>Ga0315900_10001836_pt1 | contig 33530 bp, 52 predicted proteins | sample LakEriMetagenome_FD_203521 | JGI IMG/M metagenome (GOLD analysis project Ga0315900, IMG submission 203521) | Freshwater fungal communities from buoy surface, Lake Erie, Ohio, United States - Buoy 12 MA114 | ecosystem: Environmental > Aquatic > Freshwater > Lake > Lake biofilm | place: USA: Lake...
GTGAAGGTCACGACATGATGAATATCTTGGGTATTACTAAATACGAACCACCAGTTAAGATGGTTGAGATGAGTGTTGGAGGTAGAAAATTCAAATACCACCAAAACCCTAACTTCCACGTCTACTACAAGTTCCCTAATTTGAAAAATGTTCCTGATTTATTCACTGAAGAAGATAAGGTAAGTATTACTCGTAAATTGCATGGAACTAACGCTCGTTACGGTATTGTAAAAAAGAAAAAATTAAGTCTTTGGGACCGTGTTAGAAAATTCTTTGGTAACGAATGGGTTGAGTTTGAATACGTGTACGGTTCACATAACGTTGAGAAAGGCTCTACTTCTCAAGGTTTCTACTCAACTGATGTTTGGAGAACTGTCGCAGAACAATACGATATTCAAAACAAACTTTGGTATTATGTTAAAAAATACTTCACACCCGAACGATTGGGTACTGGTATGGTAATGTATGGTGAAATCTACGGACACGGTATTCAAAAAAATTACGACTACGGATTAAGTGATATTCGATTTGCTGGGTTTGATATTGAAATTGATGGCGTTTACCAAGAATTCTTTTCTGAGAGAGGTATTTTTGTTGAAATGGATTTACCAAAAGTGGAAATGTTATACATAGGTAATTGGAATAGAGGAACTCAAGATAGTTTTGTATTCGGTAACTTCATCGAAGGTACTAAAGTTCCACACGAAGGTATCGTAGTAAAATCTTTGACTGGAGAACGTCACAAAGTTGCTAAGGTTATCAATCCTGATTATTTAATCTACGGGGAGAAAAATAATGTTGGTGACTCCCATTGATGGAGTCACCTTTTTTTATTATCATTTAAAAAAGAAAAATTATGGCAACATTTTGGACAGAAGCTGAAGTAGAATTAGATGTAAATGATATCTACGAAAATTTATCAGACCGTGAAATTTTAAAGTTAGTTGATTTACTTGTTAGTGAAGGTGTGGTAATATCAACAAACACAAGTAAAAATGAAAGTATGAGTTTTTTAGATGAAGAGTGGAAAAACACACTATTGAATCTGATGAACAACAGACACAGACTTTCAAACGAAGATGAAGAAACAATCAAATCAATTGCACAGAAATTATGAAGATGGAAACCGATAAACCCACAGGTGTTGTTTTCGCTGAACTAATTTTTAAAAATCTATTTTGGTATTTGGTGTTTTCTGCGATATATGCAAACACCAATCCATTAGAATGGTGGATAGTTCAAAATTTGTGGGGTAGAGTGATATTGGTTTTATTGGAATTTGGTATAATATCATCAATTTTTAATGACGACGAAAAAAATGAAAATAGAGACATTAGTTAGATTTGCGGGAGATAATTCTTTTTATCATAGAATCACCATCAACCCCAAAAAAATTGAAGACCCGATGGTTTTCCCGAATGAAGTATTTTTTACAATTGATGGAACAAGAGTCGCCGTTAAAAAAGAAGATTGGAAAGAACTTGAAAAACATATAGAAAAATGAAAGATTACGAATTAGAAGATTATATTGCAGATTTAAAAATTGAATTAGACGACGCTGAAATGGACACACCAAGAAACGAATATATTAGAACTCATAGACACGATGAAGATAAACCCGTGAGTAATTCACCAACATGTTGGGGAACATTACAAGATGAAGAGTTTACACCGGCATTTACTTCAGTTCCGAAAGTACCGGCAGGTATTTATGAAGTTGTTTGGAATAGACAATTAAATCAGAACACATTGAAGAAACAACCATTCAAGACTGATGAGTTGTATCAATTACCTTCATATGAGATTACAGATATCTTAAAAGACATACAAAACTTTTGGGACCGTAGAGACAAGTATAAAGAATATAACTTTGTACATAAACGAGGTATTTTGATGTATGGTGAACCAGGTTGCGGTAAGTCAGGTATCATCCAGTTAATTGCAAAACAATTGATTGAAAATGATGGTATCATTATCAATATTAAAGACCAAGATGATGTTGATTACTTTATGGATTTCATCGCAACATTTAGAAAGATTGAACCTAACCGACCATTGATTGTATTGTTGGAGGATATTGATTCAATTGCCAGTGAGAATAGCCATTCAACAAGTAGATTGTTGAACATTTTGGATGGTGTAAAACAAATTGAAGATGTTGTGTATATCGCGACCACTAACTATCCTGAGAAATTACAGGAACGTATTACAAACCGACCATCTCGTTTTGATAGACGATACAAAGTTGAACTACCAAACGACGAAATCCGTGAGGCTTATATTCGTCACAAATTGACAGATGAAGATATTGAAAATGTTGATATTAACGAATGGGTGAAAAGAACTGAAGGAATGTCTCTTTCACACTTGAAAGAAGTTGTAATTTCAACTATAGTTATGGGTAGAGAATTTGAGGAAGTGATGGATAACCTCGAAGGATTGAAAAAAGCTCCATCAATAAAAGGTTCAGGTAAAGTAGGATTTGGGCGATGAAAAAAGGAATTTATTATGTACCGTTGTTTATAATCATATTATTTATAATGGGTGGAACTATGTATATTGGTGACAGATTAAGTTTTATTATGTCAACACTAGCAATGGTATTATTATGTGAAATTTATTATTTAAGATTTTTGAAATGATTATACAACACGAAGGAAATATTTATGAAACGGTAATAAAAAAACCTATAATGGAAGGTGATTATTACTACGACTGTATGGTTAATGAAGTTAAACAATGTAAATCATTTATTTGCTACGACCCTTGGTCATTAAAATTGGAAATTAAAAAAGAAGAAAATGAAGAAGTTTAGTTTAATCTTAGGATTGGTATTATTGACAGGGTGTAAGACATCAAAAACTAATTGCGACGCATACGGTAACGCTTATTTTATAAGAACAGACTCGATGATTGTCGTTGTGGACCACTATCATGATGAAAAAAACCATTTCTGTTATTATAATTTAGATACAATTCGATTGACCAAGTAAAAAAAATTATTTATATTTTCAAAACAAATAAAGAAAAGATGACAATTAAACAGGCACTTAAACAAAAAAACAAACTGGTTAAAAATATCGCTGAGAACACGAAGTTGATGCAACAGCACAACTCAGTTGAGGTTGGAAACCAGAGACCATACAGCTCAACACAGTTGTATAAAGAGATTCAAAAAGACACAAAAGAATTAGCGTCTTTAAAGGCAAAAATCCACATTGCAAACACACCTGTTATGGAAGACATCTTTTGGATGTCAGAAATGAAATCAACAATATCTGCTTTGAAGAAAATGGACTGTACTGAAGGAAAATCAAGTCGTGACCGTTTCCGAATGGAAAGTGAAATGGTTTTAACTTCAGAAATCTCATTGGTTAGTAGAAACCAAGAGATTAAAATGTTGGAAGCAAAAATTGAAGAAATCCAAGACAAGTTGGACACCTTCAACGCAACCACAGAAATTTGATATGGTTTGTGGATAGGGTTAAAAAGTGATGGTTGTTCTACACTTAGTATCCGACTGGATGGATAATTGATGAAGATAAAGAACCGAAGCAAAACGAAATTTCAAACACTCAAAAGTCATTTGATTAAAACTTAAAACTCTCTTTCGAACCTATTTTTAATTCCTTGAAACAAACTATATAAAGAACCCCTCCCTTAAAAGAGGGGTTTTTATTTATGACTATATTTATATAACATGGACCAAGAATCAAAAACCATACTATCAGTCGCAAGAGCCTTCAAAAACTATATTGAAAGTGAAGGTGGTAAAAAAACTTTGAACAATTTAATGTACTTGTCAGAGAGTGACCATTTAGTGAGTATCTTATTTTCTAAATTACAAAACGGAAACCAACGAATAAAGGCTATTTTTGCAACTTATTTTATGTTATTAAGAACTGACATAAAACCAGAAGTAATTGTAAAAATCATAAATAATCTTTATAGGTATGAGATTGAAATTTACGAAGACTCACGTACAAAAGAGGTTGAATGTAATAATTGTGGTGGTTCTGGTGAAAACGAATGTTATGACTGTGATGGTACAGGTAATGTAGAGTGTGATAGTTGTGATGGTAGTGGTAAAGAAGAATGTTACGATTGTAGTGGTTCAGGAGATGAAAGTTGTGGTGAATGTGATGGTGAAGGTAAAGTTGAAGAATATGATGACGAAGGTGAAGAGGTAAAAGTCCAATGTGATGAGTGTGCAGGTTGGGGAAAAGTTAATTGCCGAACTTGTGATGGTGAAAGAGAACTAGAATGTTCAACTTGTGAAGGTGATGGTAGAGAAGAATGTCGTGATTGCGGTGGTTACGGAAGAATAGAGTGTGAGTATTGTTATGGTAGTGGTACTGAAGAAACTAGAGAAGAGTATTTTGAAATTGGATATATGAATATTGTTGTTGTTGGTTCTGGAATTATGAAGTTTGAAAATACCAAAATGACTTTAGATAAGTATGAAGAATTAAATGCAAATGATAAGATTTTTTCATATGAATTAACAATTGTAAATTTTAGTGATATGGATGACATGGACTATGAAGATAGATACAAAATGGAAGATTTTAACGAACCTTTTGTAAAATTTGGTGATGTTTATAAAATATAAAGTATTTATATAAAAAAATTAAAAAAATGAAAAGAACTATAAGATTAACAGAATCAGAACTTATCAATTTGGTAAGAAGAATCATCAAAGAAGATGAGGAACAATGGGTAGCAGACTCACGAGAAATGGAAGATGAAACAGATTTTTCTAAAATGGAAGTACCTGCTGAAATTGCACATAACAGAAACTTTAGAAGACTTGTTAGATTTTTTGAAAAAAATCCTGATGTGGCACAAGAAGTTGAGGCCGAACTTGAGGGTGGTTTGAACGAAGAATATGAATATAAAGATTATACTGACGCTCAACCAAAAGACATCAGTAGAAATGAGTATTTAAGAAGAAAATTAACTACTATGGGTCTTGGAGCAATTGCAGGAGCAATCATGGCAATACCAATGGCTGGCGGTCTTGGAGCTGAAGATATTATTCAAATGGCTATAGCGATGGCTGCTGGTACGGCAACAATTGCAGGTGGTTTAATTTCTAACGTAGCAAGAACAAAAATTAAATAATATAGACCTACTATAAAGGAACCCTTACAGAAATGTGGGGGTTTTTTGTTTTTAAGAAGTATTTATTTATAAAATTATATATTATGAAAAAACTTATTGAATTTATTAAAAACTTGTTTAGAGGGCAAGAACAAGATGTGGACCCAAATACGGTAGAAACAGTAATCTTAAACACATTGAATACTATTATTCAATCACCACAGATTCAAGGTATGACTTTCAAAGTATCTTCCGACTGTGATAAAACATCAGTTATTAATGACATTGAGTTTTGTAATGAAGTTTATGTTCATGACAAATATACTTGGAGTGTTGTTGATGATGCATGTGTTGAAGCTTGTGACTTAGCATATGATATATGTCACGGTGGATGTTCAGCTATAGATTGGACTTGTAACAACTGTTGTACAAAAGAATGTAAACAAGGTAGAGATGCTTGTAAAAGTTTATGTGGTTATTTAGATATGACAGGTGGTTATGAATTTAGACTTATGAACATCAAAGGTGTTGGTACAATTCAAGTTACTAAAGTTTATGACATGGTTGCTAAAACGGATAGTCAAAACGTGTTCAGTATTTCTATGGATATGAACATACCTAAAGTAACTGCTGAAGCTTATTACAAAATATGGCAAGACCCAATCCCTGCTATGTCTGGTACAATCCCTGTTATTGCTTCTAATGTAAAAGGTAAAGCAACAGGAACATTAACAATTATTTGTGACGTTAACAAACCTGAAGATAATGGTTACTACTTACAAATCGATTCTATCACTATTGATATACCAAGTAATGTATTTGACTCGAACATTTTATTTACAGCGGTTTCTATATTCGGTATGGACATCAATTACTTAACAGGTGGTGTTGTTGATTTGAATCAAATGTTATTAAATTTGGCTGATGGTAAATTAGCTGATGAGGTTGAAAAAGTTTTAAACGATATTTTAGATGACTACAAATTAATGGATGCTGACTGCTAAGGTTCACTTATTCATTATGTGGTCTACATTTATAATATGAAACAGATTTTTAAACTTTTTATTGTTAAAGATGAACCATATTTGACGGTAGACGAAGATGTAGTTATTGGTGACATAGCAATTGTAACTGTAGGAGACCAATTCCCAAGTGTTGTTGAATGTCAAAACGATGACCAAATAAAGTTAATTCAAAACTCAAAGTTATCTTTAACTAAAAGACATAAAGTTGTTATGAAACCAAGTGAATTAGATTTGGATGAATCAATCACTGGTTACCTTAATGGTGAAGATGGCATGATTATGGTTGAGGTTGAAGACGGAAACTTTAAAATTCTAAACGAACAAGAATGATGATGGTAATTGAAAGTTATGTACATGGTATCGGTCTATCATTGACGGTAATTGTACTAACGGGATATCTAACTTATAGATACTTTAAAAAAAGAAAGGGGAAGTAAAACTTCCCCTTTTTTATTATTTGATGTCCGCAGACTCAATTAGTGTGTAAGTAAAAGAGTTACCGTGTTTGTCACGAGCTTTTCTACAGATTGCCATAAATGCGTCAAAGTCGGCTGACTTTTTGAATACCTGACATCCTTCGGACCAATTCTCAACATAAGTTGAATCAGCACCCGCTTTGTGGATGTTAATACCAAACACACCTTCGGCTATTTTATTTTCATCGTAAGATAAATCACGATTTGCATCACGATAAACTTTAACGTTCTTTGCTTGTTTTAATGCTTCGTATTTTCCTTGGTGAAGACCAATACCGTGTGAACCTCTATATTGACCTTCAACAAGTCTAGCAACCCCAGCAGCATTGTGATACTCCATCACACCTTTTTTACCTGGGTCGGTAGTTGCTGGCCATTCATGATATTTCCAAGCACCTGTTTCATCTTTATAACTTATAGTTAATAAATCGTCAAAAGCGTTTGTAACCTTCTGACCTGTAGCTGAATTTCTGATACCAATGATATTGACATCAAATCCTTTGTTATTAGTGTCTTCAAAGTAGACATATCCTTTGGCTTTAACGGCAGCCTCGACCTGTTCTCTTGTGTAACCCATTTGATAATGTTTTTTAGTTTATTTATTAATAAATATTGACTAAATTTTATATGTCATGGCGATAGAAAAAGTTGTAAGAGATTTTGTTAGAGAATACTATGTTATTAGTTATCTACCTAAAAAAAAGATGATAGTATTTGAAGATGATAATGAAGGAATGATTTGTGAATCAACACCCAACAAAATAGAATTGGGTAAATTCAAGGGTAATACAGTATATCTAATGTGGGGTAATATCAAAGAGATTACTGGTATTGAATATCATCATAAAGATTATGTATCAGATTTGAGCACACTATTTTCAGACATATACAGAAACAAACTAACAAGAGACTTCTTTGAAGTTTTAATGGAGGGTAATGTTCCTGTACAATTTACATTAAAAGAAATGATAAACTATTTTCCAACAGTAGAAGAATAACTATGGCTCACCCAATTTTACATGCAAAGAGTTCTGCCAAAAAGTTTGGTGGGAAATGGGAAGATTACATCCATTTACATAATTGGTTAGACGAAACAAAAGGATGGTATGGACATTCTTTACACAGAGCGTTTAGACACCATTCAGAAGGTATTTTTGAAATGCAAGAAAGATTTGGCCCCGAATTTAAAAACAGTGATGGTAAAACAGTATACACAAGATATGTTGGAGAACAACACGTAAGAGAGGATTGTGATGGTCATATTCCATCGGCATCAGAATGGATTAGAGTGTTAATGTCAGGTGAAAGACCAACATGGGTGACAAGAACTCAAAAATTAGAGTTTGAAGATTAAATATCGAAGTATTTATTATTATGAAAGAAATTCAAGTTCCTAAAGAATTAAAAAAAGAACTACAAAAGTTTAATTTATATTGTCGCGCAACAACGGACGATATAAAAATTAATTGGTCCTATTATTATAATGAATATGAAGGATTAGAATTTAGTTATTCAAACATGCACCAAGTAAAATATGAAGGTAATATTGAAACTTACTTTGATGAATTAATTGAAAGTTTTGCAAATGAATACCATGATATATTAGATGATGAAACCGATTGTAATGAATGTACAGGTGCTGCAAATTTAGAAATTAATTATTCACCCGTAACATCAACATTTGAAATTCATACAACAATATATACTCAAGACACTCACTATTATGAACACTCTAAAACTTTTGAAGAATTATCTAAAGAACCTAGAAGTTGGTGGAATCCAAATGGTGCAAGATTATATGAAAAATTAAATGATGATAATTTTGTTCAATCTTTAATTGATGAAAATGAGGGTAAAACTCAATTTGAAATGAGTTTTGATGGTTATGGTGATAGTGGTTCTATTGAAGACGGTAATTATTCGGCAAGTATTGAAAACTTGGGTTATGAAATGTTAGATTTATATGCTGCAGGATTTGAAAATAATGAAGGTGGTAATGGGACTATATTTTTTAATTTAAAAGATAAAGAAATGAACTTAGAATACTACCAAAATTACGAAGAATCAATTATTGGAAGTAGTGAAGAAATTAGATTAGTGTAATGAAAAATATTAACGAAGATATACTAAGAATAAAATCATTGATGAATATAGTTCAAGAACAACTTGAATTAGATTTAGATGATAATGCTGAAGATAGTAATACAGAAAGTAACATTACTATCGAAAGTCCTGAGTTCACTAAACCATTCAAAGAAAAAGTCTTTTTTATATTAAAAGATATATACGGAAATACCAATTGGTCAAACGAAAAAGGTAGAGGAACAAGAGGTCGTGGAGGATTTGTAAACATATATACCGTTTTTGATTTAATGAGAGAAAAAGGTCTTGATGACTATGAAGAAGAAGGTGGAGATTGGTCCATTATGAATTATTTTGACACCAACCCAAAGGTTAGAAAGTATTTGGTTGATTTATGGAAATCAGAAACATCAAATGATTTAACAAACGAAGAGTCCGTAAAAGAGTTTTTATTGTGGATGTCAAGAAATAGAAATAAGATTTTCAAAGAAGGCCCAATATTAAAAGACTTGGTTGAGTTGAACGCAACATCACTTATGAGAGGTGAGATGAATGAGAGAAGAGCTCATGAGTTTCTATCCAAAGTATTAGAAGAATTACCTGATTGGAAATTATCTAAAAGATTTTTACCAGGTTCTACTTCAGATAGGACAGGTATTGATATAATAATGACTAATGAGAAAACAAATAAATCCGCAAAGTTCCAAGTAAAACCACTAACAAGTGTTCAAGAAACTAAAGATGGTTATTTGGTTGACACATATAATGTTACAGGGTTAGATAAAAAACCCGTGGACTATTTTGTTTTTGCTTCTTACCAAACAGACGACGTTTATATTTTTAGAAATAAACAAGGTGGATATGAAATTTTAGGACCAACTAAAATTCTTTTCAAAGATAAACCCGTAGAGTTTTAGTATTTATAAGTATGAGTTTAGAAAGAGCAAAAGATTTAGTTGATGTTTTTAACAATGGTGATTTTTATGAGGATATTGAACCGTATTTTAACGACCTCATTACATTTTTTAAGTTTATTAAAAAATACGGTCTTTTAGATGAATTGAATTTAAACCAAATAAGTTATCGTGATTGGGATGATGAACTAATAGAATTTTTAGATGAAAATGGTGTTTTAAAAAATCTTAGTTATCATAATGCACCTCCGGAACTTGCAAACATATTACTTCTAAGAGGTTTAGAGGACAATTATGAAGATACAATTGTTTTCATAACAAGTGACCTTTTAACTGATGTTGAAATTAGACCTGATGGTTTTTATTTATTTCTAAAAGATAGAGAAGAATTAGCAAACTTTTATTGTGGGAGTAGTGGAAGAAGAGAAGGTGTTAGACATGTTGCGGAACAAGTGTTTAGTGAGAATGGTTTAGATTATGGTTATTATGATAGTGGTGCTAAACCATATGAAACGGTAACTGAACTTGATGATACAAACTTAACCAAACTTAAAGATATAGTTTACAAAGAGATTGGTAATGCTGAATTATCATTAGATGACTATAACTCTGACTTTTTTGAGAGTCTATCTGAAGAACAAGGAACACCAGGTTATTTTAGAATAAGACCTGAAGATTTAAATGATTTATTAAAAGATTACGATGCAACTAATGAGTTGTTTAGTAATGATTTAGAAGAGATTGGTCAAGAATTAAGAAGTCTTTACTATAATGCCGAAAATTCAGCATATGAGAGTGAAATTTATGATGTGATTTACGGCGGTTTAGATGAATTATTTGAGGGTAAAATTGATGAGGTTCCAATATCAGGAAAAGACGGAAAAACTCGTTACTTCCAATACATTAAAATTAGAGATTTTGTAAAAGAAATTAAAGAATTTTTATATCATAACAAAGGTAAGACTTATAGTGACTCGTTTTTAGAATACTACGGAACTTATAGTGAATTCTTGGTGGGTTTAATCAACGACGACATAATTGAATGTATTGATGTAAGGCTTCCAGACTACCCTGACTACTCGATGACACAAAAAAACATTAACGATTATTTCAACGATTATATTTAATATTATATGAGTAACTTTTATTTTCATAACGCAGAAAAAAAATTAAGATTAGCAGAATCTATTCTTAATGAAATGTCCGACAAAGAGTTGGATAGATTAATGGCTCGTGAACTTCAAAAAATTAGATTAATTCCTTTAGATATGTTTGCGGCAAAAGAAGCAATCTCAAATATTATAGAGGCTGAAAACTCAAGAGGAACAATTAATTTCAATAGAACGATAACAGGTTTAATGTCTTTAGACCTATCAACTGTCACAGTAAGAAATAGATTTAGATTTGATAACTATTATAGAAGGTTCATTAAATCAAGAAGTAGAGGTTATGATTTTGAAGGTTTAATCGCGGGGTTATTAGATGCTGAAATATCTGAAAACAAAACATCACCATACGATATTATAGCAATGGATGGTTCACAGTATTCATTGAAAACGTTAAACTCTTTAAGTGAATCACCAGTATTAAAATCAATTAAAACCAACTTCAATTATTACTACGATAATTTTGAAGGAGATGAAGAATATAAAAAAGAGTTAGGTTCAATTATAACACAAAGTAATCCTTTGAAATATCTTGTGGATAGTATGGACCCGGTATTTTTGGATATAGCAAAAGATATATTAACAAACGCTATGTCAGAAATAGACGGAATGTTAGTTGGCATACCTATGAGTGACCAAAGAATCAAAATGCTTTATTTCAGTAGAGAAAAACTTATTGAATTAGGGTTACAAACCGATATGATTACTGCTCCAAAATCAAAAGGAGCAATGCAGATTAGATTCTCGTCTAAAATATTCAAAGACCCAACTGTTAGTGGTGAATTGGTATTTCCTGATTTGACAAAAAAAGACTACGAAGAGTTTTTAATTGGTGATGATACCACTAATAAAACTGTTGAAACTTTAAATATGTTAGGTAATAAATACGGTGTTAATGGTTTAGGTAGACAACTACCACAAGATGTTGTAATGGATTTAGCAAAAAGTCAGGCATTTATAACTGACATGAATTTCATACTTGGCTCTAAAGAATGAAGATAATAATCACAGAATCTCAAATGAAGATGGTGGTTGAAAATTCTCAAAAACCCACTCGTATAACTGATGTTCTTATCAATATGTGGGATAAACAAACTAAAGAAGATGGATACCCAACGTTTGATGAAGATGTACTGAGGTATTTTGGTATTGATGAATGGACGGATATTAATGACTATGCTGAGTTTTTTAATGACTACATTGGTGGTGAAGAAAAAACTATGAAAATAATTGATAAACTATCAATTAATAACTTTTCGACAAAAGATTTTCCCGAAAGACTTGTTGGTGGATATGATTTTGATTGGAGAATCACCAATGTTTATGTAAGAGATGGTTTCTATAATGTGGAGTGTGAAGTGTCGGAAGGTGGTTCTGTTACCCTTATGGATGGAAGGTATATGACATTAGAAGAAGCTTTGGCTGACGATGAAGTTGGGTATGAGATTGAATTTGAGGTTTCAGATGTTATACGAGATTGTTTAAATTCATTAATACGACCAAGAACGGGAATAATGGTTAATGTATATTACGTTGAGATATGAAAATAATTATTACAGAAAGTCAGTATAAAATGTTGTTGGAGTCAAATACAGATTCCATGCAAAATCTTATTGACATGGCTTTTGAGGAGGTAAAAGAAAATTGCGAAGTTGGTTATTACGTAATGGCACACCAAGATTATATATGTAATCCAATAGATATGATTGAAGAAATTAAAGTGGTCGATGTCTCAAAGTCAACATCTATGAATTATTTTGAAAAAAATAAAATTGAATCAATAAACATTACTATTGATTTTTATATTGATTCAATACGTGAATATAATAATTTAGACAATTTTATTTATGAATTACAAGAAGAAGCAAGAAATGTAATTGGGGCTAAAGTAATTATTATATCCGTAAGAGATATAATTAATAAAAGAAAAGAGTTTAATTGGTGATGAAAATAATAGTTACAGAAGAACAACTTCAAATGATAGTTGAGAAATGGTCCAACAAATATAAAAGGTCCATTAACTGTAACAACCCAAAAGGTTTTTCACAAAAAGCCCATTGCCAAGGAAGAAAGAAACGACTAAAAGAATCCGAAATGGATGATGGGTATGATTTAGAAAAAATCAAAAAAGGATTAAAGATACTATCACAGATATCAGAAACATTTGGTGAATTTATACCATTACAATTCAAGTTGTATGGGTATCAGATAAAAAGAGGTGGTGGTTTAAAAATTATGGTTTTATTTATTGATGTTGATAGTGAAGAGGGTGTTTATGACCCACCAAGTGGTATATTGTATGATATTTCACAACAACTATTAGAGATATTTCAAATGATAGGTATCAGAGATGAAAGATATATGAACCCAGCCTACGATTTTAAATTTAATAAAAGACCATTAGATAATATTAAAATTGTTTGATTATTCGAAATAAGTTTTATACATTTGTATTAATATTAACCACTTAAAAAATAAACAATAAATTATGGCAACAAAATCAGGAAACAAAGGACGTTACATTTGCAAAGTTGGATTCTATGACATCTACGCTAAGGACACATTGAAACCCGCTAAAGACTCAAAGTTCAAATGGGTAAAGGGTGAGGTAAAGTCAACGGAGTATATTGTTTTTCATGCAAAGAAAGCAATTGAGAAAGGATTAAAAACCAAAGATTTAGCAGTTAGTAAGGCGGTTGAATTACTTGGAACAAAGGCACAATTGTACGGATTATAAAATCGTGTATCATCGATTAAAGTCAGGGAAACCTGACTTTTTTTGTGCTTGAAATATTTATAAAGTATGAAAATTATTATTACAGAATCACAATTAAGATTATTGACCGAGGCGTCATCTTTGGCTGATGATGAAGATTTCAGAGATACTATTAAATCTTATGAAAATGAGGTTGTCAACTCATCAGGTAAACATTATGTTTTTGATGACGCCGACCCTAAAAATCCTAAGACTTTTGTAAGCGCTCCAAATAAGAAAAGAGGTGGAACATTAACTATTGGTTGGGGCCATACAGGTCCTGAAGCAAAAATTGGAAATGTTATTACAAAAGCTAAAGCGGAACAGTTATTAACTTCCGATATTAAAAACGAAGAGAATAAAACTAAGACATTATTCCCAAAGTATGATAGTTACCCGTTATATGTTAGAAAGGCTCTTGTAAACTCAGTTTATAGAGGTGAAGCGAAAAAAGGTTATAAGTGGGTTGAAGCAATCAATGCTGGTAATTGGGAAGATGCAGCAACAAAATACTTACAAGGTTGGGATATTGATTTTTCACAAGCAAAAAATCCAAAATACAAAGGTGGTGTTGCAGATAGAATGGTCACAAACCAAGAAGCATTCAAAAAATATGCACAAGAGTTAAAATCTAAAACAAAACCACAACAAACATCACAAGATAAACCAAAAACAGATAAAAAGAAAACATACTCAGAATTTTCAGGAGATATACCAGCAGATGCTGACTACAATACATGGGATAGGATGTACCACATTAATAAAATGGCATACCCCTCTAAAACGAGAGACACTGATTATATAAATTTAAGATACACCCCTGAGGTGAATAACGGATTTATAGATAATAAAATAGGTATGGTTAAATACCCTAATCCGATTGGTATAATAAAAGATATTAAGTACCCAACACAAAACGATAAATGGTTTTATGTTAAATTAGACCCATCGGTTGATGCTGAAGATGATTATGCTTGGGTTAGTGCGAAATATGTTACACTTGGTAAAAATAGGATATACGAAAAATGAAAATAGTAATTACTGAAGCACAATATAGTAAACTCACCGAAGACAATCTTCGTGAGTTCTTGTATTCTTTTTGGGACAGACAAAAAAAGAATGGGGAAGAACCTTTTTTGGATGAGATGTTATACCACGTTTTAGGGATAACAAAAAATAGTATAGAAGATTACCTACAAGTTAGACCGATATGGTATCGTTATAATGGTGGTAGAGATGTTTTGTATAATAAATTAGTTAATGAAGTTAAAGATAGAACATTTAGATTACAAGACGACTCACAGAATTTAAACGCCGATTTTAAAGTTGTTGGATTCGAAAGTTATGAACTGAGTATCAAAACGGAAGTTGTTCTTTTAATGTTAGATGTGGACGGTAATGGTCAAGTTGAGGCAATAATTTATGAAGATGATGACGGAGAAAATTACCGAATGGAATTAGTTTCAATATATGAAGCGTTAGACATTGCGAGAGAGTTTTACGAGACAGGAGATGTACTAGGTTATCTTAGAAATGTAGCGTACGATTATTTTTATGATTTACTTGAAAAATATGGATTACCGATTGATGTTGAAGTTGACATAAAGTAAAAGATATTTTATATTTTATTCACTATGAAAACATTTCGTCAACAATTAAGAAATTGGGTCAAAGAAAAAAAAGAATCAGGTAAAACACCTGAAGAAATAACTTTGTTAGAAGAGGTCATGAATAAAATCAACGAGTTAGAAAAAGTTGAAATCGATACAATCAATAGGGCTTATCATAAAGGTCATATGGATGGAGAAAATAATAAAAATCCAATGGTTAATTATTATAAAAACACACATAAAGTTAATAGTCTTTTTAGGACTATGTTAAAAAAATAAATTATGGAAATTACAAACAGTGAATTAAAAGAAAAGTTAAACAACGGTGAAAAAGTTATCGTTGAATTTTGGGCACCTTGGTGTGGTCCATGTCGTATGTTAAAACCTGTATTTGAAAGAGTTGCAAGTAGTAACACTACAGATATTCAAATGTATACAATGAACATTGAAGAAGGCGATAACAAAGAAATAGCAATTGAATACGGAGTAAGAAGTATTCCAGCTATCAAAACGTTTGATGGTTCAGAATTAAGAGAAACATCTGTTGGTGTAGTATCTGAGGATAGAATCAAAGAACTTGTTAATTCATTAGTTTTGTAAAAAAAACATAAAAAGTTTTGTTTAATTCAAAATATTATATATCTTTGTTGAAGTTAAAAGATACCCAAAATGAAAACAATAGAAGTTACCATTCAGGAAATATGGCAGGCAACTCGTCCTATTGTACAGAAGAGTAAAAAGGAGTATACTAGAAAACAGAAACATAAAAACCGAGATATATGATTAATTTAAACGACTTAAAAAACACAACTCCTTCTGTATTTGCGACATCGGCATCCCCTAAAATGTCAGACAAGTATGTATTCGTACCTACTTTGGACATCTTGGAAAACTTTGAACGAGAGGGTTGGCAATTAGCATCAGCAAAACAAGTAGGTAAAGGTTTACACTCAGTACACGAACTACGATTACGTAACGGGCAATTACCAAAGGTTGGAGATACTTTGGTTGAGGCTGTGATTAGAAACTCACACAACGGTATGGCAACATTCCGAGTAAGTGCAGGTCTTCACCGATTGGTATGTTCAAATGGTTTAACAGTACCAACAGCTCTATCAGAATCTTTCAACCTTCGTCACTCACGATTCGATTTGGATGAGGTTAAAAAATTAACAGAGTCATTCGCAGGACGATTACCAAAGATTGAAACGTCAGTTCAACGTATGATGGAACGTGAACTTTCAACTGACGAAAAAGTTGACTTCCTTCGTAAATCTGCTGAGGTTCGTTTTGGTAAAGAGAAAGTGTTGAAGGACATGGAGATTGTAGGACTTCTAACACCAAATCGTATGGAAGATGAAGGTGATGATATGTGGAAGGTCTTTAACGTTGTACAAGAGAAGTTTGTTCGTGGTGGAGTGGAAATGACAACTCAAAGAGGACGTAGAACAAAACTCCGTGGATTACAAAACATCATGGCGGTAAACCAAATCAACACAAAACTTTGGGAACTTGCTGAAGAGATGATTTAAGAACTTAAACCCTCACAGAAATGTGGGGGTTTTATGTTATGTAAAGGTTAATGAATTTTAAGGTTGCGCTAAACATTAGATTGAATGGTGACATATACAACTTGACTAACTATCTATTGGTAAATAAAAAATAAATTAAAATTTATGAAACAAATTTACTTAACAATTTTATCGGTTTTGATGACACTAACATCTTTCTCACAAAACCAATTTTGGACACCAACAGATTATAGAGGTGCGTTTCCTGTAACGGACAACACACCATCAACAGATTGGACTTACGGTTGGTCTAATTGGGACCCACAAAACACAGTTTACCCTGCAACACAAACAACTGCAAATTCAGACATCACAACAAACACAACTTGGTCAGGGGTAATCCTACTTCAAAACAAAGTTTACGTTAAAAACGGAGCAACTTTAACTATTTTACCAGGAACAATTATCAGAGGTGATTTTGCAACTCAAGGAACTTTGATTATCACAAGAGGTTCTAAACTTGTTGCAGATGGAGAACAATTCAACCCAATCGTTTTTACATCTAACAAAACAATCGCAGAAAGAACTGAAGGTGATTGGGGTGGTGTTATTATTTTAGGTAACGCAATTAACAATCAACCTGGTGGTGTTGCAAACATTGAAGGACTTGCACCAACAAACTTCACACAACATGGTGGAACAAATGATAATGATGACTCAGGCGTGATTAGATTTGTACGTATTGAGTTTGCTGGTATTCCACTTGAACCTAATAAAGAAATCAACGGTCTTACTTTTGGTTCAGTAGGTAATCAAACTTTGGTTGACTACGTACAAGTAAGTAACTGTGGTGACGACTCTTTTGAGTGGTTTGGAGGAACAGTAAATTGTAAACACTTAATTTCATACTCATCAGTTGATGATGATTTTGATACTGACTTTGGATACAGAGGTAAGGTTCAATTTGGTTTGTCGATTAGAAATGAAAATTTATCAGACGCAGCTGGCGACTCAAATTGTTTCGAATCGGATAACGATGCACAAGGAAGTTCATCACAACCATTGACGGCACCTATTTTTTCTAACTTCACTATAATTGGCGCTAAAGGCGACGGGACGGTTTCCCTACCAATCGGTGAAAAATTTGAAAAGGCTTTCAGATTAAGAAGAAATACCGCAACTTCTGTTTTCAACACTATTGTTACTGGATGGGAAAAAGGATTATCCATTGAAGGTCTACCTGTAGAAGATAATATTTTAGGAGACACAATGTATTTCCACAGTAACATTCTTTCTAACTTTAACGCAGGTACTGTTTGTATTACAACAACACCTGGTGTATTATCAGTATATTTTTCACAACACGCGAATGATTCAGTTTCAACACACTCTAACATCAATTGGGTAACACCATTCGTTCCACTTGGTTTGACACCAGATTATAGATTACAAGAAGGTTCTACTGCAGCCGTTGGGGCGAGTTTCCCAACTGAAATATTTGGAGAGTTAGCTTCAGTAAAAGAAAAATCAGATGACTTTAGAATTTACCCAAATCCTGCGAGTGAAGTGGTTTACGTTAGTAAGAAATCATACATGGAGTTAATCAATCAGAACGGACAAGTAATTGATACTGTAAATGATAGTGAAATTGATTTAAGAAACTTACCTGAAGGTGTATACTTCTTAAGAGTAAACAAAGTTAAAACTAAAAAACTAATAATTAAAAAATGATTTATCTTTGGTTATTGATGATAGTGATGTTATCTTTTGTTATAAAGAAAGATAGAAAAGATTATTTTGAATGGTCAAAAAAATAACATAAACCCCACTTAAAGGTGGGGTTTTATTTTTTATGGATGGTCTTGTGAAAAAAGTTAAACCATCTAATTTACTATTCACCTCACAAACAAAATAGGCGATATTTATTATTATGGAATCCACTTTAAATGAAGAATTAGTAAGACTTAGACAATTAATGTTGTCTGAGGAAATGGTACAAAGTGATGGGTATAAAAAACTAAAAGAAACCATCGATATATTAAAAAAGAAAGATAAAGTTCTTTTACTTTCTTGTTCTAATAGATACCAATTCGACCCCAAAAAAATTGACACACCTAAATCAAGATTATTAGCTCTTTATATCCAAGAAGAGTTGGGTGATAAGGCAACTTACATTGACATTACAGAACTTAAAATATTACCTTGTGAGGGTAATGTATCAAGAGCTGATGGAAACTCCTGTGGATTATTAAAAGCGGCTCTTAAAGATAAGAAAAAGAACCCTACAGGTCATCACAGATGTTGGGTAAACATTAATGAACCATCAGATGAGTTATGGAAAGTTAGTAGAGAGTTATTTGAATCAGATGTAGTGTTATTCTTTTCATCTGTAAGATGGGGACAGGCAAATATGTATTACCAAAACTTAATGGAAAGACTTACATGGATTCAAAACAGACATACAACTTTAGGTGAATCTAATTTAATTAAAGATATTGAGTCGGGGTTTATTTGTGTTGGACAGAATTGGAATGGTGAGAATGTAACAGAGACACAAAAGGAAAGTCATGAGTATTATGGCTTCAAACCTAACAACAAACTATATTGGAATTGGCAATACACCAAAAATATGCATGATGAAACTCAAAAATCATACAAAGCATCACATGATAAGTTTCTTAAAGATATGAAAATTGAGAACATTAAAAAATAATGGCAACAACAAGACCATTTGCGTACAACACAGGAACAACAATAGCCAACACAACACAGATTGGTAATATTGTGGTTGGTAATGGTGGAGATAGATATGATTTAAACTATGGTGGAGTTAAATGGTGGAATGGACCCGACGAAGATAATGGATATGTAATTGCATACCCAAATGCATCAGGTAACCAACCAAATCCTGATTTCAGTAGTGCTTTTTTAGGGTTCAAAAGAAGTGTTACAAAAACAGAAAATAGTTTTGTAGAATTAACAAATATATCATATGGTCAGTCCTTCACTGGAGGTAATGAAGCATTTTTATGGTTATCAGGTAATGGTTATTGGTCATCTTGGGTTTATACCACTCCAACACCTACGCCAACTCCAACACCTACACCAACTCCAACAGGTGGTATAGTAAGTGATAGTTTATTTATGGAGTTAGATGCAAGTAATTATACAAGTGGCACTTGGACGGATGAAACTGGTAACGGAAATAATGCTACAATAAATGGTGCCACTTGGTCAGCAACTGATGGTGGTATTTTCGATTTAGATGGTGTAAATGATAATATTAGTATACCACATACGTCTAATTTAAGTTTAAATACAACAACACAAAGAACAATACAAGTTTGGGTTAAATTTGATGCCTTACCTTCACTTAATACTCAGGGACAACCTGTTTTTGGTAAATTATCATCAAGCTTTTCTTTTGATGGTTATTGGGGTGGTTTATATTCTAATGCCGGTAACACTAGAGTTGTTACAAACGGACTGGCAATACAAAGGACCACAGATTCAACAACAACACCGATATCGATAAATACGTGGTATTTATATACGTTTATATCTCAAATTACATCAACATCTAATACTACTAAAGTGTATATAAATACAACGGAGGTGTCATCAACAGCACATGGTTCAGACACGTATACAGAAACAAACCCACTATACTTAGGTTATATCGGAGCTGGGGTAAGCTCACCATACTTGAATGGTAAGATAGGAGCATGTTATTTCTATACTAAAGGCTTAAGTTCTACTGAGGTAACACAAAATTATAATGCAACTAAATCTAAATACGGTTTATAACTGTTGAACTATTTATAAAAATATGAAAGACATAATTAAAAAAATCCTCAAAGAAGAAGTTGATAACAAAGAACTTGAGAGACGCGCAAAAAAATGCGGTTATTTTAGTGTATATGAATATAAAAATGCCGATTGGAAATGTCCTTCACAAGTTTTAATCAACGCTAAAAAATGTGGATATTTTAATATCTATGAGTATGAAAATGCCGATTGGAAATGTCCATCGCAGGTTTTAATAAATGCTAGAAAATGTGGTTTTGATAATATCGAAGACTACAAAAATTCAGGTTGGAAATGTACAAAAGAAAAGACAATTACAGGTTCATATACGGCAGCAGGTCAACCACATACTTATGATGCGTTACATTCATTTCACAGAAGAGCAAAAGATGGTTTTGGAGGAAGAATGAACTCAATTGTTAAAGATGGTATTAAAGACTATAAGGAAGAAACTAATGTGGATGCGGTTGACATTAAAAATGCTTTTGTTGATATTGACCCAAATACACTAACAGTGAATTGGGAAGTAACCATTGGGCCAAGTTCAGATGGTTATACTTATGAGGAGTTCGATAGTAGAGGTAGTGCTGGTGGAGGTGAAGGTGCAGTTAACGGACAGTTAGAAAGTATGAAATCATATCACCCAAATAAAGAAGCTAAATTAGTGTATCATTACAATGAAACTATTCCTGTATGTTTTAATTCAAATGGAACTAAAAAAGAAGGCGGTTGTAAAGGAACAATAAATATGCAACAGAAATTCTTTAAATTTGGTAAAAAAATATAATGAAAGAGACTATTAAGAACATATTAAAAGAAGAACAAGAATACGGTGAGTTAGAACAAAGGTTTAGAAACTCTATGCAAAAACTCCAATATATTTTTGAAAGTAATATTTCTTCTGAGATTGATTCTGTAGATATAAGTGAAATTGAATTTGACCCAAAGTATATTCAAATTCGAGCAAAACTTACGGTTAAATCATACTTTGAGGACCACGATTTTGGTTCAATCGGTCGACATGCTGATAGTATAGAAAATGAAATCTATAAAATCAATCAACAATATACTTTTACAGAAAACGGTGGTTTGATTAGAAGAGGACCTGATAATGATTGGATGTTGGGTTGTTTGCCAATTGGTATGAAATGGCAAGCTGGTGGTGAGGAATCATTTGTTTTAACATTAGAGTTTTGGGTAAATCAAGATGAATACGACGCATAATGAAAGAGTTGATTAGAAACATATTAAAAGAAGAGGAATATAGTCAAACATTCAAAAAAGGTATTGATATTGCTATGAAAATACTTAAACAAGATTATCCTTTTATAATTGGGTGGGATTTTGTTAATGAAGGTAGATTTAGCATGGACCTTTTTGTTGTGTGTGATTTAGAAGAAGTTCAAAAATTTTATAATAGTAAATTAAAACCTTACTATGTTGAAAAGATAGACAGGGTAAAAGAAGATGACTACCCTTATGCTGTATCTGTGTTAGAAATAGGTGAAGAAATGACCAATGATGAAAAATTCCAAGATTTTATGAATTTTAAAAACCAATTAAATGACATCTATGATATGATACCAAAAGAGATGGTTATTATAGATACTTGGGGTGACGTTAAACAATTAGATATTGAATATTTTAAGTTCAGATGAAAGATTTAATTAAAAACATATTGAAAGAAGAGTCTGAAGAGATTGACCAAAAAGTTTATAACTTTCTAAGAAGAAGATATGAAATTAATGAGATTAATATTGAAGGAGGAAGTAAGTTTAAAGAGATATATTTTAAGGTAGGTGATGAATATTATGGTGTATCTATGTGGGATAATAAAAAAAGACAAGTAAGACGTATTTTGAATATGCTTATTGAAAACAATGTTACTGAACCAATGAGTATCTTCACAAACGAGAATGACCCATATAGACAAAAAGTTGTTAGAACTATTAAAAAGTTTTTATACGAAGTAATGTAATGAAAGAATTAATTAGACACATATTAAAAGAAGAGGTTAGTAGAAAATATGATAAACCTACACCAAAGGTAGAGCAACTTATCTATAGATGGTTGAATGATTATTTTGATGGTGTTGAGATGTACCATAAAAAATCTTATGAATCAACACATGGTTTTACATTTTGTAAAAACGGAAGAGAAATATTAAATGTTAGTTTATATTTTGGTAATGATGATGATGCTAACGACAAGAAAAAAACTGAAGAAATGAGTTTTAATAGGGGGTTTATGTGGATTCCAAAAAATGTATATAATGAGTTATTAACTGATATTCCTATGAGGGTAAGTTATTTAAGATACCTTTTTGAAGAATGGTTTGACGATACTTATTTAGGTGAGATTCAAAAAAAGATGGGCAGAAATGATATATACGTTGATGAATTTGATGTGTCTAACAGTGACGGTGATATTTGTTTTCCACCAATAACAAAACCTGATGATGTAACTGAGGAGGAAATGATAGAACATATTCTTAAATCAGAAAAATATAAAATGAAGGATATATTGTGGTGGGAAGAAAGATTGCCAGGATGGATTGAACAAACTTATTTAGAACAACTTAATGGTGCTGAATACAGAAGATTAAAAGGAGAATGAAAGAACTGATTAGACATATCTTAAAAGAAAATAGACTCCAACAAGAGATGAAACAATTTATTGAAGATAATAATATCTTTGATGCTGCTGAAATGGTTGGGGGACTGAATAATCTTAAAAGTATTTTCAAAGATGACCTTGAAATTTCTGAAATATTAAATCAATTAACAGGTGTTGTAGATTTTGAATATCACGATGCGTTTAAAGACCCTAGATTTGTTGTATTCCCAATTGAATATGAAATAATAGGTATTGAAAAAAACACATGGGGTACTCATTCTTGGCCTTTATTAAATCTTATTTATGATGAAAGTAAATTAACTTCTGCGGAAAAAAAGAAACTGATAACCATCCTTGCTGCAATTCAAAATGATAGTACTGTGGGAAAGATAGAAACCAACTTACCTGAAATTAAAAATTCAGGTTATTTTGATGTTAGACAAATAAACGGCAAAGATGTCGACATACATGATGAAGAATTCCCTTTTTTAAAAGAAGATGTGAAAAGAATACACAACAAACTTTATGGTGAGTCTGAAAGTTTGAATGAAAGTAAATCAGAAGATAAAAAACTTGATTTGGTTAAACAAATGATTCTTCAGTTATTTGATGAGGTTGAATATATTGAAATTGATGAAATATACGGAAACCCTTTAATTAAAATCTATCATGATGTAGAAGATACTGCCGCAAACTACGATAATTGGTTTGAAGAAGTCATAGAAGATAAGATTGATGAAATGACAGGTGGAAATATTATTTTATGTTCGTGGTGGACTCCACAATGGCACTATAAAAGAAAGAACGCTGACTTTTTTATTGATGTTGAAAGAATAGATTATGACGAAAACGGAAATAAGATAAACGAGTCAGAAGAAAAACAACCAAAGTATTTAGACATCATCAAAGATATTGTGGAACCATTTAAAAATGAAGATTGTGTTTGTGATATTAGAGTTTTGTACAATGAAGAAGACGATATGTATTTAATTGATGTTGAGGTTGGTTTATTTGACCTTAAAGAGAAGTTTTTTGCTGAGGTAGGAAGAAACCATTATGTTAAAAAAATAAGAGTTGATATTAAAGAAGCAATCAAAGGTTACATCCCAATAGATAATTTCTATGTTGGTTCATATTCAACACCAAAATGTGGTGAGAAAAGATGGTGGGATAAAAATATAAATGAATCTGATAACAAAGAACAATCATTACAAAAACTTATAGAACAATATGGTTTATATGAATTTATAAAGATGACAGGGTTAGATTTTAATCAAGTAAAATCAATCATAAATAAAATGGATAACCCAAAAGAAATATTAAAACAATATATAAGAGAATTTGTTTTAGAACATGATAGTATTCCTGGTGAAAATCATGGTTCACTTTTTGCGTTAAATTTACCATTGAGTAATACCAAATATGTTAATGACATATTAGTTCAAGACAGAGAACAAATTGCTGTTGAAATATGGGAGTATCATCTTGATGAATATGGGCATAGAGAACAAAAAGACCAATATCTAACAACCATCAACAATCTAACCAATGAAGAGTTACTATCAATTCTTTCTTGGATGATGGAAGTAATTGAAGGTGGTTATTGGGATTAGTCAAATAATTTAATTATATTTGCTTTTGATATGGAAAAAGATTTATCAAAAGTGATAGAGCAATATGTATATAATCATCTTTCACACAGAGATGATATTTTGGTGCAAGTAGTAAAATCACCAACAAGATATAAAGTCCACATAGTTATATATGTAAAACCAACCGACGGACTTTATGCCACAATCAACAAAGGTATCGACAGAGGTGATTTAATGAACGGAATTAAAGGGTATTTTAATTTGGATTGGGATAGTTGTATGATTTACACTCAAGTTAGCGAATACCAAACTGAGTAATATTTATTACTATGAACCTACAAGAACATATAAGAAAGGTACTAAAGGAAGAGACACACTTTAAAATCTCTGATGACAAGTATTCAAAGTTAATTAAAAATGCTGTCCTTAATTATGTTGATTTTAATATATGTACATTAGTTGTTAGCGCGTTAGAATCGATTGAAGACCAATATTTAGTTATTTTAATAGTTGAAGAACAACTTAAGTCATATTATCGTGAGGAACTTCAAGAATATCTTAATAATTATATCCCGTTAAAATCAATATATGTTTCAATTTCAGATGGTCAGGACTGTCAAAATTATAAAAAAGGAAGAAGTCAACAAGAAATGAAAGAAGCTGAACTTACGGAAAGATGTTGGAAAGGGTATACTCAAAAAGGTATGAAGACAATGTTTGGTAAGCGATATCCTAATTGTGTAAAGAAGAAAAAGTAAAATATAAATTTAATCCTCCACTTGTAAAGTTGGGGGATTTTTTTTATCTTTGCCTTTATGAAAGACTTATCTGATTACATTTTATTTCTTGTAGAAGATTGCGAGCTTCCTCTGTCTGTTAAATTAACAAAAGAGGGGTCATATGTAGTTACCATTACAAATGATTTACAATTCAGTACTGTTTTATATAAGATAGCTTTTGAAGGTGAACAAACAAGGTATGTAAGAAACCAAATAAAAAAATACCTTTCACATTTAGATATTATTGTTAATGTGGAATTCATTAACTATCCCGTAAAATTCAATGAGATTAAAAAAACGTATGAATATAAATTAGTCTAAAATGTTTGGTTTATATAACAAGTTAATAAACTTAATCTTATCTTACCTATTTCCTGTACCTAAACCAACCAAGGAGGATAGGTTAATACGTGTTATGGGTGAATACCTTAAACTTATAGCCGAGGTTCCGTTTGTTGACTTTAATATAAAGATTCATGATAAAGAATCGCTTGTGGAGATTCATTTGATATATGATACATGGGAAAACACATATCTATGTATAAAACAAGAACACACTATAGAAAGAGATATGAGTAATATGTTCCCATACGGTTTTATAGTGAACGCTGTGGTATCAAATACGAATTAGGGAATATTTATTATTATGAATCTACAAGAACAAGTATCAAGAATTAAAACAATGATGGGTCTTATTAATGAAGATTCAAAATGGAAACCATGTAAGAAATGTATTGGTACTTACGGTGGGAATATGAGTGATTGTGCATACGAAGCTATAGAAAGATTCGAAGAGAATTACGGAACTGCAGCAGGAACAAGCATGGGTAATACATATTTCGAAGGTAATTGGAAAAGATTTAATAATATTATTATAGGTAGAATTGAAGGATTAGTCCCAAGTGCTTGGTCAGCCATGTCAGATAAGTTTAAGATGCAACTGTGGTCATTTATGTATAATAGTGATTCAGGTGGTACAGATAAATTCAGATGGTTGGCGGTTTTATATTTAACAGCAAACCCTGACATCACAACTTTCGATAAAAGTATAACATCAAAGATAATAAATAAAAAAGACCCTGAGTTTTTTAAAGAAGCGGTTAAATTGGTTTCTGAAACAACATCATGGGATTATGAGAAGTTTATTACAATGTTAGATGGTCAGTACAAAACATATGGTAATGAAGGGGCATACAAAAACAGCTGGAGTATAAGACCTACGGCATTATCTGATATGTATAATGATTGTACAGGTGGAGATACACCTGAAGAGAAGGAAGAAGAACCAATAGAACCCGAAGATAAAACTGATTTACCAACAGAACCTCGTAGAAAAGATTTCGATGGTGCACCATATCTCAAAACAATGTTAGATAACCCTGACTACCAATAAGAGTACAGGTTTAATTTATTCCCAAAAAAAACAATTTCCTTCACATTACCCGTAATATTTTTTATATTTGTAATATAATGGATAATAAAGTTTGTAATACTTGTAATGCGGTTAAACCACTAAATGATTTTAGAAATAGAAATCAGTGTAAGACTTGCGAAAATAAGATAAGATACCAAAAAAATAAACAAAGAAGAAAGGAAGACCCTACATTTGATTCATGGTGGAAATCATATGACGTAAAGAGACAAAGAAGAAAAGAGAAGGATAATGAAATTGCGGGGGTTATACAGATTATGAGACAGTCTGTGAGAAAGAGTTTCAAAAGAAAGGGATATACAAAAAAATCAAGAACATATAATATACTCGGAGAGGAATGGTCTGTAGTTAAACAACACATGGAATCTTTATTTAAAGAAGGTATGACATGGGATAATCATGGAGAGTGGCATATTGACCACATTATTCCAATATCATCAGGGAAGACAGAAGATGAGGTTTTAAAGTTATGTCACTACACTAACCTACAACCATTGTGGAAAGAAGACAATTTAAAAAAATCTGATAAGATACTGTAGAGTATAGGTTTAACTTACTCGGTTCATAGTCCTTCGTTATCACTACGGAATTCACCTCATAAATTAATCCTATACTCTTTTAATGAACTCATGGTACAGTAATATCATTTTAAATAAACTATACTTGTAAAGACGGGGGATTTTTTATACATTTGTAAAATGAAAGACCTAACCGAATATATTGATTTTATTTTACAGGAATTAAATATCCCATTAACGGTTAGTTTTATGAATGAGACTTATTTCATTGTGTTTAATATTAAAGACCTTAGATACGATAACGAAATAGTTAGAAATATAATAAAAGGGGAGGTAGATAACGTAATTAACAGATATATTCCTGAAGGGACTATTAATTACTTGATTAATATTAGTGCATCACAATAATAATACATTCCATTCACTCACTACAAAGGGAGACTCCATACGGGTCTCCTTTTTCGTTCATAAATGTATTGTATTATTATCGGTCAATTAAACGATATTCTAAGTTATCGGTTATATAGACGATAATTACATTTCTATAAAGTATATGTGGTAATTATTAGGACATATCTTAAACCGTATTGTAATGGTCATTACTGTAATGTATATTACGTTAACATGAGAACAGTCTCATGTATAGAAAATTACATAACCCCCCATTATTTAAGAACCCCCCATTTGTTTATGGTGTGGTTAGTGGTATGTTCTATTGTGGTATTCATATAGTATGACTATCGTCATTAAACAATGAATAGTTTATCAGGAACATAATGATGGGACTGTTATATTATATCTTTATTGTCAGGATAAACCTGATATATGTGATATATTTAGTAAGTCCCACATATTACCACAGACGTTGGGGGATGACTAAATGTCATACGTTGGAAGGTATTTTAGGTTCCCTAAACGTTGGAAGAACTATAGGACTATCGTCTCCCGCACCCCTCTATCATTAAGACATTTTTTAGCTGGAAAATCTATATACATAAAAAAATACCTCTAACACTATCACTATAGGGGATTTTTTCGTCTCACTATAGCAACAGGGGGAATAGTGGTGGTAATTAGTGGTAAGACTATGTGGTAGAAAGTGGGGGAAAGGGATTGTGCTGTGTGTCGAACGAGACTGACATTTTGACAAAATCAAGAAAATATCAATAAAAAGTTATTAACAATTCCCCCCTGACATACTGTCACCCCCAATATAGTATTCACAATATGGTAAATACTTATTAACATTAAGGTGTATATATTATGACAGAGATAGAAAAATTCCTCAACGAACAGTTCACCCAAGTTATCACAGAAGATAAGATGGGTATTAAATGTTTATATAAACATAAGGAAGGGGTAATAGATGATGGGGTTGTGTTCTTCGAGTTTGCTAAAAAGAAATGGTCCAAGAAACCAATCATGAATAAAAGACAGTTTGTTATTGTGGATGCTGATATGTCAGATGTCCTACAGTTTCTACACCAATACTATAATCTATCTGAAGAGGACTACTCCAACATAAGACACTACATTATCAACACCTCCATTAAGAAGGTGGAAGAGTTCTTCGGTGGGGAAGATTAGTTCATAGGTTCAAGGTCCTCGTCAGTGATGAGGTGTCTACGAATAAACTTAGACAACTTAGACGTGGGGAAATATTTAAGGGTCATTACTGAAGACCCAATGAGTAGAACACCAAAGAGTGAGATGTACCCAATGATTAGATTTATAAGTAGGATAGTTTTCATAACACAAATATAGAAAGAACATTTGATACAATCAAATGTGTTCAGAGAAAAAGATGGGGACCCTTATAAAAAAATATAAGGCAGGGTGGAGTCTACTCGGTCCCCCTCGATTAAAAAGGTTACACTACAAAGGTACCATTTAATTTTGACATATACAAACATTCCCCCACATATATTTCACAAATTCTTTCGTACCTACAGGTCAAGAAGTTATAAACATTTTTTGTTAATAAGTTTATAGGGGGGTCCATCTGATTGGCATAGCCCCTCCCCCTTAATATGTGGGGGCCCCCTCCCCCGTATCCCCCCTCTTACTGACACAATGTCAGGGGTCAAAAGGGGCGTCAATCCCCTAAATCTAGTAAAATCATTTTTAATCAAAAAGTCCCCCTATATGTCGAAAAAACTTTTTGGGAAAAAATATTTAAAAAGTCGGGATACCCCCCTATACTGAAAATAAATTTTCTGGAAAAATTTTAGAAAATTCGGAGTATTTATATTTAAACATTTATATTATGAAAACAAGATTAACTGAAATGGATATAACACGTATTGTTAAACGTGTGGTAAATGAACAAGGGGAGACCCCGATGCCAACACCCCCTCCATCACCTGAAGAGACATCAATCCCTGACTGTTCAACTAAATTAAAAAATACTGATTCTACAGGAGAAATGATTGTTGGGTCTCGAACATTACAATTACCTGATGGGGAAATGAAAATTGTTTACTCAGGAGGAAGACCTGATACTAGAGGTTATATTATAACCATTAACGAAACCCCCTTTTGTAAAATACCAAACTAAAGAATATATTATGTTATTAACCCCATTCCAACGAGTGGGGTTTTTTATTTCCCAAAGTATTTATATTCTATATGAAAAACATAATCAGACATATTCTTAAAGAGGAGACCAATAAGTCTCTTGGTATTATTACCAAATACTACAATATTGAAGGGGATGGTTCTGTATACCGTGGAGATAATAAATTTATAACATACGTCTTATTTTTTCCAAAGGACTATGATAATGAAATGACCCCTTATGATGGTAGGTCTCATTGTTATTGGGAGATTGATGAGGATGGGGGACTTGAATTTAAGTTTATGACTCTACCAGATGAAACAGCAATTCCTATTATGTCTTATATTGGGGACACCGAAGATTTGGAAGATTACTTGGAGGATATTCATATAGAGGAAGCTATAAAGTTCTTAAAAAAACTTAATCATAGAAGAAATAACCCACTTAAAGAGGATGTTGATAAGAACAAGAAGTTTCTATCCAACGTTATTGGTGAGGATGTGATTAATAGTATTCAAAAGATTACCTCACCTAATCAACTACCAATAGAATTCTTAAAGTCCATTGGTGTATCAGTAATTCAACGATATATTGATGTGTATGGGCCCCTTTATTATTTTGTTTTAGATGGGGAACAATACCTATACAAAGACAGAGTGAGTCCTAAAGGTGAAGTATACGAAATGTACATTGATAATAAGGGTAAATCTTTTTTAGATGGTGAAATAACCGAACAACTTGGTCTTTCTGTTATGGGTCTAAGATTCTCTGATGTGATTGACACTATATTTAATAAGGATGGTAGTATATGAAAATCATTATCACAGAAAATCAGTTAAATATGATAAAGTTTCAGAGAAGACTTGGTTTTGTGCAAGAGTATATTGATAAATTGCCCGAAGACCCGAGCATTGATGATATTTGTAATCATTGGACTGAGGATGAGTCAGATGCTTTTGTTAATAACACAATGTGGGACCTTGTTACACAAATATGTGATGAAATTGGAAATATGGATTCATATGATGAAATCTATGAATATATTGTTGATAATGGATACCGAAAACAAATTGAGGATTTCTTTTTTGATACCCTTAATAACTATTGTAAAAGGGGGAAGCAAAAAAAACATGTTATTGAAAAGATAATGGAGGAGTATGGTATAACCTATAAAATCTATTATAAAAAAAGAGGTTATTTTAATGGGGACCAGTTAGATTCTGTGGATATTCATTTTTATACAAAAGATGGTGATAAATCATCTTACCCGATTTATTTTAAAACAAGAGGAAATAAAATTATTTCAGACCCTATTATATATGGGGAAATGTCCACAGCGTTAAAAGATTTTAACTATATCCCTAACGATATTATATCTGATTACTTCTCAGATAAGGCTAAAGAGTTTTTGGAAAAATACTTACCTTTAGAATACCCCCGTTAATGAAAAATGAAAAACTAATATCTTTACTTAAAAAACTCTTTGAAAATAAGGAGTTTGAAATGACGCTCACAGATGTTGAACATGTTTATGACGGGTATAACAATGTCACGCAAGATATTAACTATGAATTTAAATTTCACGTTGTTGTTAGAAGTGTTGTTGGTGAAAGTACGGACGCTGTTGGTGATATGGATATTATTATTGATTCTATAACAAAAAATGGTGAGGACTATTATCCTGTTTGGGCTAATAAGAATTATAGTGATAGGATATGGTATATTCATGAACTTGATGAAACGTTTTATGAAGATTATTTGGAAGTTTTACCATTTAGTGTTTATACAAGTGTTCATGGTCACGATGAAAAAAGAAAAGGTGATATTGACGAATCTGTAATTAAAAGAATTATTAAAGAAATTTTAAAAAAAAGATAATCCCCTCCTTTTTGATTGGTGAGGTGTATTTTTCTGGAAAATTTTTTTTACACCGAACCTCCCCCGACCCCCTCCTTGCTTGATTATTTGAAATGTTCCCTTTATTTTTATAAAAAAAACGTTATGAAACTAAAAATTTATGTAGAAGAAACATTCACGACAACTGCTAATCGTGAACATATTGAAATTGATACGGATAACTACCCTGAACTTGAGGGTATGACTGAAGATGAGATTTCAGATTATATTGATGAACATGTATGGGACATGAAACCAACTGACGAAGGAATATATTCTTCATTGGGTGAGGAGTTATCTGACCAATCTATTTATGATGAACATATCGGTGGAGAAGAAACTGAATTTTATGTTGAAGCTATCTAATGTATGACGTTGTAACCATTTTATTTGCAATTATTATATATGGTATTATATCATTAATTGAAAATTATAATAGAGAATAATCCCCATCAATAGTGGGGATTTTTTTATTTTATAATATATTTATAATAAAAAATATTATCATGAAAAATTTAAATAGACTTACAGAAAAAGATTTAACTCGTATTGTTAGACGAGTAATTAAAGAAGAAAGAGAAGAAAAAAAATCTTTTGACTTAGATATGCCATTTTTAACTTATAGACAAATTGTACAGAGTATTTTGAGTGATATTTCACTTGATGTTGCAAAAGAACTTGATGTTGAAGAATATGATGGTGATGGTGAGATTCCTGATTACTTAAAACCATACGTTGATGAAGTTTTAAACTATGTAAGAGATAGTGAAATGGGGATGAAATTATGGGATGGTATAAATGACGCTATCATGTTTACTCCGATTCATGATAAAATATATAATGATATTATATCAGATAATGAGTATTAAAAAATTATCATGAAAAAAGTAATTAGATTAACAGAAAAGGAATTAACAAATCTTGTTAGAAGAATTGTTAATGAGCAAATAGAAGATGTATATACTGATTCTCGTGAAGATTTTCAGTATGATATAAGAGGGGTTAGATGTGATGAAGACACATTTACTTCGGGACATGTTGATATTGATGAAGATGATGTGATTGTTATTAGATATTGCAAAGGTAATGAAGATTCTATTGAAAGATTAAAACGAAAAGGAGAACGATTGTTACATAGTAAATACGGAATGTAAAAAATAATTGAAGCCCCATCTTAACGGATGGGGTTTTTTGTTTTCAAACTATTTATGTTTAATGAATATCACAGAATCACAATTAGATAACCTCATCATAAAATTCTTTGATGAAGACTACTACCCTGACTATGGTTGGGAAGATGCAAGTTTTTATGAAAAAGAATTGGAATCATATGATAACTATAACTTTTATATTAATGACGATTTGGCATATACTTATTTTGATGACGGGTCAATGGAAATTAATAAATGGTTGATTGATGATTTGAATTCGAGATTTGGTGATAAGTGGAAACCGTTATTTAAAAGATGGTTTGAAATGAATACAGGATTATCTGTATATGATATGATTAGTGAAAATGTTATTTCTGAATCGGTAGATAAAGATACAAAAAAAATTAATTTACTATATTCTTTAATTAAAGAACTTTTAGAAAAGTATTCTTGGTTTAAATCTTTTGAAATGGTTAAAAAGAAATTTAAATGGCAAGGTGAATACGTCCCAAACTATGTATTTGAAATAAAGGCTGAGCA
>Ga0315900_10001838_pt1 | contig 33506 bp, 21 predicted proteins | sample LakEriMetagenome_FD_203521 | JGI IMG/M metagenome (GOLD analysis project Ga0315900, IMG submission 203521) | Freshwater fungal communities from buoy surface, Lake Erie, Ohio, United States - Buoy 12 MA114 | ecosystem: Environmental > Aquatic > Freshwater > Lake > Lake biofilm | place: USA: Lake...
GATCGTGGGACGCAACGCCTTCGCGCACGAGGCCGGCATCCACCAGGACGGCATGCTCAAGGAGCGGCGCACCTACGAGATCATGCGGCCCGAGGACGTGGGCCTGGAGCGGACCGACCTCGTGCTTGGCAAGCACAGCGGCCGGGCGGCGCTCGCCGACCGGGCCAAGGCGCTCGGCTACCAGCTCACGCCGGAGCAGCTGCAGACCGTGTTCGAGCGGTTCAAGGTGCTGGCCGACCGCAAGAAGGAGATCTACGACGGCGACATCGCGGCCCTCTGCGAGCAACAGTTCGCGGCCCTGCCGGAGCAGTTCACCTACGAGGGCTACACGGTCGCGAGCGAGTCCGGCGCCGCCCCCACCGTTACGCTCCGCGTGCTGCAGAGCGGCGTGCCGCAGACGGTGACGATCACGGCAGGCGACGGGCCGATCGACGGGATCTTCCTGGCGATCGAGAAGCTCACCGGCATGACGACGGTGTGCCGCGACTTCCGCGTGCAGGCGGTGACGGTGGGCAAGGACGCACAGGCCGAGGTGACGGTGGAACTCGAACACGCCGGCCAGCAGCAGCGGGGCCGCGGCGTCTCGACCGATTCGCTGGAGGCGGCGGCCAAGGCCTTCCTGGCGGCGGTCAACCGGCTCGCCCTCGGCAGCACGCCCCGCCTGCATCCGCAGAAGGGGTGAAGACACGGAAACCCTCGGTTTGGCGGCTGCACGGAAACCCTCGGCTTCGTGCCTCGGTTTCCTTGGCGGGCCGCCGCCCGCTCTTGAAAGCCCGCCCTCCTGGCGGGCAGTCGAGCGCGATGCAGTCGGCGGTCAGAGACCGCCGCTACAGGATTGAAGCCACGCCAATCGGCACGCAGCGGCCGAAGGCCGCGCCGCGTGCATGACACACCCCAGCGTGCTGCGGATCGACGCCGCCTCGAGCCGCCACGCCGCCGCCGCTCCGCGGCGGCCACGGCCGCTCGGAAGGCGGCCGCCCGGCAGCCATGCCGCACCTTGGCTGCGGCTCCGGCTGCCCAAGCCCGCCGGGGGCATGGATGCCCCGGCGGGCGTGCAGCATGGAAGGCCCCGCAGGCGTGAATTCATATCGCTTCCTGCCCGCGCTCACCCGTGCGGATGCGGACGCATTCGTCCATCGGCAGGACGAAGATCTTGCCGTCGCCGATCTCGCCGGCCTCACCGGAGCGGCCACCCTTGACGATCGCCGCGATGGTGGGCTCGACGAAGTCGTCGTTGACGGCGATCTGCAGCTGCACCTTGCGGAGCAAGTTGACGGCGATCTCGTGGCCGCGATAGGTCTCGGCATGGCCCCGCTGCCGGCCGAAGCCCTGCACGTCGAGGACGGTGAGCCGGAAGACCTCGACCTCGGAGAGCGCCTGCTTGACGCTCTCGAGTTTGGCCGGCTGGATGATGGCGATGATGAGTTTCACGGGGGCGGCCAGGGGGACGGATGAACCTGGAATAGTGTAGCCAGCAGGCGAGGCGAGAGACGCCGCTCAAGGGGACACGACGGTCAACGAACACCGCTCCAGGGTGGAGGGCGGTTGCCATGCGATTCGTGCCGGGGCGGAAAATCGGGGGCGACCCTACGTGGGACACGCCGGACTGGCTTCCCTTCCCGGAGTCCCCGGGCTTCCGCCCGGGGCTTCTTGGGGTGAACACGCGCGGATCAGGCGTGAGCCTCATCAGAACGATGCGCCCCGCACGCAGCGGCCGAAGGCCGCTGCGTGCTTGCCGCACCCAGGCGTGTGCGACTCGACGCCGGTCGAGTCGTCACGCCGCCGCCGCCCCGCGGCGGCCACGGTCGCCCGGAGGTGCGACCGCCCGGCCGTCTGGCGAACCCTCGGCGTTCGCCGCGACGGCCAAGGCCCGCCGGGGGCATGGATGCCCCGGCGGGCCTGAAGCAGGATGCCCCGGCCTGGGCGAGCGAGGCGGAGTGCCCACCCAAGCCGTTGGGGCATCCTTCTGGACGAAATTACTCGGTCCGCACCATCACGAAGCCGTGGTAGGCCTCGTTGCCGTGCTCGCCGATGTCGAGACCCTCGATCTCCTCCTGCGGCGAAACCCGCAGGCCCACGAGCGCCTTGATGATCAGCCAGCAGATCGCCGACACGGGCACCACGTAGGCACCGACCGCGAGCACGCCGATGACCTGTATCCACAACTGATCGAGACCGCCGCCGTACAACAGCCCCTGCTTCGGTCCGCCGACGACCATCGAGCCGAAGGGCCCGGCCGCCGTGGAGGCGGACAGGTCCGTCGCCGTGAACAGGCCGACACACAGCGTGCCGAAGATGCCGCACACGAGGTGCACGCTCGTGGCTCCCACCGGGTCATCGACCCGCAGCCGGTCGAAGAACAGCACCGAGAACACCACGAGCACACCCGCGATCGCCCCGATCAAGACCGACGCAGCCGGCGTCACGTAAGCGGCGCTGGCGGTGATGCCCACGAGGCCGGCGAGGCAGCCGTTGAGCGTCATGCCGATGTCTGGCTTGCCGAGCAGCAGCCACGCCGTCAGCGTCGCCGTAAGCGTCGCGGCGGCCGCCGCGAAGTTCGTGTTCACCGCGACACTGGCCGCCGCAGCGCCGCCGTCGCCGGCCACGCCCATCGTGCTACCCGGATTGAATCCGAACCACCCGAACCAGAGCACGAGGCAGCCGATGAAGGCTGCCGTCATGTTGTGGCCGGGCAGCGCCCGCGGCTTGCCGTCCGCCCCGTACTTCCCGATCCGTGGCCCGAGAATCATCGCCCCGGTGAGCGCGGCCCAGCCGCCGACGGAATGCACAGCCGTGCAACCGGCGAAATCCCAGAACCCCTTCTGGCCGAGGAAGCCGCCGCCCCACACCCAATGCCCCGTGACCGGGTAAATCAGCAGGGCCATCAGGAAGCTGAAAATAATGAACGAGTGGTACTTGATCCGTTCGGCGACCGCGCCGGAGACGATCGTGGCTGCCGTCCCGGCGAACACGAGCTGGAAGAAGAACTTGGCCCACAGCGGCACGCTCGTCCAACTGATGGCGCCGTAGGAACCTGAGTAATCGCCACCAATGGCAGGGCTGTTGTCCGCGCCCTGCACCATCCAGGCCCCGGAGTTGCCGATCCACCCGCCCGCATCGGTGCCGAACATCAGATCCCAGCCGATGAGCCAGAACCCGATCACCGTGGCGGCGAACACCACGAAGTTCTTCGAGAGGATGTTGACGCAGTTCTTGGCCCGCGCGAAACCCGATTCAACACAGCCGAAGCCGAGGTTCATGAAGAACACGAGCATGCCGCACACCAGCACCCACACGGTGTCGGCGGCCAGCCACAACTTCGGAATCATCTCCTCGGCCGTGGGTCGTGCGGGAGCAGCGGGCGCGGCAGTTGCCGCCGTCGCATCGGCCACGGCTTCCTCGGCGCCGGCGACGCCGCAGCAGAGGCTCAGGGAGAGGCAAGCCAGCAGGAGGCAACACGCCGCCGGCGCAGACAGGGACCATGGCCCACGTGGGGCCGTCTCGAAGAATCGCATCATGCAACTCCAGAAGGAAGGAAGAGCCGAGCGGGGCCGCCTCCGCAGCGGTTGCCCGATCGGGTGGCAGGAAACGACCCGCACACACCGTTCGCTCACTGAAGCAAAGCCCGTGCCACATGCGGCATGCCCGATGCCGAGGCGATTGCCGCCCCACCTTCGCCAACCGACTAAAATGCCTCGTTTTCCCGCGTTATCCGCGATATTCCAGGTGTGTCGGTTTTTTTGCCGCGCCGTTCGTCGATCCCGTTGCCCCCAGCCGCCAGCACGTTTTGAAAGCACGACCTGCCCATGAGCGCAGCATCACACTCGGCTTCGATCGAGCCTCCCACTCCCGGCGGCGATGACCTCCGCCCGCTCCTTGCGCTCACCCGCGTGAAACTGATCAATCGGCTGGCAGAAGTCTTTCCACAGGCGCCGCGCGGCTCCTCCGGCATGCCGGCGAGCGCACCGACCGTGCGCGGCGGACGGGCTGCCGCAGTCGAGCGGCTGGCGGCGATCGATCCGGTCGCCTATGCCCGATCACGCAACCACGTGGACGGCGCCGTGAGCCGGCTCTCTCCCTGGATCCGCCACGGCGTCCTGTCGCTCGCCGAGGTTCGTGATGCGGCGTTGGCCCGGGTCGCGCGGCCCGAGGACGCCGAGAAGTTCGTGGCGGAACTCGGCTGGCGGGACTACTGGCGGCAGGTACAGGCCGCGCTCGGCGACCGCATCCGCAGCGACATCGAGCCGCCGGCTCGGACCTGGCGGCGTCCGACCGCGCTCGCCGCCGTGCCGGACGACGTGCTCGAGGCCCGTACGGGCATGGCGTGCATCGACGCCTTCGTGCGATCGCTGCACGCCACCGGCTGGCTCCATAACCACGAGCGGATGTGGCTCGCGTCGTGGCTCGTGCATGGGCGGGGCGTCCACTGGCTCGCCGGCGCCGACTGGTTCCTCACGCACCTCCTCGACGGCGATCCGGCGAGCAACCATCTTTCCTGGCAGTGGGTGGCGGGCACGTTCTCCGCGAAGCCGTACCTGTTCAACCGGGAGAACCTGGAACAATTCACGTCCGGCCGGCACTGCAGCGACTGTCCGCTGCTGGGCCGCTGCGACGTCGAGGGCTCGTACGAGGCGATCGACGCGCGGGTCTTCGCCCCTGCCCCGCCGCCTCGGCCCCCGCTGCGAATCCGACCCGCCGCCGCATGGCAATCCGCCTCAGCCGCCCCTGCCCGCCGACCGCTGGTCTGGCTCACGCTCGACTCGGCCGCCGCGACGAGCCCCGCCGCGGCCGCCCACCCCGACGCGCCCCGGCTGTTCGTCGTCGACCGGCAGTGGCTCGCCGAGGAGCGGCCGTCTCTTGGTCGGCTCCTGTTTCTCTTCGAGTGTCTCGCCGACGTGCCGGGCCTCGAGGTTCGCGTCGGCGATCCAGCCACGATCGTTCCCGCCCGGGCCGCGGCCCTGGGCTGCGATGCGTTCGCCGTCGCCGACTCGCCCTGCCCGCGGGTGCGCAGCGCCGCCGCGTCGATCGCGGCCACGCTGCCGGTGCACGTCGCCGCCTGGCCATCGTTCTGCGATCCCTCGCGGGTCGACGATCTCGGCCGTTTCTCGCGCTACTGGCAGAAGGTCAGCCGGTCGGCACTGCGGCCAACGGGGTCGTGAACCACGTCGCGATCGGCCCGGCGAAATCGCTCCAGAGCGATCCCGCGGGCGGCGCCGCGAGGCGCACCGGGCGACCGTCGTCGGGATGGGGAAACTCGAGCGTCGCCGCATGCAGGGCGAGCCGGGTGGGCGCCCCGCGGCCATCCCGACCATAGAGCCGGTCGCCCACGATGGGGCAGCCGAGCCAGGCGAGATGCGCCCGCAGCTGGTGCGACCGGCCGGTGACGGGCTCCAGTTCGACGAGCGTCCGCACGTCGTCGTCGCGGCGCACCGTTGCGATCACCTGCCAGCGGGTCGTCGCCCGCCGGCCGAGGATCGGATCGACCCGCTTCGCCGGCGGCCGCGCGGAATCGTCGGCCAACGGCAGGTGGAGCATGCCGCGGGCAACAGGCAGCACGCCCGCCACGATGGCCAGATACCGTTTCGCCACACGGCGCGACTCCAGCGCCCGCCCGAGCGCGGCACGGGCCGCGGCCGTCCGCGCGAGCATGAGCAGCCCCGACGTGTCGCGGTCGAGCCGGTGCACGGCCTCGAGCGGCCCCCACTCCGCCGCCAGGACGGCGGCCACGGCGGGCGGATCGAGCGGCGTCCGCGCCGGCACACTCGGCATACCGCCCGGCTTGTCGACGACGACGACATCGCGATCGGCGAACACGATCCGCACCGCGGTCAACGCGCTCACAACAGTCCCAACAAGACGTTCCACCGGCAGAGCAGGCCGGACGGCGGCGCGTCGCCCTCGGCGGCGACCGTGCCCACCGGAAATCCGGCCGCCTCGAGGCGACGGCGGTCCTCGGTGAGCCGACGGGCGACGTCGCCGTCGCCGCCCTTCCCCAGCAGCACCCAGCGCGACCGCCCGGGCTCGGCGGGCTCGAGTTCCGCCGTGCGCGGCAAGGTCGCGTCGATGAGGGCGACACCCCGGACCGCGGCCCCGAGCCGGTCGGCCACGAACCAGGCGAAGCCGCCGCCGGCGGCGCGACCCGCGACGGCGATCCGCGCCGGGTCGATCGGCCGCTTGACGTGGAGGGCCGCGAGGCTGCGGCGGATCGCGGGCAGGTCGTCGCTGCTCCAGCGTTGCGGATCCGCGGAGCCCGGCAGGATCACGGCCACGTCCCACGCCGCCGCCGCGGCCTTCCAGGCAGCCGCCTCGGCCTCGGCTACCGGCCCATGCGGTACACCGAAATACACGAGCACACCGACCGGCTCCTTGCGGCCCGTATGCGGAATCACCGCCAGCGGCGGCCGCGGTTCATCGGGGGATTCGAGCTTCACGACGGCGGCGTCGACCGGGCCGCGGAGCGGATCACCGGCGGCCGGCTGCCAATCGAGCAGCGTGGGCGGCACGTCCGCCGGCGCGGCGGCGGTGGTGACCGTCACCGTGTGCGGCTGGCCGTCGCGGACCACTTCCAGCCCGACGGCATCCCCCGGGGCCACGCCCGCCAGGGCTCCGGCCAGCGCGGCCGACGAATCGACCGCCACCCGCCCCTCGCCCTCGGCCATGCCGCCGAGCGCGACGGCGCGTATGACTTCGCCGGCCCGGAGTCCCGCGGCAGCCGCGGGACCATCGGGCAGCAGCCATGCTGCCGTCACGTCCTCGGCCGGCGTTGCCGCGGGCAGCACGCCGACCACGGCGGCCCGCCAGGGAGGCAGTGCCTCCGCCAGCGTGGCTCGCGCCTCGATTCGTCGCGGCCCGGTGGCGGAGACGCGTTCCACTTCGAAAGCCAGTTCATCGCCGGCCCGACGCGGCATGATCTGATGCCGGGCCTCGCCGATCCGCGTGATCGGTCGGTCACCGATCCGCACGAATCGGTCTCCGGCCCGCAGGCCGGCGACCGCCGCCGGCGAGCCCTGGCGGCACGAGGCGATCACGGGCTCGCCGTTGATGACGTCCCGCGACCGCCAGGTGATCCCGAGGACACCGGCCGCCAGGTTTTCTCCCCGCTGCAGCCGCGGCAGCACGGCGAGCATGTCCTCGAGCGGCACCGCGAAGCCGATGCCCGCGTCGTAGAGTTCGGTGCCGAGCTTCATGCCAGCGGTGTCGGCCGGCAGCGGCGCGAGGATGCCGATCACGCGGCCCGCGATGTCCACCAGCGGCCCGCCGTAGTTGGCGGGAGACACCGACGCATCGGTCTGCACCGCCCGTCCCCAGGCGCGATCCACGGCCGACACGACTCCCACCGCCACGCTCGGCGCCGCCTGTGCCCAGCCGCGGCCCACGGCGATCGCCCACTGGCCCGGCGCCAGTTCGCGCCGCGGCGCCGGCTCCAGCGCCGGCAGATCGGCGACGGCTTGGGTCTTCAGGAGCACGAGGCTGCGGGACGCGTCGCGAGCCGCGACCCGCGCCGCCTGCCGGCCGCCATCGGCGCGCACGACCACCGCGTCCGACACGTCGCCCGGGACGGCGAACGCCGTGGTCAGGATCCACGACGCCTCGGGATCGGAGGCGACGACGAGCCCGGTCGAAGGGCCGGAGCCGGCGGCCGCTTCGCCCGCGCCCGGAGCCTCGGCCGACGCCACCGGCTCGATCCGCACCACCGCGGCGGCGACCCTGGCGACCGCGGCGCGGAACGCCGCCTCTTCAGCGAGCGTCGGCTCGCCGGGGTCGGCCGCCCACGCCATGCACGCGGTGGCGACCAGCCCGAGCGCAAGGGCCGCCCGGCCGCCGACCCGCATCCGGCACCACGCGGCGTTCATGGCGTCTCCTCATCCTTGGGTCGTGGCCCCACCTCGACGTCGACGACGGCGCCGTCGCGCACGAGCGTGAGCCGCACCGGATCGCCGGCCGCCAGGTCCCCCAACGCGCGTTCCACGGCGGCCCGCGACCCGACCGACCCGCCGTTGACGGCGATCACCAGGTCGTCGCGCGACAGCCCGGCCCGCGCGGCGGGCGAATCGGGCAGCAGCGATTCGACGTACGGGGGCGTGCGGTCGAGCAGATCGGGCACGAGCACGATGCCCAGACGGCGGAGGTCGAACGCCCGCGACTCGACGGCCCTCGCGGGCGCAGCCGTTCCCGCCTGGATCTCGGCGCAGCCCTTCGCGAGTTCATCCGTCGGGATCGCATAGTTCAGCCAGATGCCGCTCGACGTCGATCGCAGTTCCTTGCCGAGCATGCCCAGGAGACGGCCCCGCGCGTCGACGAGAGCGCCGCCCGCCGACCCCGGGTTGTTGGTCGTGCAGTCGAGCACGTAGACATCACCCCGATACGGCGCCTCGGCCGCGCCGCGTCGTGCTGTGAGCGGCACGACGGCGGAGACGACGCCCCGCTGGGCGCTGACCCGCTCGTCTCCCACGGCCACGCCGAAGAGGTTCGACAGCGCCATGACCCGCGTGCCCGGCGCCGCCCGCTCGTCGGCCACCGGCGCGAAGGCGGGCAGACCCTCGGCATCGATGGCGAGCAACGCGAGTTCCCGCCGCGGATCGACACCCACGAGTTTCGCGGGGAATCGGCGGCCGTCGTCGAGCACGCAGTCGATCTCGTCGGAGTCGAGCACCGTGCTCGCCGCGGTGGCGATCCTGCCGTCGGGCGAGACGAGGATCCCCGACTGATATCCCTCGAGCCCCCGCAGCCCGCCCGCACCGTAGATCTTCACCACCTTCCGCGCGGCGGCGGCGATCACTTCCTGCGGCGCGTCGCCCGCCCCGGAGGCAGGCAGCCCGCAGCAGGTCAGCAGCACGGCACCGCACAGCCGGCGTGCCGCGGGGCTCATGGAGCACCTCCAGCGGCCGCGTCTTTCGCCACGCGCAACGTCGCGAAGGGCGCGGTGCCACGGCGGACCTCGATGACGGCGGGCATCCCGCCTCCATCGCCCGAGAACCGCACCTCGCACGGGTCGGCATCGGGCGCCGTCCACAGGTCGATGGCGACGACACGACCGGCGCCGTCGACGAAAAGCCGCGCCTCGACCCCCGCCACCGCCGACTCGAGCACGTCCACGAGTTCGGGCATGGCGAACTCGCCGAGCGCCGTGGGATCGGCCGGCGCCGTGCCCCAGTAGGTCGTGCGGCCCGTCGCCGCGGGCCCCTCGCGGACGAGCCGCCGCCAGACGACCAACGCCGCCAGCAGTCCGCCGCTCCCCGGCGGCTCCGGCCGGCCATCGAGGTCGGCCCGCGGGTCGATGGTCGATCGCCCGGTCGGCAGGTCGATCGTCGCCGCGTCGTCGGCGAGTTCGATGCGAAACGCTCCCCCCGCGTCGAGCGTGCCCGCGAGCACCCAGCTGTTCGCGTCGCCACCACCACCGGCCGCGAGAGCCTTGGCCACGCGATCCCGCTCGACGACGTTGAAGTGGTGGTTGGCGAAGCCGGGCCGCGGATCGACGAGACCGCGAACGGCCTCGGGCAGCGCGTCACGCCGCCCGGAGGCGGGCGGTTCGGCCTTCGGCTCGGGGCTCTCCGGCCGGCCTTCACGACCACCCTCGCGCTGCGGATCGGGCGACTCCCCGGCCACGATCGCCGCCAATTCGGCCGTCGCATGCACCGCCGCGAGCCGCACGAGCACCTCGTGCCGACGACCGCCGCGCCGGTAGACGAGCGGCACCTGCCACCCGGCCGGCAGCGTGCCGAGCACGTTCTTGAAGGCGTTCACGGTCCGCACGGGGCGGCCCGCGACCGACACGATCTCGTCGTCGTGCCGCAGGCCGCGCCGCCAGGCGTCCGAGGAATCGAGGATGTCCGACACCACCACCTTCCCGTCGGCGCTCGTCGCCACGACGGCGCCCAGCGTCGCATGGTCCGCGATCCGGCCCGCCCGGAGCTGGCCCATGAAGTTGCGGAGTTGGTTCGCCGAGATTGCATAGCCCACCCCGACGTTCACGCGACCCCGCTTCTCGAACGAGGCCCGCCCGTTCACGCCGATCAGCCGCCCCGCCGCATCGAACAGCCCGCCCCCGGAGTTGCCGGGATTGATCGCGGCATCGACCTGGAGGCAGTCGGCGTATTCCAGGATCGTGCCCGCCGGAAACTGGTAGCGATGCACACCGGACACGATGCCGACGCTGATCGAAGGCCGCAGGTCGGTGGCGAGCAGGAACGGGTTGCCGGCTGCGAAACAGAAGTCACCGGGCTCGACGAGATCGCTGTCGGCCAGCGGCACGGACGGAAAGTCGTCGCGGCCGAGCAGCTTGACGAGGGCGACGTCACCCGTGGGGTCGAGGCCCACGAGCACGCCGTCGTAGAGTTTGCCGTCGTCGAGGCCGCACTTCATCGCCAGGCCCGCGGGCTGGGTGACGTGGAAGTTGGAAAGGGCGTAACCGTCGCGGGTCACGAGCACCCCCGATCCGCCGCCGGACTCGCCGGCGAAGATCGCCACCGCCGCAGCCGAACCCCGCCTGATCGCCTCGACGCGGCGGCGCTCGGCCGCGACCACGTCCTCGTCGACGGCCGCCCAGGCGGCCGCCGCCCAGACGGCGATCACGACCGCGACGAGGGCGGCCCGCGACGGCGGCAGGAATCGAATCGGGCGGCTCACTTCTCGAACACCGGATCGGCGAAGCGGAGCGGGCAGCCCATGCCACCGCCGGCGGGAAAATCGACCTTGATCGCGAGGCGACGGCCTGCGGAGACGTCCACGTCGACGGGGCTCTCGGTGGCGTCGTCGATGCGGCGCTGGAACACGTCGCGGTCGTCGAGCCGCACCGTCACCTGCACGCCCCCGGACAGTTTCCCGGGTGCGGCGGCCACGGTCGTGCGGAAACGGCGGGCATCGGCCGGCACCCGCCAGACGACGGTGCTCCGCGGTCGCATGACGAGCGTGGCGGCGTCCGCGCCGACGAACCGCGGCGCGAAGTACGGGCCGAGCCCCTCGAGCCGGCCGAGCGAGCCGAAGAACGGCTCCGCCTCCGACCGCTCCGGCTGGAGCGACGCCAGCCGTACGGTCCGCCCTGCGGCGTAGTCGATCGATCGCAGCAGCGTTGCCGGCAGCCGCACGGTGTCGTCCACGACGAGGGCCTGCGGTGTCCACGAAACCGTGCGGGCCGCGAGGCCGCCACCCACCACGTCCACCCTCGTGCCGCCGCCGATCACGGGTTCGCGGAGAAACCACATGCCGACCACCTTGGCCCGCTTCACGGGGATCCGTTCCTCGTCGAGCACGACCGTGATGGTCCCGGCGGCGACCGCGGCGATCGCACACTCCACCACCTCGAGCCGCTCACCGTCGTCCTCCGGCTTGCCGACCACGAGAAGATCGGTCTGCGGCGACTCCGGCAGCATGGCCCGCCAGTCCGGCGGTGCCGCCTCGGCGGCGCCCCGCGGCGCGCGGAGCGTCACGCTGCGCACACGCTGCACGGGAAGTTCGACGTTCCCGCCGTTCACCGGGATCACGGCCGGGCCGCCGTCCCAGGTGAAGTCGGTGCCGGAGAGCGTGCTGCCATCGACGCACTCCACGCCCACGCTCCCGCGGGCCTGGGCACCGGCGGCCGTGAGCCGGCGGACCGCCGCTACGGGCACGGGATCGTTCCCGACGAGCGTCAGCTCGGTCGGGGAGACCGCGGCGAGCGTTCCGGAGACCGTCGTGCCGTCGATCTTCTCGAGGGTCGCGACGACGGCCGGCTCCACAGCCATGCTGCGGGCGACACACGCCAGCGAAACGACCGCCGCCACGAGACAGCGCACCGCGATCATCGGTCCTCCCCGCCCGCGGCCAGCCGCTTGAAATACTGCTCGATCGCCTCGCGGTAGTGGGGCGGAAACTCGCGGCCGATCTGCTGCAAGGCCTCCTCACGCTCGTGCGGCGGCAGGTTGCCCCAGCCGTCCTCGGCGCCGATGTCCCGCTTCTGCACGTCGCCGGCCCCCTTGCCGCCGGCGATCCGACTGTCGTCCATCGGCGTGCCTTCGCCCCCCTGCCCCGAGCCGCCGCCACCGCCGCCGCCTCCCTGGTCCTGCTGTTGCTGCTGGTCCTCGAGTTTCTTGATCAGCTTGTCGAGCGATTCGATGACGCCGTCCTGCAGTTCGCGGGTTCCCGCGCCCGCCCGGCCGAGCGCCAGCCGGCGGCCCACGTCGCGCATCCGCCGCGCGATGTGGTCGAGCGACTCGCGTTCGATGCCGGCCGCATCAGACCGCAGCAGAAGGGCCACCCGGGCATAGCGGGCCGGCAACTCCCCCTCCCGCTCGAGCAGCCGGTCGAGCGACTCGATCGCGCCGTCGGCGTCGAGCAGCCAGTGCTGACAGGCCGCGCGGTGGAAGAGGAGCGCGGCGGGATCGACGGACGACGTCACGTCGAGGCCGGCCAGCAGCGGCAACGCCTCGTCGAACCGGTTCCACCGCACGAGTTCGCGGCCCCACCACAGCCGCACCGCGTCACGCAGGATCGTGTCGATCGACGGTTCGTCGAGCCACGACGCATCGGGCTCCGCGCCACGACGCACGGCGGCCGTCATCGCGGCGGCACGGGGCTCCCGCGCCGCGATCGACTCGAGCACGGCGTCGGGGATGTCGCCCCGCCCGGCCGCGACCGCGGCCCAGATCTCGTCGAGCCGCGCTCGCGTCGCGGCGTCGGCCGCCGGCATGCGGCCCAGCGAATCCTCGATCCGCGCCCGCACGGCCCGTGGATCCGGCTGGCTCCACGACGGCTCGCGGGCGAACTCCGGCTGCCCGGCCGGTGGCTGCGACTCGCGGCCCGCCGCGACGCCCCAGCCCACGACGGCGGCGAGCATCACGACCGGTCCGCACAGGGTTCGCATGGCATGCACCACTCCGGGCCCGGCGGGCACCGCCGCCGTCCCACCATCATAGAGTCCCGGAGCCGCCGGCCGGCAGCGTGCGGCCTTGCGGGCCAGCGAAGCCGGGAAGGCCTTCATGCCCGGAGCCCCCCGTCGCATGCCTGGGGCCGCATGGCACCGTGACGACGATCGGCCGATGCTTCCACGAGCCGCGTCACTCCTCCGTGCGGCCCGTGACGATGTCGTGGGCGGCCCGCTCGATCTTCCGCTGCCGCTCCGCGAGTCGCTCCAGCGCCGCGCGAAGCTCCGGGGCGTCGGCCCGGTCGGCCGTCTCGTCGAGCAGGTGCGCGAACCGCTGCGTGCGGGTGTTCACCCGCATCTGCAGGCTGCGGATCATCTTCAGCTCGGACAGCTTGTCCACGAGCGGCTGCTCGCCGGGCTCCTGGGGCCGCCCGCCGCCGGCCCCGGCCTGCCGCTGCTCCTGATCGCGCTGCGACTTCTCGAGCGTGGCCAGCAACTCCTCGAGGTTGGTGACGAGATCGGCGAGCAGGCCGCGGGTGGTGCCCCCCACGTCACCACGACCGAGGCGAGCCGCGGCCTGTCCAGCGTCGTCGCGGATGCTCTCCAGCGCCTGCGGGATAGCCACCGCGGAGCCGTCGTCGCGCACGAGCACGAGCGCCCGCGCCGCATCGGTGGCGATCGCCTGCTGCTCGCGGCCGAGCCGCACGGCCTCCAACTCGCGCTCGCGGCCGGGCGTGCCCGCCGCCGCCACCGCGTCGGCCCCGGCGAGCACTAGCCGCTCGGCCTTGAGCATCTCGCGGACACGGGTCTCGAGTTGCACGAGCAGCCGCTCCACCTCCTGCTCCCGCATCTGTCGGAGGATCTCCTCCAGTTCGGCCCGGGCCGTCTCCAGTTCCTCGACCGCTTTCTCCTGCTCACGGCGGGCCTCCTGGCGTCGGGCCTGCTCCAGCCGCTCGCGGGCCGATCGCATCCGCTTCTCGGCGGCCGCCAGCCGCTGCCGCGTGCGCCGCGCGCGGGCGGAGTCGTCATCGCCCTGTGGTTCCGCCTCCTCGGCGGCTGCGGCCGCGCCGCCGGCCGCGGGCTCGCCAGGTTCGCCCCCCTCCTCGGACTTCTGCGTTGGCGCGGCGCCGCCGTCCTGTTCGTCCCCTGTGGCCGGCTGTTCCTCCTCCGCCGGCCCCTCCTCGCCGCCGTCGAACCCACCCGTGCCCGCGCGGGCGTCCATCCGTCGCGCGAAACCCTGGACGTCTTCCGCGAGCGCCCGCGTCTCCTCGGCGAGCGCCCGCTGTCGCTCGGCCAGTTCGGCCTCGCGCGTGCCGGCCTCGGTCGAACCCTCGATGTCCCGCTGTCGGGCGATCGCCTTGGCGAGCCGGGCTAGGTAGTGCCGCACCTCCTGCTTGGTGCTGGCCTGCTGGCGATCCGTGTCGCCCGACTCCAGCAGGTCGAGCAGGGCCCGAAACTGCTCGATCGCCCCGGCCTGACTGGTGCCGGCCTTGAGCAGCTGACCCTGCTCCAAGAGTTCGACGATCGTGCCGAGCCGATCGCCCACCTGCTCCTCGCGGGCCTTGTCGAACACGCTGCGGAGCAGCGCCGCGCGCCGCGGATCGCTCGCCGCGAGCAGATCGGCGAGCCGGAGGAGCGACCGCTCGAGATCGCGATACTGCCGCAGCAGTTCCTGCTCGCGGTCGACGAGCCCCGTCTGTGCGTCGCCGGGCGCGGCCCGCACGCCTCCCGCCAGCGCGACGAGCAGCCCAAGCGCCGCCACACCCATCCGCCCCGCCTGCGCCCTGGCCACGATGCCTCGCATGCTCACTCCAGTGCCTCCCGGGCGCGTTGCTTCTGCCGCCGCAGCGTCTCGGTGCGGATCTCCTCCTGGGTCCGGATCACGCCGCGCAGCCGTTCGATGAGCTCGTTGAACGACTCCAGTTCCATCATCCGGGCGAGCACCGCCCGCATCCGGGCGAGCGCCTCGTCGGCCCGTCGGCCCAAGGGCTCGATGGGCGTGGCCGGAGCGGACCGGCAGGCGGCGGCCAGCCCGGGGAGATCGCCCGTCGCGATCGCGGTGAGCGGATCGGCGATCTGCGCGACGAGGCGTGTCTCGAGTTCGGGCGTCAGCAGGGCGTTGTTGGCGAACTCGAGGCGAATCTCGCGGAAGGCGGCGGCGATCTCGCCGGTCTCACCCGTCGCCCGGGCGACGGCCTCGGCGAACCGCCCGGCAGCGTCGGGTTCGCCATCCCGCGCGAGCCGCTCGCGGCCCTGTGCGAGATCCTCGATCGCCGCCTCGTAGCGACGCCGAAGAACGATCTCGCGGGCCTCGAGCATGGCCTGCAGGGCCTCGGGCGTGACGACGTCGAGCGTCCAGGTGTCGCTCGTGCCCGTCTGGGGCGCGCCATCGAGCGTGCAGGCGTCGCGGGCGGCCACCATCACCGTCAGCCGCGTGCCCGGCAAGAGCCCCCAGGACTCGAGCGGCACCGACGCGTCTTCCGCGGCGAGTTCCACGAGCGGTGCGCCGCCCCGCACCTTGTCCACCGCGACGGTGCGGCTCACGGGCTCCGCGCCGGTCGGAGCGGCCGGCGCCGTTGCCGGCGGCTGCCAGACCAGCCGCACCTCGGCGGACGCCAGGCCGTGGTCGTCGCTGATCGTGCCCACGATCGGCAGCCTGGCCAGCGGCGTGATCGCGCTGGAAATGCCGTGCAGGCGGGCGGCCACCCGCGGCACCTCGTCGGGCGTCGCCACGAGCGTGAACGTGATCGGCTCGCGATTCGTGAGGCCGTCGGTGTCGACGAGTTCGAGCGTCACCACGAGGTCGTGGTCGAGCCTCTCGACGACGCCCGCGACGTCCGTTCCCGACGGGCTGGCGGTCCGCTCGCCCACGACCACATCGTCCGCGCCCGGGAGCGTGCCGACGGGCCGGACCATGAGCCGCGCCGCGGCCAGCGGCTTCGTCGCCCGACAGTCGATGGCCACGCGCGACCCGCGCGGCAGATTCACCAGCCGCGACACCGACGGGCTGCGGACCGGTCCGCCGAGATATTCCGGCGGCATGCCGCGAACCGCGAGCGTCTCCACGGCGGGAGGTTCGACGACGACGAGGCGGAGGTTGCGGAGCCGCGCATCGCCGCCGCGGACTTCGAGCCGCAGGTCCTCGCCCACGGCTTCGATGACGTGCCCGAACGTCTGGCGGTCGCCGTCCGCGCCGCCGCGGGTTCCCATCCGTGCCGTCTTCCAGCCCGCCGGGCCGCGGATCCGCAGATCGACCGCCGCGGGGGGACCGTCCGCGGCACCGGCATGCACGATCACGTCGACGTCGCTCCCGCGGGCCACCTTCCGCACCCCGTTCACGAATCCATCCGCCTCCAAGGCCGTGTGCCGCGGCCACGGCTCGTCGCGGAGCAGCAGTGCCCGCCGGGCCCAGACCCCGGCGACCGCCGGCCGCCAGCCCACGAAAACGGCGATCGTCATCGCCGCCACGAGGGCCGCCAGGGCCAGCGACGACAGGCTGCGGTGGCGGAACATCCGCCGCCGATCGACGCGGGCGACGAGCGCCTCCGCCGCGGCGGTCGTCCGCGCCAAGAGCGCGCGATCGATGTCGTCCCGCCCCCCGCCCGCCAGGCTGACCGCGGTCGAGAGACTGTCACGAAACTCGGGGTGGCTCCGCTCGACGATGACCGCCAAGTCGTCGTCGCGCAGCGGCACCGCGAGCCGTATGACGAGCCGATTCACGAGCACCCACACGAGCCCGGCTGCCATCGCCATGAGCAGCACGCCCCGCACCCCTGGCGGCGGCTCCACGCACCAGTCGAAGGCGAGCGACACCCAGAAGCCGCCGCAGGCCACCAGCGCGAGCCAGGCGACCGACTCGATCCAGATCCAGGCCCGGGCACGCCGGCGGACGTCGGCGAGCAGCTGCCACAGCGGCCCTCTGGCGGGCGTCACGGCAGCGGAATGAGCGGAGGCGGAGGGCATGACGAATCGTACGCGTGACGACGGCGGCTCCATCAGGCGAGTTTCGCGAGGCGGCGGACGATCCATTCGACACACAGGCAGCCGACGCCCAGCGCGAGCAGGGCCGTGTTCAGCCGCCGCTTGAAGTCGGCGTCATCCGCACCGGCTTCGTACTCCCGACGCGACCGGTCGGGAAGCGAGGCCACGAGCCGCGCCGTGTCGGCAGCCGTCCACTCCGGGTCCGGAAACCACGGCGTGCCTCCGGTGGCGGCGGCGATCTGTTCCAGCAGGCCGCGATCGAGGCTCGGCTTCGCCAATTCGCGATCGGGCAGCTGCACCTGGATACGGCGAGAGAGCTTCTCGTCGCCGTCGGCCTCGACCTCGATCTGCCAGGCTCCTTCGCGGGCCGCGACGAATCCGCCCTGCAGTACGGCGGAACGCCCCGGCTCCACCGCGAGCGTCACGGGCGTGGCGGCACCGTCCGGTCCCACGACGCGACAGGCGACGCCGCGCGGTGACGCGGCGTCGGGCAGCATGACCCGCACGGTCACGGTCGCGCCCACCGGAAACCGGTCGCGATCCACCAGCAGTCGGGCGCGGCGGCCGCCGCGCAGCAGCCGGCCTTGCGACACGTGCCGCACGAGCTGGGCGGCGAGCCGCTCGTAGACAGCGTCGTCGATCGCCCGCAACCGCCAGAGCTCACCGCTGCCGGCATACAGCACGCTGCCCGATCCGTAGAACTGGCCGGCGAGATAGACCGGCTGTCCGGCGCCCCCGCGGCCGGCCGCGACCTGCGCGTAGACGGTGGCGCCGGGCTTCGCGCCCCCCGTCTCGTGGCACGAGTAGACGCCCGGGAACTCGGCCCACACCGTCTGGTTGGCGACCCGGCTCGCCGCCAGCCAGAGGAACTCGGCGTCGCGGCCTTCGGCCGTGAACACCACGGGCATCGGCTCCGCCGCAGCCTGCGAACCCGAGCCGAAACGCGGTCCGCGGCGCAGCTCCACCGGATACAGGCCGAGGATCGCCGCCGTGTGAGGCGCCGCCGGCCAGGCGTCGGAGAACAAGCCACCGGCAAAGAGGAGGAGGCCGCCAGATTCCCGCGCCACCCAGCGGTCGAGGCGGGCCACGGCGGGTGCATCGAGCAGCCGCCAGTCGTAATCGAAGGCCACGATCGCATCGTACGCGGCGATCGCTTCGTCGCTGGCGGGAAAGGTGTCGAGGATCGCGCGTGCGTCCTGCGAGACGCCGGCGGCCGCGGTGCCGAGCAGCACGTCCACGGCGAAACTCTTGTCGCGCTGAAGGACGTTTCTCATGAACTGGTACTCGCGGCTCGGACCACCGGCCAGGAGCAGGACCTGGGTCACGCGATCCACGACCTCGATCTCGGCCTCCTGGACATCGTCGGCCGGCGTCCGATCCGCGTCCGGAGCGGCGACCCGCACCACGAGCGACCGTCGACCGGGCGCCGCCAGTCCCGGCACGTCGAACCGCACCGCGACGAGTTCACCGTCGGCACCGAGCACGACGTCGGTCGCATCGACGCCGCGGCGCGCACTGCCGACCTCGGCCGTGTCCGCCACCGGCGCCTCGGCGAGTTCGACCCGCGCCGTCTGGCCCGCCAGGCCCTGCCCCTGGAGGTAGGCGGTGACGGCGAACCGGTCGCCCGGGAAGACCCGCGCCGGCACGACGAGGTCGGCCACGCGGACGTTCGCCGGCAGCCGCTCCGACCCCAGGCCCAGCGGATGCACGGCCACGCCCGCCGCCGCCAGCGATCCGGCGGCGGCCACCGGATCCACGCCCGCGTTGTTGCCGCCGTCGGTGAGCACGATCACTCCGGCCAGCACATCCCTCGGCTCCTGATCGACGACCCGCTCCAAGGCCTCGCCGAGCCGCGTCTCGTAGCCGCGCGGCGTGAGCCGTTCCGACCAGGCCGCCCCCGCGTCCGTCCCGGCGGGGGGCGGCGTCGCTTCCTCCGCCGTCGGCAGCGTCACCAGCCGTTCCGCGTCGGCGTCGAATCGCCACACCGAAACCTCGTGCCGCGCGGCGAGCGACTCGAGCAAGCCACCCGCGCCGAGCAGATCGCGGCCCCGACCGGCCCTGCTCGTCGCCGTCGGCCCGTCGGCACCGTCGCCGAGCGTCATGCTGGCGCTCGTATCGACGAGCACGGCCACCCGCGAGGGCGACACGATCTCGTGTTCGGCGGTGCGCTCGAAGTCGAGCACCGCCGCCGCCACCGCCCCGAGCGCCGCCAGCCGCAGCGCGGCGAGCAGCCAGCGGACGGCCCACGGCAGTTCCGCGGCATCGCGGCGCACCATCCAGACGGCGAACGCGGCTACGAGGCCCGCCGCCGTCACCGCGACGGGCATCTCCCACCACTCGGAAAAGCCCTCCAGCAGGCGGCTCGACACGACGTGCCGGACACTCTCGGCGGCGGCGAACAGGCACGGCGGTGGCGAGGCGTGGTGCATGGGTCTTTAGGCGGCGTGCCGGGCGGCCGCGGCCGCCGGCCGACGCGGGTGATAGCTCGCGGCGTACGCCAGCAACTGCTCGGCGACGAGGGCCGCGAGCAGCCCGTAGAGCAACGGCGTGGCGAGCGGCTCGCCCGCGGTCGAGACGGAGGCGGGCTGCAGCGACTCGGCGGCATCGTAGCGAAACGGGATGCCGGCGAGGGCGACGTCGAGCCGCACGCGGCCGATCCGTTCCAGCCGCCCCTCTTCCGGATCCACGTTCACCGCGAACGTCCGTTCCCGTTCGGTGCCGTCGAGCCTGCGCCAGCGGGCGGCGTAGGCGCCCGGGGCCGTGGTCGCCGGCAGACGGGCCGCGAAGCCCTCCGCCATGGCCGCCGTCTGGCGGACGATCGTGCCCGCGGGCGGTACGACGAAGTCGACCTCCGGCTCATCGACGCCGCGCTCCAGCCCGACCACCAGTGGATCGCCGACGACCGCCGCCTCGAGACGGTGCCGGCCGCGGGCGACGTGCCCCTCCAGTTCGAGGAGCACGACGACCCAACTCGGGTTGCCGCGGGCCCAGTTGTTCCACGTCGGCGCCGCCGTCGTGAGCACGGCGGCCACCATGCCCGCGCCGAACGGCCGCTCGACCACCAGCGGCGGCCCGGTCCGCAGCGACAGCAGCCGCCGCACGCCGGCATCGGCGTCGTGCCCACGGGCAACCGCCATGAACCGACCGATGCGCACGGCGTCGAGCAGCGGGTTGCGTTGGCCGGCGAGCACGGCGACGACCGGGTGCTGTTCCACGACCAGGTCGGGCACCGGATTGGCGGCGGTGTCGGGCAGGAGGTCGACCGCACCGGCCAGCGGCACCGGAAACAGCCCCTCGCCCCCGCGATGCAGCGTCCGGTTGACCGTGTCGGCGTCGCTCCGCGGCCCCATGAAGAACACGACACCGCCGCCGGCCCGCGCGTAGGTTTCGAGCGCCGCGATCTCCCGCGTGTCGAGCCGTTCCACGTCGAGCAGCCAGACGGCGTCGAAGGCCGCGAGGTCGAGCGCGGCGAGGGATCGCGGCGGCTCGATACGGGGCCGCAGGCCCGTGGGCGCGCCGGAGCCGGGCGCCAGCGCGGCGGCCACGTAGAAGGCGTCGCTGGCCCGGCCCGCGTCCGCTCCGGCGCCGTCGATCACGAGCACGTCGATGCGTTCCGCGACGTCGAGCACCGCCGTCCGCAGGTTGTCGGCCGCCACGGCGTCGCCCGGAAGCCGGGCGTCCACGACGTGGCCGCCGGCACGGGCGAACCGCGTCTCGAAGCGGCGGGTCACCGTCGCCCGCGGCGGAACCTCCGCCAGCCGCAGCCCGGGCCGTGCGGCGCCGTCCTCGCGAAGCTCGAGCGGCACGTCCCGCGCCGCCTCGTCGCCGTCGTTGCGGACGGTCACGTCCCAGGGCACCAGCACCCCGGCCGCCGCCACGCCTCCGGCGGGTGCGAGCCGCTCGACGACCAGATTCCCCGCCGCGTCCTCCGCGCAGTCGACGAGCCGCAGTTCGGCGCCGGCCGCGGCGAGGCGTCGCAGGCTGGAGACGCTCTCCTCCGCAGCCATCCAGTCGCGGGCGCGAAAGTCGCTCACCAGCCACACCACCTTCGCCGCGTTCGATTCCGCGGCCAGGAAGTCGGCCGTCGTTGCCAGGGCCTGACGCGGCCCCGTGCTCCGCGCGGAAGCCGTCAGCCGCTTCAGTTCCCCGCGGGCCTCCCCTACCGTCTGCGGCGTCGCAGTCTGCCGGGGAATCTCGAACGCCGACGTCGTGTCCGAGCCCAGCGCCGCGAACGTGCCGGCCATGAACTCCTGCTGTCCGCCGGCCGCCGCGAGTTCCGCCAGCACCCGATCGGCGACCCCCCGGGCCCGGTCGAACGCGGTGGTGGTGCCGATCCGTCCGGCCATGGAGATGTCGGCCATCGAGTAGCTGTCGTCGAGCAGGATCACATGCAGCGTCCTTCCGCCGCCGAGCAGCGTGCCCAGGGCGTGCTTCCAGCGGGGCTGGGCGAGGGCGAGGACGATCCCGGCCACGACGGCCGTCCGCAGCAGCAGCAGCAGGATCTCCTTGAGCAGCACCCGCGTCCGGTACTTCCGTTGGCTGGCGAGGAGAAACTCCATGGCCGCGAACTTCACCCGCCGATGGCGGAGGAGGTTGATGAGGTGGATGACGACGGGCGCCGCCGCGAGCGGCAGTCCCCACCAGAGCAGCGGTTGAAAATCGAACGTCGGCATCGATACCCTCGGCGTTTCCTGCGGTCGATCAAGTGGACAACGGCCATCGAAGGCTTTGTCCACGGAAAGTCAGACGGCCATGCTCGCCCGCCGCGAGAGGAGCTTCACCAGCGCCGCGTCGACCGGCTCACCGGTGCGGACGAGCGCGTAGTCGCAGCGATCGGTGGCGGCCCGGCGCCGGGCGTCGGCGAGGAACGCCTCGAGCGCCGCCAGGTAGCCCGCCCGCAGCGCCCGCGGATTGCAGGCCAGGTGCTCGGGGAGTTCGAGCCCCTCGAACCGGGTCGGGCCGGTGAACGGGAAGTCGAGTTCGTCGTCGTCCATGACATGCAGCAGCACGAGATCGTGCCCGCGCTTCCGCAGGAGACGCAGGCCCTGGAACACGCCGTCGCGGTCGCCGAGCAGGTCGGTGACGATCACCACGAGCCCCCGAGGCGGCAGCGTCTCGGCGACCTGCCGCAGCACCGGCGCGAAGGCGGTGCCCCGGCCGGCCCGTGGCCGCTCGAGCACCTCCACGATGCTCGCCAGGTGCGACCGCGCCGTCCGCGCCGGCACGGCCCCGCGGACGCGGTCGTCGAAGACGGCGCAGCCCACGGCGTCGCCGTGCGAGAGTGCCAGCCAGGCGAGGCTCGCCGCCAGCGTGGCGGCACAGTCGTACTTGCCGAGGCGGGTCGCGGCGCCTGCGGGCCGATCCGGTTGATAGTCCATGCTCGCCGACCCGTCCACGAGGAGCGTGAGCCGCAGGTTCGTCTCCTCCTCGAACTCCTTCACCGTGAGCCGGTCCTGTCGGCCCCAGACCTTCCAGTCCACGCGGCGCAGATCGTCCCCCCGGGCGTACTCGCGGTGCTGGAGGAACTCCACGCTCTGCCCCTTGAACGGGCTCTTGTGCAGCCCGGCGAGCACGCCCTCCACGACGGCCCGGGCGCGCAGCTCGAGCCGGGCGATGCGGGCGATCGCGTCAGGACGCAAATATCGTCTGGAACCGCGGGTCACGCGTCAGCTCGTCCTCTCTGGCCGGGGTACTTTCGATGATCCGCCGAATGATCGCGTCGGGCGTCACGCCCTCGCTCTCGGCGGCGAAGCCGACCACGATCCGGTGCCGCAGCACCGGCGCGGCCAGCGCCTGGATGTCGTCGACGGCGACGTGGCTGCGGCCCTGGAGCAGGGCCCGCGCCTTCGCCCCGAGGACGAGGAACTGCACGGCCCTCGGTCCTGCCCCCCAGGTGAGCTGCTCCGACACGAAGTCGGGCACGCCCCGCTCGCCGGCCCGCGTCTGCCGCACCAGCGCCAAGGCGTAGCGGACGAGGTGGTCGCTCACGGGCACCTCGCGCACGCTGCGCTGCAACGCCAGGATGTCGGCGGCGGTGAGCACCGGCTCGGCGTCCGCGAGCGGCAGCCCCGTGGTCCGTCTCGCGATCTCGAACTCCTCGTCGAAGGTCGGATAGCGGACGAACACCTTGAACATGAAGCGGTCCTGCTGCGCCTCGGGCAGCGGGTAGGTGCCTTCCTGCTCGATGGGATTCTGCGTGGCGAGCACGAAGAACGGGTCGGCGAGCCGGTGCCGCACGCGGCCCACGCTCACCTGCCGCTCCTGCATCGCCTCGAGCAGCGCCGCCTGGGTCTTCGGGGGCGTGCGGTTGATCTCGTCGGCGAGCACGACGTTGGCGAACAGCGGCCCCTCCAGAAACCGCACCTGCCGCGCCCCGGTCGCCTTGTCCTCCTCCAGCACGTCGGTGCCGGTAATGTCGCCGGGCATCAGGTCGGGTGTGAACTGGATGCGGCTGAAGGACAGGTCGAGGCTGCGGGCGAGCGTGCTGATGAGGAGCGTCTTGGCCAGCCCGGGCACGCCCTCGAGCAGGCAATGGCCGCGGCTGAACAGGCAGATCAGCAGCTCCTCGATGACCGCCGACTGCCCGACGATGACCCGCCCGAGCTGCTCGAGGATGCGGTCGCGGGCGGCGGGGAGGCGTTCGACGGCCGGGGCGGTGGACTGCGTCATGCGGGGCTCCGGAACAGTTGGTCGGGGGAGGCCGGGGCGGCCGCGCGGTCGCCCCGCCCGTTCATCGTCGCATCAACGTTGGTAGATCGGAAGCGCGGCCTTGTCGAGCTGGAGAATCGTGAGGTTCGTGGCCGTCGTGTAGACGGGCCCGATGTACCCCTGCGGCCAATACATGCCCGCGCGGTCCGCCTGCGCCTCGGACAGGAGCCGCTTTTCCACCTGGCTGCGGTAGGCCTCCCATTTCCGGCCTCCCGCGCGGTACATGACCTGCGCGTAATAGAAGTGGGCGTAGTGCCAGTGCCCGAAGCTGTTGTTGGCGATGTTGCCCAGGTGCTTGTCGGCGTAGGCGAGCATTCGCGGCACGTGCGTGTCGTCCTCCTCGCCCGCGTTGAACAGGCAGGCGATGGCGGCCGCCGAGATCGCCGGCCGCCCGCCGCCGCCCTTCGAGCTGTACTGCACGCCGCCATCGGGAAGCGTGCAGGCGTGGATGTAGGCGATCGCCTTGGCGATGATCTCTCGCGGCACCGGAATGCCGGCGTTGCGGCAGCCGCGCAGCCCCTGCACCTGCGTGATCGTCGTCGAGCCTTCGTCGAAATCGTTGCCGTCCTTGGCGCTCACGTAGCCCCAGCCGCCGTCCTTCGTCTGCGCCCGCCCCGAGAACTCGACCGCCTTGGTGAGCACCTGCACCAGTTCCTCACGGCGCCGCTCGTCCTCCTCCTCGCCCAGAACCTGCGAGAGGAAGAGCATCGCGAAGCCGTGGCCATAGGTGTAGCGATCGTCGTTCTTCGGGTCGCCGATCAGGCCGTTGGGTCGGGCCCGGGCCACGAGGTAGTCGACCGCATTCCGTACCGGCTCGGCATACCGGCCCTGGGTGGTCGTCGAGCCCTCCATGAGCAGCGCCGTGCCGGCCAGCGCCGTCATCGCCGTGGGATAGCGGCCCTCGTTGGCCGACCAACTGCCACGCCGCGACTGGCGGGCCGCCAGCCAGTCGAGCCCCTTGGCGACCACCTGCTCCACCCGCGGGTCGGCCGCGGCTGCGGGCCGGACGGCGAACAATCCGCACGCGAGCGCCGCGACCACCGCCACCAGGCCGCGGCGTCGGGCGCACCGGAGGATCGACGAACCTGACTCGGACGGCGACGCGTGCACGGCTTCAAGATCCCCGCCCGGGCAGCCAGGGCTCGATCCAGCGCCCAATGCCTTCAAAGAAGCCGCGCGCCTTGACCGGCCGACCAACCCCCTGATGCGGCGGTCGGGGAGGCAGCGGGCCGCCGGTGAACTCCAGCGCGATCCGCTGCGGATCGCCGCCGTGCTCGCGGACCGTGATCCGGTGCCGTTCGGGATCGCCGACCACGTCGCAGCCGAAGAGCAGGTGCGGCTGCGCGGGAATCCGATCGTCCTCGAGCACCGCATGACCGGTGCGTTTGTCGAGGCAGAGGACGCTGAGATGCGTGTGCTCGCGATCGTGATTCCGTTGGATTTGGCGGGCGAACACGAGCACCGGGAGGCCCTCCGGCTGCCCCGCCAACAGGCAATGCCGGGCCACCGTCGCCGGCACCTCCCACAGCACCGCGCCCGAGACCCGGTCGACCGCCCACACGCACAGGTCCAACGGCTGGTTCGCGACGCCCGCGATCAGCATCTGCTGCAACGGCGCGATGGCGTGCCGGTCGTTCTCGTCTTCGTCCGGCTCCTCGCGCCGGCCCGCACACACCAGCAGCCTGTCCTCCCACGGCCGCACCTCCACGAAATCGATGTCCCGCGGCATGGCCGGCAGCCGCGCACGACATGCGACCCGCTGCCCGGCGACGTCGATCACCGTCAGCCCGCCGGCCGGCTCCACGACGGCCACCATGCCCGGCGCGAAGGGGCAGGCCCGCGCCCCGCCGGAAAACTCGCCCAAGGACTTGGTGGATCGATCCGCCACATCGAGCACCTCGAGCCGCACCGTATCGGCGATGCCCCCTTCCGCCGCCCCCTCGATCGATCCGATGGACAGCACGTGCCGACCGCACGTCAGCAGCCGGCGGCGCCGGTCCGGCAGATCGATTTCGTGGAGCAGTCGCCCGTCGACGATCGACATCACCACCGAGCGGCGGCCGTCGGCGGTTCCCACGCACACCACGTCATCGTCGTTGAGCAGGTCCGCCGCCGGCGGCAGGCCGTGCCGCTCCCAGAGCATGGCGCCGGTGGCAGGATCGTGCACGGTCAGCGAACGCCCCGCGATCACCGGCAGCCCGGCGGTGACCGGCCGACCCCAGACGGCCGCCGCCGGCGGCGGCGCGGCGTCGGGTTCCACGATCCGCATGCCCAGGGGCACGACGCCGTTTCGCGGGATGGCGGGCCCCGGCATCCGAAATCGCAGGCCCGTGCGGCCGACGTCGCTCGTGCCCCACAGCCTCCGGTTGCCCCGCCCCGACAGATCCACCGCCGCGATGCCGCCTGCCGAGCGCACGAACACCGTGCGTCCCAGCGCCGCCGCCCCGAGCCCCGCATGGTCGAAGATCGGGGCACCGAAGCGGCCGCTGTCGTGAACGGCCACCGGCTCGCCGAGCCGCCGGCCGAAGCGATCGACGAACAACAGCCGCCCTTGTTGGGCGTCGCTCGCCGCCGCGAGCCCGGGCACGAACGACTCCGTCGCCTCGTCGAGACCGAGCGGCACCAGTCGCGATCGCGTCTCGTCGACGGTGGTGCGATCCGCCGTCGAGCGCCGAATCTCGACGCGCCCCAGCGGCCACGCGGCGGCCGCGGCCGCCGACTCCGTGACGCCGTCGGGGTCGAGACTCCGGCGCACGGCGGCGATGGCCTCCTGCGCCGCGGACCGCTGCCGGTCGTCGCCGGACCGCGCCAGATCGATGAGGAGGAAGTCGCGTCGGACCGCGACCATCCGCAACGCGTCGTCATGTTCCGCGGCCGATTCGAGCACCGCGGCGAACGCGGCCGCGAGCCGTTCCCGGGCCGCCAGCCCCGCGGGCATCGCCCCGGCCACCTCGGCGAGCCGCTCGAGCGCCCGCTCCCGGCCGACCGCGGTGGCGGCCGACGCGGCGGCCAGTTCCGCCGCCAGCCCCGCGTCGATCTCGGCGCGGAGTTGGGAATCGCCCGACTTCCAGAGGCGCTCCAATCTTCCGCGCAGCCAACGGCCCTCCGTCACAAAGCACCGCGGATCGCCGATGTCGGCGGCGGCCTCGGCCGCGCCGTCACGGCCGCGGACGAAGAGTTCGCGCCACGCAGCCCATGCCTCGGCAAGGTTGCCGGCCTGCAGGGAGCCATCGACCACCGCGCGCATGGCGGCCCGCGACGCGGGCGTCAGGCCTTCCGCCGGCAGGCATTCTCGCCACAACGGCACGGCCGCCGCGAAGTCGCGGCCCAGCGCGAACGCCAGCGCCGTGGCCAACGTGTCGGGTGGCGGCTGCAGGTCGCCATTTCGTATCACGTCGCGCAGCCGCTCGAGGCCCGCGCGGACCGCGCCGCGTTCCAGCATCAACTGGGCCTCCCACAACGCCTGCGCCGACGGCATGCTCGGCTCACGGGCGGCGGTCTCGATGCGTGCCTCGACCGCCGCGGCCTGATGAAAGACGTCGATCGCATCCACGCCCAGCGAGATGACCTCGCCGCGATAGGCGACGAGATTGCCGGGGACGGCACCGCCGCGGGCCGGCGACCGTCCCCGGACCGTGCCGTCGTCCAGCGCGATCTCCACGACCTCCGGCGCATCGAGCGGGAGGAACAGGCGATCGGCCGTGAGGATGCCCCGGCCGCTGGGCGCGACGCCAGGCTCCAAGGCATGTCGCCACGCCCGACGGCCCGTGTCCAAGTCCAGGGCCTCGACCCCGTCCCGGGCCACGACGTAGACCCGCCCAGCGACGACTCCCGCCACCTGCAGCCGGCTCGCACGCGGCGTCTTCCAGATCAGGCCGCCATCCTGCAGGTCGAGACAGTGCAGTTCGTCGGAGTCACGCGGCGTGAGCAGCACGCGGTTGGCCGCAATGATCGGACCGTCGTCACACCATCCGGCGCGGGACCGACCGGGCTGAACGTCCGCAAGTGCGGCCCCGCGCAGCCCTCCGCCAAGTCCGCGCATCCGGCCGTTGAGCAGGGCCGCCTCGTCCGCATCCCGGGGCGTGCGGGCGTAATCGTACGCCCACAGCAGCGTCCGATTCGCCACGTCGACGGCGACCACGGAACCGGCGCCCAACGGACACACGAGCACGCCGTCGCCCAGCGCCGGCGCCGCTCCGGCGAGCCGGCGCGCGGCCGCCGCCCGTCCCGTGATCGCGTGCTCCTCGTCCAATTCCGCCAGTGGCTGCGACCAGACCACACCACCATCCGCGGCGTCGAGCACGTCGAGCCGCAACTCCCCGCCCTGTTCGACGAGCACGTAGAGACGATCACCAGCGACGAGCGGCGCCCCGGTGAACCATGACGAAGACTCGATCGCGCCGGCAGCCAGGCCGGCGTCACGACCGTCGGCGTCGCCGGCGCGCGCGGGCAGCCGCCAGGCGAGTTTGCCGCCGGCGGCGATCTCATACGCCGAGAGCGTGTTGCCCCCCTGCCAGGCCGGCTCCCGCGGCGCCGCCATGAACGGGTCGCCGGCCAACGGCCGGCCCGCGAGCGCGGCCGGATGCGTGTCGACAGCGAAGGCGAAGCGGCCGTCGCTGGAAATGCCGCCGCTGGTGAAGTCGTCGAAGGTCCGGGCCAGGGCCTCGCCGCCGCCCTCTGCGGTAACCTCCGCGGCCGCCCGCGGCGTGGTCTGGAGCCAGATCCGCTTGCCGGTCGCAAAATCGACGGCCAAGAGCCCGAGGGGCGCATGGGCGAGAATCGTTCCCCCGACGGCCAGCGCGGAGCCAGCCGGCCACTGAACGGTGCCTTGGTCAGCGAACTCGCGGCGCAACTTGTCGAGCCGGCGGCTCTCCTCGGGATGGCGGGTGAGCGGGACGCGATACCGGGGCACGAGCAGCGGCCGCGAGGCGACGGACACGGCGCTGCGGCTGGCATCGCCACGGAGTTGACGCCACTCGGCGTCGCCAGCCGCTCTGCCGACGCCGCCGCCAAGTTCGCGCAGCCACTCGAGGCCGCGATCCGGGGGAAACGAGATCGCCACGTCGCGGCCGGCGACCCGTGCCATGCCGCGTCCGCCGGCGCGGGCCCGCTCCAGGATCGCCGCTGCGCCGGTCGCATCCCCCGCGCGATCCCGCGCCCAGGCCCGCATCAGGGCGATCGTGGGCTCGATCGCCGCATCCCCTCCGGACAACCGCTCGAGCCATGCCGTGGCCGCGAGCGGCTGCCCGGACTCCAGGTTCTCGAGGGCAGCCAGCATCGCGGCCCGCTGGCCGGCCGGCGTGGCGAACCAGCGACGTGCGACGGCCACGACCGCCGCGGAGTCGTCGGCCGCGACCGCGTCCGCGAGCGACCGCTCCGCGCGAGCCCGGAACTGCAACTCGTAGGCGGTCCGACCGGCCTGCGGCAAGGACCGGATCAGCCGCGCTGCCTCCGTCTTCACGCTGCTCCACGGTCCGCCGACACGAGCCTCGCGGGGCTTGACGAAGAAGTCGCGATCCGCGCCGAGGATCTCGTCGAGCAAGGTCGCGGCATCGCTCCAACCGCCGTCGGCCACGAGGCGGCGGGCCCGATCCAACACCCGTTCCTGCAGACGATCGGTGGGGAGATCCACACCGCGGTCGAGCTCATCACCCTCGGCGGCGGCGATGGCTTGATCCCGTTCCTCGGCGCCTCGGGCGGCGGCCGGTATGACCGCCCCGAGGACGACGGCGGCGATCCCGCAGCCCCACCGCACGGCTCGGTTCGCCACGGACCAGCCGCGGCCCCGGGCGTCCCGGCGCGACAGTAGCCCCGCGAATCGTGCGGCCATAAGGTGCTTCCGGGCGGGGCGAACGGCCGGGGACAACCCAGCCCCCGGCGCGGCGGTTTGGCGACCCCAATCGCATCTTATCACGCCGCCGGGACACATCTTACGGCGACCGAAGGCCCGCCGACAAACGGGCGCCCGAGAGCTGAAAACCCCCGGCACCAGCCCGCAAAAGTCCCGTTTCCCGCCCACAAACCGAACTTTTTGCCTTGCATTTTCTTTTTCCGAAAGTCTAATCACCCTCGCGTTCGGCGATTTCAGCCGAGTTTTCCAGGCGCGGTGGGGGTTCTGCCGCACACAATTTTCCTTTCCGTTTTCAGAGGAGTCGGCGATGGCGAAGAAGTCGGGTAGCAAGCCCATGACGAAGACCGAGATCATGCGGAGCATCTCGGAGACGACCGGCCTGCAGAAGAAGGACGTCGTGGCTGTGATGGAGGCCCTGACCCACGAGATCAACAAGGCCCTCAAGGGCTCGGGCATCGGCGTGTTCTCGATCCCCGGCCTGGTGAAGATCGAGCGCCGCAAGGTTCCGGCCCGTCCGGCCCAGAAGGGCGTCAAGAATCCCTTCACGGGCGAACTGCAGGATCGTCCGGCCAAGCCGGCGAGCGTGAAGGTCCGCGTGCGGGCCCTCAAGAACCTGAAGGCGATGGTGTCCGGCTGAGCGGCCGACCCCTTCGATCCTGATCGGCATGAGGCGGGCGGTGCCGCACGGCACCGCCCGCTTTCTTTTCGTATTGCCGACTTTTCGAATTGCCGGCCGGTTTCACGTGGACGGCGTGATGCTGCAAGTGGACGGGGCCGGAATCGAACCGGCGACACACGGATTTTCAGTCCGTTGCTCTACCAACTGAGCTACCCGTCCGGAGCCGCAGGCTCTGAAAACCGGCCGGCGACAGGCTCCTTGGTAGGGTGCCGTAACGTCCGTGTCAACACGCGGCCGCGAGTCACGGGTGCCGCGCCGATCAGCGACGCGACCGCCCGCCAAGGAAGGCGCCGGCATTCGCGACCAGAGCACGGAACCGCTCCAGCCATCCCGAGACCGGCGCCCGGGCCGCCCCTCGGACGGGCCGGACGAAATCCGGCGTCCGCGCGTCCACGATCGTCGGCCAGCCCTCGTCACCGAGCGGCGTGGGGGCGGACTGGCTCGACGAGGGGTCACCGACCGACGAGTCCCGCAAGAATGGCAGCGGCGGCGGCAGCGGGCGGGCCGCATCCAAGGGCTGTCGGTCGGCGGCCGCCACGGAAGTGCGCGGCATGGGCACCGCCGAACGCGGCGTCCACGGCCGCAGACGGTGGATGACCTCGTTGGCCGTGCCGATTCGCTCGGCGGGTGATTTCTTCATCATGCCTTCGACGACCCGGACGAGCCCGGCATCGACGTGCGGCGCCACCTGGCCCAGCGGCACCGGCATCTCCGTCAGTTGCCGCTGCGCCTTCTCCTTGCGGGTTCCTCCGGGAAACGGGACCTGGCCGGAAAGCGTGAAATAGAGCGTGCAGCCGAGTCCATAGACGTCGGCCGTGGGGCCGACCGTGTCAGGGGACCGAATCTGCTCTGGCGCCATGTAATCCATGGTGCCCACCACCCGCCCCGTGCTCGTGCTTTCGGCGTCGAACATCGAGCCGGCGAGCCCGAGGTCGAGCACCTTCACGCGGCCGTCCTGCGTGACCAAGAGGTTGCCCGGCTTCACGTCACGATGCACCAGCCCCTGCTCGTGGGCATAGGCGAGCCCCAGGGCCGCCTGGGTGATCACCGCTGCCGCTGCGAGTTCGTCGAGCGGGCCGTACTTGAGCACCTGCCGCCGCAGATCGAGCCCCGGCACCAGTTCGGTGACGAGGTAATACACCTTCGCGTCGTGTCCGGCGTCGAGCGCCCGCACGAGGTTCTCGTGATCGAGCCGGGCCAGCACGCGAATCTCACGTTGGAAGGCGGCCTCGTACTCCGGTGTCGACTTCGCCCGGGGCAGCACCTTCAAAGCCACATGGCGGCCCATCATGGCATGCTCGGCGAGGAACACCTGCCCCATGCCGCCACGGCCGATCTCGTCGAGGACGGTGTATTGCCCAAGCCGGAACCGGCGTCTGCCCGCGAGCATCTCCCGAGCCTGGAACTTCGTCAGCACGCCCTGCGAAACCAGTTTGTCGGCGACCGCCTGGTCCCAGGCGGCAGGGTCCGCCGCCGCTTTGAGAATCAGACGCACTTCTCGCTCGGCGGCCTCGACCTGCCCGGGCTGCACCAGCCCGCTGGCCAGTGCCGTCTCCCGGAAGCGGGCCGATGACGGGGCGGTCGAGGGATCCGGGGCGGATGAAGACATGGAAACGCCGACGGGCAGCGTCGATGAGGGGAACGACGAGTGTACCAGCCGCCGCGGGGCGGACGGCATTCAGCGGGCCGAGCGGCAGAGCGACGGGAAGCGAGCTTCCCACCCCGTTGGCCACGCGGCCTCCACGAGGACCGGGGCGCCCGTCCGTGGATGGGCGATCCGCAGGCTGCGGGCGTGCAGGGCGATGCCCGACGGGTAGGGCAGGCGGGAGCCGTACAAACGGTCCCCGACGATCGGGCATCCGCGTGAGGCGAGCTGGACCCGCAGCTGGTGGCGCCGCCCCGTCGAGGGCTCCAGGTCAACGAGCGACACCTCGCCGGCGCGACGGACGACCCGCGCCCGAACATGGGCCGGCCGGGCTGCGAAACCGCCAGAATCTCCATCGTCGTCATCGTGCGTGTCCGGCCCCGCGTCGCCTGCGGTCGCCGGGCGAGTGGTCGAACGCGGCTCGTTCGCCCGGCGGGCGATCGCATCGTGCCACTCGACCCACTGCCCGAGCGGAGCGGGAAAACGCCCCTCGACCACCGCCACGTACTTCTTCTCCACGACCCGATCCCGAAACTGCTCCGCCAGATCGGCTGCGGCAGGAGACGTCTTGGCCACGACAAGCACCCCTGAAACCGGAGCATCGAGCCGGCTTACAATCCCGATGAAGGCCGTCGGCCCCAGCCGACGACGGAGCCACGCGTAGACGCTCGCGGCGCCTCGCGGGGCGTTCGCCGTGGGCAGGCCGGCGGGCTTCACCAGCCCGATCATCTGATCGTCCTCGAACATGATCTCAACGCCGTCGGGAGCATCATTCATGCCTGCAGCCTCGCCTCGGTCGATCGTGCTTGCAAGCCGCTCGCCGCGGCGGCTGGAACTGGCTCGACGGGAGGGCTGGCACGTCACGGTCGTCGAACCGCCCGAGGCGGCCGAAGCCGATGCGCCCCCCCGCTCCCCTGACGAAACGCTGGCGGCCTACGTCCGCAGGCTGGCAGCCGCCAAGGCCCACGCCGTGGCGGCCACGGAAATCACGGGCACCATCCTCGCCTGCGACACGCTCTCCGAGGTGGACGGCCATGTCTTGGGAAAGCCTGCCGACCGCGACGACGCCCGCCGGATGCTGCTGGCACTTTCGGGCCGCGGGCACCGCGTGGTCACCGGCGTCTGCCTGTGGCACCGGCCGACCGGCGATCCCGTCATGGCCGACAGCGAAAGCCTGCTCGTGATGGAGCCATTGGACGACGAGTTCCTCGAGTGGTACCTCGACAGCGGCCTGTGGCAGGGCAAGGCGGGCGCCTGCGGCTACCAGGACGAGCGTCTGCCGCTGCGGCTGGTCGCGGGCAGCGAATCGAACGTCGTCGGCCTGCCGCTCGAACTCGTGCGGAAACTGCTCGAGCAGCTCGAGTGCGTATCAAAAAACAACGGGAATGGTTAGCTCGGGGCTACCCGTGCCCCGGGAGCCGGCGTAGGCGGCCAGCGGAGGCATGGATGCCGGAGCGCAGACGCCTTCGAGCGAGCGAAGGCCTGGAAGGCCGAAGTGAACGTCCGGCGATGGGGCATGGGCAGCCCCGAGCCTGCGCCACCACAGGCCACAAAAACAAACTGCCCGCACGGCCTTGCGGCCGTGCGGGCAGTTCTTGAAAGATTCCGGCGATACCTACTCTCGCACTTTTGGCACTACCATCGGCTCTGGAAGCTTAACTACCGTGTTCGGGATGGGAACGGGTGTGACCTTCCAGATATGTTCACCGGAAATGCTGTAACGCCGCCTGCGCGGCGAAAAGCTGGTTCGCCGCTTTCGCGGCGAAAGGTCGTGGTAATTGGCATGCTGCGAGCATTGGCTCGC
>Ga0315900_10001843_pt1 | contig 33417 bp, 28 predicted proteins | sample LakEriMetagenome_FD_203521 | JGI IMG/M metagenome (GOLD analysis project Ga0315900, IMG submission 203521) | Freshwater fungal communities from buoy surface, Lake Erie, Ohio, United States - Buoy 12 MA114 | ecosystem: Environmental > Aquatic > Freshwater > Lake > Lake biofilm | place: USA: Lake...
ATGAGAACGAGTAAGGGTGGGTCTCCGGATGGAGACGGGGATGGAGGGCGGAATCCGGTGAAGGCGGAGTCCGGTGGTGGGAAAACCCGCCGGGGACGGAATCCCATCGTGCCGAACTGTAACGGAGTTTTGCGAGGAGAAAACTCGGCCAGCCCCTCCTGACCATCAGGGCTGGCCATGGCAGTGATCAGCAGGGCTGATCACGAGTTTCGCCTTGGCTGTTCAGGCCGCTGGCCTGGTTGGGCGGCAGACCATCTCGGTGAGCGGCGATCCCTGGCAGCGCGGAGGGAAGGGGCCGGATCGGCGGGATCCGGCTGGCTCGCAGAAAGGCCACCACGGCAGGCTTGGCCAGGGGCTCAGCGGAGGGCAGCCGGGGGAATCGCATCTCATCCATGGAAGCCGCCGCCTGCAGGAGCTCACACCTCCACCATGGCGCCCAGCGCCAGGCCGTGCCACCGCGGCGCTGCCTGGCAGGCCCGGGTGGATCGGCCCGATAAAAAAGCCCCGGCGTGCACCGGGGCTCTGGAAGGTTCGAGCATCAGCGGATACGCCTGGCCCGAAACTCAACAGGAGTGGCTTGCTGGAAGTAAGGGGCTGCAGCGGGGAAACTAACCGAACGCAATAGCAATCGGAGCCGGGTGTAGGGCTGAGCCGGGTGTGGGGCCCGAGGAGATCAGGCCCAGCCCTTCTGGCTCATGTCCTCCACGTAGGCGGCCACATCGGCGATGTCTCCTTCGCTGAGCTTGCCGCCGAAGGCGGGCATGGCGTTCTTGCCGTTGGTCACCTGATAGGCGATGGCGGCCTCGTGGCCGCTGCTGTAATCGGCCAGATAGGCCTCAAGGGCGTCCTTCTTGAGGGTGCGCTCGGCATTCACCACGTTGCCGCCGCCCATGTGGCAAGCGGCGCAGTTGGCGGAGAAGATCTGGCCGCCGTGAGCCACATCGGCGGCGTAACTGGGAGCGGCACCCAGCAGGAGCGCCAGGCAGAGGGCAACAAAGGAGAGAAGACGGCGCATGGATGGCGCTGCAAACGCGGGCAACGTGGCAAAACTAAGGCCGCGCCAGGCCTGTTGTGCTCGCTTCCGGCCAGGATCGAAACATTTGCCACAAAGGCTCTCGGTGACTGCCCTCAGCGGCCGCGCCGCGGCAGGCCGGCGTCGGCGAACACGGCCTCCAGGCTGGGCGCATGGCTCACCAGCCCGAAGCGCTCGGGGGGGCTCACCGGCTCATGCACGAAGTGCCGTTGGCGGATCGAGAAGCGGTCCCAGGCATTCACATCGATGGGGAGCACCTGGATCAGGGCCTCGATCAGCCACCCCCTCAGGTTCAACCCGAACGGCGGCCGGGCCATCCCGCGCCAGCGGCATAGGGCCGCCACCGTGCCGTTCACCGTGACCGGGGCCTGGCCGAGCACGATCCGTCGCAGCGGGCCCTGGTCGGGCTCGGGGTTGGCGCCGTGGGGCCGGGTCGCCAGGTGGGCGCATACCCGGGCGATGTCGGCGGCATGGATGAAGTGGAAGGAGGCCTCGGCGCGCAGGAAGCGGGCCAGCCAGAGCCAGCGACTGGCTTCGGCCAGGCCGGCCGTGAGATAGCTGGTGGGGAAGGGCCCGGTGCCATCCACCCGGCCTCCGAACACCAGGGTGGGGAACACGGCGACGATGCGCGCGGCGAGCGGATGGGCCTCCAGCTGCTGCAGGCAGAGGGCCTTGGTCTGGATGTATTCGGTGCCGAATTCGGCCGCCTCCGGCAGCAGGCGCAGCTGCCGATCGAGAATCGAGGCTGTGGAGAAGTAGATCACCTGTTCCAGCAGGCCTGGATCGGTGGCGGCCAGCATCGCCTTCACCGCCACCACGTTCACCTGATGGGCCCGTTCGGGATCGCCCCAGGCGGTGGCGGTGTGGATGATCCGGTGGGCGCTGGCGATCGCGGCGCGATGGGGTTCCAACTGGCGCAGGTCTCCCACCAGCAGCTCGATGCGGGGATCGTCGACCGGCACGGCCGTGAGCTTGGTCGGATCGCGCAGCCAGAGCAGCAGCTGGGCGTCGCTCTCCCGGTAGAGCCGATGGGCGAGGTGCTGGCCGACGCAGCCTGAGGCTCCGGTGATCAGGATGCGCGGGCGACCGGAGGTCAAGCCGCCGCTCCGACGCGCTCCATGACCGTCTTGCCTGCCTCGAAGAAGGCACGGCCGTTCTCCTCGGGGGTGCCGGGCAGGATGCCGTGACCCAGGTTGAGGATGTGGCGCCGGCCGCGGGCCTTGCGCACCGTGTCGTCGATGCGGTCACGGATCGCCTCGGGGGTGCCGAACAGCAGGCCCGGATCCACGTTGCCCTGCACGCCCAGATGGTCGGACAGGCGGGCGATGCCGTCAGCCATGTCCACCGTCCAGTCGAGCGACACGATGTCAACTCCGGTGCGGCCCATCCGCTCGAGCACGCCGGCACTGCCGGAGATGTAGAGAATCATCGGCGTGTCGGGATGGGTCTGCTTCACCAGATCCACCACCTTTTTCTGGTAGGGGGCGGCGAACACGTCGTAGTCGACCGGGCTGAGCTGGCCGGCCCAGGAGTCGAACAGCTGCACAACCTGGGCTCCTGAGTCGATCTGGTAGCGCAGATAGGTGGCGATCGCGATGGCGAAATGATCGAGCAGCCGGTGCAGCAGCTCCGGCTCCCGGAACGCCATCGCCTTGATCACCGCATAGTTCTTGCTGCTGCGACCCTCCACCACGTAGGCGGCGAGGGTCCAGGGGGCCCCCACGAAGCCGAGAACCGCCGCCTGATGGCCCACGCACGCCCGCAGGCGGCTGAGCACCTCGCCCACGAACGGGACGCTCTCGGCCGGCTGCAGGGTCCGCAGCGCCTCCACCTGGGCCAGCGTGCGAATCGGATCCTGGATGATCGGGCCTTTGCTCTCGACGATGTCGAAGTCGATCCCCATGCCCGGCAGCGGCGTGAGGATGTCGGAAAACAGGATCACGCCGTCGGGCCGGAAGGCGTGGAAGGGCTGCATCGAGATCTCGAAGGAGAGATCCGGGTTCTCGGATCGTTCCCGGAAGCCCGGGTGCCGATCGCGCAGGTCGCGGTACACCTTCATGTAGCGGCCGGCCTGGCGCATCATCCACACCGGCGGCCTCTCCACCTGCTCACCTCGGGCGGCGCGCAGCAGCAGGGGGAGGCTTTCAGCCATGGGGGTGGTGATTGAGAAAAGGGGAGAGCAGTGGCGTGGGCGGAGGCGGAGCCGGTCCCGCGTGAACCTAGCGGAAGAGGGCCGGTTCTTCGGCGGGGGAGGGCTCGAAATCCCTTGCTATAAAAGGGGTTCGCGGTCGGCTCCCGCCCGGGCGGACGCTTTTCTTCACGCCGCCTGCCCGATGACCCGCCCCTCAGCTCCCTTGCGGACGTCCGAGTGCGACGGCCAGGCGGTGAGCTCCCGCTCCAGCTCGGCCAGGCAGCGGCGCCGCTCGCCGCTCCAGCGCAGGGGTTCGCCCACCACCACGTCGCAGACGAAGGACGCCAGCCGCGCCTCACCCCACGGCCGCTCCTTGCCCAGCCCGTGCAGAAACACCGCCGTGGCGGCCGGCTGCGGCAGCAGGGGCCGGAGGGACCGCCCCGGCTGGAATGTTCAGGGGGCCAACCTCCGCCAGCGAGAGCCCCAGGCCCCAAGGTGACGCCATTGGAGCAGGTGACGCCATTGGAGCGCAGCCGCAGGCCGGGGCGGACGGGCTGCGGCGACCCGCGCCAGGGGCCCCGGCAGCGCCTGGAACCGGGGCTTCGAGGTCGTGGAGCGAGGCCACCACCTCGAAGCCCTCAGACGCTGGCCTCGAGGGCCGGTTCCTCGAGACGGCTGCGCGACTCATCCCGGCGCAGCACCAGCACCGACAGCGGCGGCAGGCAGAGATCAAGGGACTGCCCGTAGCCGTGCATGCCCCAGTCGTCGGTGAACTTCCCCCCGAGGTTGCCGAGGTTGCTGCCGCCGTAGCGGGCGGCATCGGTGTTGAAGGCCTCCTCGTAGAAACCCTCCAGGGGCACCCCCACGCGGTAGTGGGAATGGCTCTGGGGCGTGAAGTTGGCCACCACCACCAGCCAACGACCGCTGAGGGTTTCCCGGCGCATGAAGCTGATCACCGAGTGGCGATTGTCATCGCAGTCGATCCACTGGAAGCCGAACTGGTCGAAGTCCTGACGCCACAGGGCCGGCTCGGCCTTGTAGAAGGCATTCAGGTCGTCCACCAGGCGCTGCAGAGCCTGGTGGGGTTCATGCTGGAGCAGATCCCACTGCAGGTCGCCCCAGACGTTCCATTCGGCCCGCTGGCCGAACTCCATTCCCATGAAGATCGTCTTCTTGCCAGGGTGGGTCCACATGTAGGCCAGCAGGGCCCGCACATTGGCGAACTTCTGCCAGTCGTCGCCCGGCATCTTGTGGAGCAGGTTGCTTTTGCCGTGCACGACCTCATCGTGACTGAGGGCGAGCATGAAGTTCTCGGTGTAGGCATACCAGATCGAGAATGTCACATTGTTCTGGTGGAACTGGCGGAACCAGGGATCCAGCTCGAAATAATCGAGCATGTCGTGCATCCAGCCCATGTTCCACTTGAGGTTGAAGCCAAGGCCGCCGATTTCGGTGGGCTGGGTCACCATGGGCCAGGTGGTGGATTCCTCCGCGATCGAGAGGGCACCCGGGAAATGCTGGAACAGCACGTGGTTGGCCTGCTGCAGGAACTGAACGGCTTCGGTGTTTTCACGCCCGCCGTGCTCGTTGGGGATCCACTCGCCGTCGGGTCGCAGGTAGTCGCGGTAGAGCATCGAGGCCACCGCATCGACGCGGATGCCGTCGATATGGAACTGCTCAAACCAGTACACCAGGTTGGCCACCAGGAAGTTGCGCACCTCATTGCGGCTGTAGTTGAAGATCAGAGTGCCCCATTCCTTGTGCTCACCGATCCGCGGATCCGCGTGCTCGTAGAGGTGTTGGCCGTCGAAGAAGGCGAGGCCGTGGGCGTCCTTGGGGAAATGGCCCGGCACCCAGTCGAGGATCACGCCGATGCCCTCGCCATGGCAGCGGTTCACGAAGGCGCGGAACTCATCCGGCGTGCCGAAGCGGCTGGTGGGCGCGTACCAGCCCGTCACCTGGTACCCCCAGGAGCCGTCGAAAGGATGCTCGGAGATCGGCATCAGCTCGATGTGGGTGAAGCCCCGGGCCTTCACGTAGGGAATCACCCGATCGGCCAGCTCCGGATAGGTGAGCAGCCGCGCCCCCGGTTTGAGATCGGCGGCCGGCACCGGCGGCCGCGGGCTTCCGTCCGACTCGCGGTAGGGCTGGTCGGCGCTGGCGTGCATCCAGCTGCCCAGATGCATCTCATAAACGGCGATCGGCTGGTCGAGCGGATTGCGGGAATCGCGCTCCTGCATCCAGGCGCCATCGGTCCATTCGTAGCCGCCCAGCGGCTGCACCACCGAGCCGTTGGCGGGCCGCACCTCATGGCGGAAGCCGTAGGGATCGGCCTTCTGGTAGCAGTGCCCCTGCTGGGTGCGGATCTCGTACTTGTAGATCTCGCCGGCACCGAGGCCGGGGATGAACAGCTCCCAGCAACCGCCGACCCGGCTCTGCATGGGGTGGTGCCGCCCATCCCAGCCGTTGAACGGCCCCAGCACCGCCACGCTGCGGGCGTTCGGCGCCCACAGGCAGAACATCACCCCGTCGACCCCGTCGCGGCGCACGAGGTGGGCACCCATGCGCTGCCAGATGTGGTGGTGGTTGCCCTGGGCGAACAGGTGGCGGTCGATCTCCCCCATCCATTCCTCGCGGAAGGCCCAGGGGTCGTGGCTCTCGTGTTCGATGCCGCCCCGCAGCACCCGCACCCGGTAGTGATTGCCGGGGTTGGCGGCCAGCTCGGCCTCGAAGATCCAGGGATGGTGCGGGTTGGCCAGCAGCAGCGGCGACCGGTCGGCCAGGAGCAGCTCCACCCGCTGGGCCTCGGGCATCCACACCCGCACCGCCCAGCGGTCGTTGCCGAGGGGCTGGGGACCCAGCACCGCGAAGGGATGGTCATGCCGGCATTCCGCCAGCCGCAGCCCGTCCTCCACCATCCAGTCGAGGCTGATCGGCACCATGGGAGAAGGTCGGCGTGGCCGCGAGTTTACGGCGGCCCAGCGGGAAGCCTGGGGCGCGTTCAGTTGGCGCCGCGGAGCTTGCCGGGCTCGTTCGGGAAGTCGACGTTGAAGATCAGATTGTTGGCATCGAGCAGCACAAACAGGTTGTCGGTGAGGCGATTGAAGGTGGTGTTCACCAGCACCAGCCGCTGATCGCCGGTCAGGCCGGCTTCCACCACCCGGTTCACCTTCATGAAATTGCCGGTTTCGCGCTGCAGTTCCTGCCAGCGGGCCTGAAGCTGGGCGGCGCTGATCTCGCGCTGGAGGCCCGGGCTGAGGAAGCTGCGGGCGGTGATGTAGTGGCCGGAGCTGAGGGCACGCACGAACTGGCTGGCCACCTTGGCGGGAGCGGCGTCGGTGCGGTCCACGTAGTAACCGGTGAGCTGCCCCTTCTCGTTGAGCACGATGAACAGGTCCTGGCGGCCTGCCGCGGTCTGCACGGCGGCCTCCACGGTGGTGGTGCGCAGGCCGCTCTGCACGCTGAGCAGTTTCCAGCTCAGGATCGCCGCACGCCGGGCCATGGTTTCGGCGATCATCGCTGGGCTGGTGACCTGCTGCAGCTCCGGAGCGAACTGGCTGAACCGGGTCTGGGAGTCGCGGCGCCGCTCCGCCTCGAGGATGCGCTCAGCGGTGACACGGGCCTGCTCCACGCTGAGGGCCGGCTGGCCAGCGGGCGCCGCGCCCTGGCCCGGGGCCGACGCCTGGGCCAGGGCCGCCGGCGTCACCGCCACGGCCTCCGTCACCACCAGGGAGATTGCCGCGGTGGAGGTGCTGGCGATCAGCAGCAGGGTCGAGGCCAGCCCGCTCACCAGGCCTCCAGCGGGGCCTGCGGCCGATCGGGTGGCGAGGGGGGCGGAGCGCAGCATCGCGGCGGGGTGGTCAGATCGACTCAGTCTGCCCGAGTTGGGCGGCCGTGCCGGCCAGCAGCGGATCGAGCCCCAGCTCGGCCTGCTCCAGCGCCAGCGTGATGCTGATCACCCGGTGGCCGGGGCCCGGCCCACCCAGGGGCAGGGAGCCGTCTCCGGGATTCACCGCGATCTGGGGCCAGGCGGCGCCGGCCAGGGAGAGCCGCAGACGATCGCCGGCCGCCAGGCGGGCCAGCAGGGGCTGGAAGGCGAGGCGGAGAAACCGGGGCTGCAGGCAGTCCTGTCCGAGCCGCCGCCGCACGCCCGTGCTCAGCTGCCGCACCGATCCATCGGCAGCCACCCGGGCCAGCGCGGCGCAGAGATCGAAGCCGGGCTGGTCGGCCCAGGCCTGCAGCCGCAGCACCGGCCTGCCCAGCAGCTGCAGGGGGCGCTCCAGGGGCGGGCTGGTGAAGCAGGCCACATCGCAGCGGGCGTCGAGATCGCCCCGGTCGCACGGGCCCGCGTCCAGGCCGAGGTGGCCGCCCCGGCCGGGCACCGGCCGCCAGGGATCGTGCACCAGGGTGAGGGTGCCGGCCCCCTCAGCCCCCGGCAGCAGGGCCCCCTCCGTGGCATCCACCGCCGCCAGGCCGTCGCTGCGCAGCCCCCAGCCCGACCCGCATGGCCGGGTCGCCTCGCCCGGCCCGGGGTTGTGCCAGGCACCCGTGGTCTGGCACTGCAGCTGGATCGCAGCAGCGGGATCAGCGTTGCCGTCGAGCTCCTGCAGGTGCCGTCGAAAGAAGGACAGCTGCAGCCGATCGACCCCACCCTGCCAGTGCAGGTGGCTCCAATCTCCGATCCGCAGGTGCGGCTCCCCCCCGGCTGCGCGCGCCAGCCGCCAGAGCTCGAGCACACCGCGCAGGTGGGGGTCGTACCAGCCGCCGAGCAGGAGCATCGGCCGCCGCAACAGGGCCGGATCGACGCGGTGGCGGAGCCAGCCCGTTGCCGCCGCCGGGTCGAGCCCCAGCCAGCCGGCGGCCATCCCCTGGGGATCAAGACGGCGCAGCAGGGCCGGCCCCTCCTGCAGGAAGCCGCCGCTCTCCAGGCTGGTGCGCAGCCGCTGCCAGCCCGGCCCGTCGCCGCGGCGGCGGCACTGAAGCGCCGCCAGCTGCAACCCCCAGCCGAGGACCAGAGCCCACCAGTGGGCTTCGCCCTCACAGGCCCAGTGATCGCGCTCCCACGGCCCCGCCATCGCCGGAGCCGTGCAATCGGGCAGGGCCTCCGGATCGCCGCCGGCCCCGTCGTTGAGCATCTGGCTCAGCCCCTGGTAGGAGAAGCCATAGGTGCCCAGCCTGCCGTTGCTCTCCGGCAGATGGCGGGCCCAGCGCACCGTGTCGGCCCCGTCGGCGGCCTCCTGGGCGAAGCCCCCGAAGCGGCCCTCCGAGTCGCCCTGGCCGCGCACATCCTGCACCACCACGACGAATCCATGGCGGGCGTACCAGCTCGGGTGGGCGTAGGTGACGCAGGAGGCGATCGCCCGTCCATAGGGCTGGCGCATCAGCAGCACCGGCCACGGCCCAGGCCCGGTGGGCCGCCAGATCCGGGCCGCCAGCGCCGTGCCGTCACGGCAACGCAGCCAGGCATCCCGGCTGCCGACCTGGGGATCGTCGCGGGTCAAGCGATCTCAGCGCACGTCCGGGCAGTGGATACCCACCACATAGGTGGTGAGAACCTCCGCATCCATCGGGCTTAGGTTCTGCTCCTTCGCCACCAGGGCCACGGCCTGGGGGGAGGTGGAGACGATGCCCTGGCGGTTCAGGTCCTTGAGCTGGGTGCAGATCGCCCTGGCCCGCGAGGGGTTGTTGCGCACCGAATCGAGCAGGGCCGACTGGGCCAGCGCGGCTGTGCCTGTCAGGAGCAGGGCGCCGGCCAGCAGGAGATGGCGCAGCGGCGAACGTGGGGCAGACGCCATGGCGGCGACTCCGCGGATGTCTCCATTCCAGTGAGCGGCAAGGCCCCTGGTGGCGGGCCTGGGGTCAGTTCCCCGAGCGACCGAAGCAGGCGCGGGCGTCGAGGATCCAGCGGCGCAGCGTGGCCAGGTCGGGCGGGGGCGGGCCGGGCCCGATGAGGCGGAGCTGCAGCCTGGCGACGGCGCGCTGCAGCTGATGGGCGTCCGCGTTGGCCAGGGCGCGCCGGTCGGCGACGCCGGCGTGGAGCAGCAGGGCCGCCTGGTGGGGGGCCAGGGCCACCTCCACCACCAGGCGGGCCTGGGCGTGCAGCTGCAGCAACCGGCGCTCGCCGGCGCGGGAGCGCCGGGCCAGGGCCCGCAGCTCCTCCCGCCCAAGCGCAGCCAGGGCCTGCCAGGTGCCGATGCCGGCCGCCGTGAGCAGCGCCTGCTCCCGGCGCAGGTGGACCGGCAGCGGGCCGAGGGGGCTGGGCGGGCCCTGGTGCATGCTCAGCCGGCCCGGTCCGGTTCAGCGCTCAGGCGCACCGCGCCGCTGCGCAGGTCGCGGCTGGCCTCGGCCAGCACCACGGGCCGGCTCAACCCCGGCCCCAGGGAGCTGACGGTGCGCAGTCGCACGCGCACGAGGCCATCGGGGCTGCGGCGGCCACTGCCCCGCAGGTTGCTGGCCACCTGCAGCACGGTGGGTCCGATCGCGTCGGGGGGCAGCCCGGCCGGGGCCGCGGCCACCACCAGATCGGCGCCGTTGTCGAACACCACCGGCACGGTCACCGCCCCCGCGATCGCCTGGCGGGGGGCGTAACTGATCGCGAAGGCCCCACAGGAGACCGCCAGCAGGGTGGTGAAGCTCGTGATGCCCACCAGCCGGAAGCGGATGCCCCAGCGGGCCAGGAAACCCACACCGGTGAGCAGCGCCAGCACGCCGCTGGCCACCCCGAGCCAGCGCCCGGCCATGAGCAGGATCGGATCGGCGGCCATGGCCATGGGACTGGGTTCGACGTGGCAACGCCCCTATATTCGGGCCCACCAAGGCCAGAGCCGCCCACAGGAATGGCGTTGTCGCCCAACAGCGGGCCTGGGCCAGGGCAGTCTGATCCGGCCCGTGCTGGCCGGTTCTTCCCCTGGGTGCCCCTGATCGCCGTCGCCGCGCTGCTGGGGGCGGCCGGAGGCGGCCTCTGGTGGGCCGATCGCCGGCTTCGGCTCGCCTACGGCCAGGCTGTGCGCCAGCTGGAAACGCAGCTGGGCCGCCAGCTCGGCCGCCCCCTGCAGCTGGGTCCGTACCGCGGCATCGGCTGGGGCGGGATCGAACTGGGCCCCTCACGCCTGCTCGCCGGACCGGCGGATGGATCCACCGCCGAAGTGGCCGGCGTGAGCGTATCCCTCGACCCGATCGCCAGCCTGCGCCAGGGCCAGCCGGTGCTCCACATCGGCCTGCGCGAGGCGCGCGTGGTCCTGCGCCGCAATGCCCGCGGCGCGTACTGGGTGCTCGGCCGAGCGGCCGCAGGCAGGCCACCCCGCCTGGATCTGCGCCTGCGGCTGGTGGGCCCCGCCCGGCTGCGCGTCGAGCCAGCCGGTTTGGAGGCGAGCCTGAGCGGCCGCCTCGGCCTGCTGCCGGCCGAGCGGCGGCTGAACCTGCAGGCCCGCCTGGAGCCCGCCGCGGGAGGCAGCCTGGCGGTGCGTGCCGAGGGGGCGTGGAATCCCCAGCGCTGGCAGGTGCACCTCCAGGGCCGCCACCTGGAGCTGGGAGGGCTGCAGCGGCTGGCGGATCTGCCGGGCCGGCTGCGCGGCCGGGCCGGGGGCGAGGCCCGTCTGCAGATCGCGGGCGACAGCCTGCGCTGTGATGGCCGCTGGCATGTGCCCAGCCTCGCGTGGCAGGGCGGTGGGGGTTCCGGCGCCCGGCTGGATCAACTCGCCCTGGCCTGTGCCGGTGGGGAGCTGGCCCTCAGCAGCCGCCGCTGGCAGGCCGGTGGGTGGTCGGGCGCCGGCCGCCTCGCCCTCACTCTCGCCAGTGGCAAGCTGGCGCTCCGGCTCCAGGCCCAGCCTCCGGAGCGCCCGAATGCGGTTGGGCTGCGGGTCGAGGGTCGGGGACTGTGGCGGCAGCGCCAGCTCAGCGACCTCGATCTGCAGGTGAGCCGCGGCCGTTCCCGCCTGCGGCTCAGCGGCAGCGTCGACCGCCGTTGGGATCTGGTCAGCCGGTTCAGCCTGCGGCCCTCCGACCTGGGCCTGCGCCAGAGCCTGCCCCCCTGGCTGGCACGCGATCCCCTCACCGGCCGGATGAGGCTGGAGGGTCCCCTGCGCCAGCCCCGGGTCAGCGGCTCCCTCGCCCAGGCCGGCAATCCCCTGCTGGGGGCATGGGCGGCCGACTGGAACTGGAGGGCGGGCACCCTGCGGCTGGAGCGCTTCCGCAGCGCCCATCTGCGCGCCGTCGGCACCCTCCCCCTGGGGCTGGATGGGCCCCGCGGGCTGCGCGCCGGTGCGCTCGACCTGGAGCTGTGGCTCAGCCGTTACCCCCTGCAGCGCCTCGATCCGGTGGTGGGGGCGCGGCTGCGCGGGGTGCTCGGGGCCACGGGCCGGGTGCGCGGACCGCTGGCTGCGCTGGTGCCGGAGCTGGCGCTCAGCCTGGCCAACCCCGTCGCCGGCCCCCTGGGGCTGGAGGAGGAGTGGCGCGGCAGCTGGTTCGGTGCGGCGGGCGGCGGCGGGCGGCTGCGCATGGAGCCGCTGGCACCTGCCCCGCCGGGTCGGCTCACCGCCCGGCTGGATCGCCGCTGGGTGCCCGTGCAGGTGCTTCTGCAGCGGGATGGCGGGGAGCTCACCCTTGAGGGCAGGCCGCGGGCCTATCGCTGGCAGGCCCGCGGCCTGCCCCTCGAGGGTCTGCGGCTGGCCCTCGGCCCCCGCTCCCGCTTCCAACCCCTGCAGGGTGGCCTCAGCGGTTCCGGCCAGCTCTCCTTCCAGCCGCTTGGATTCGGGGGAAGCATGACCATCGCCCGGCCGGTGTTTCTCGGGGTGCGCGGTCGCAGCCTGGCCCTGCAGGTCCGCTACGCGGAGCGGCGCTACAGCGCCACGGCACGCTTCGAACCTCAGTCCTCCGGCAGCGTGCAGGGGCGCTGGCGCGGCCTCTGGCACGGCCCCTTCAGCAGCCGTTTCGAAGGACGTGGTCTCGGCGCCGACCTCTTCCGTGAGCTCGCCGCCGCCTGGCCCCAGTGGCGCGACGGCCCCCGGCCGATCGAAGGCAACGCCGCGGATCTGGCCGGCCTGTTCATCGACACCCTCGGCGGCTCGATCCAGGACCAGCTCGCCGCGCTCGACGCCGCGCGTCAGCGGCTCGCCCTGTTGCGCCGGGAGCAGGCCGGTGGCAGCCTGGCTCAACGGCTCGACCGCATTCAGGCAAGGGTCGATGTCGACCTCGACCTGCGCGGCCCGGACCTCGCCGCTGCCAGGGTCGACCTCGCGCTCAGCAGCCACCTCTGGCTGCCGGGGGCCGATGTGGATCGGGCCCTCACCGAGCGCCCCCTCGTGGCCCGCCTGCAGGGCCCCCTGCGCTCCGGGAGCGGCACCTTCAGTGTCGAGCAGCTGCCACTCGCCCTGGTGGCCCTGCTCACACCCGTGCCCCGCGGCCTGCAAGGCAGCCTCACCGCCTCGGGCCGCTACAGGCTGGGTGGGAGCGCACCTCCGGCTCTGGCCCTCAACCTCAGCCTCAACGGCGCGGCCCTGGGGAACACGCCGCTCAATCTGGAGCGCGGGTCGGTGGCGCTTGATCGCGGCCGGCTGCGGCTCGACCTGGCCCTGCGGGCGGCCGGGGCCACCAGTGGCCTGGAACTGGCCGGGCTGGTGCCCCTCGACCCCGTTGAGCAGGATCTCGAGCTGCGGCTTGCCAGCCGCGGCGATGGTCTGCGCTTCCTCGCGGCGGCCGCTGAACCGGCGCTGCTCTGGGAACGGGGCAGCGCCGACCTGCAACTGCTGGTGCGCGGCAGCCTGGAGCAGCCGATCGCCAATGGATTCGTGCGGGTGCGCGACGGTCAGCTGCGCTTCATCGGCCAGTCGGTGCGCGCCGTGGAGGCCCTGATCCTGTTCGATTTCCAGCGCCTCTTCCTGCAGGAGTTCACAGCCGCGGTGGGTCCGAAGGGACGGGTGAGCGGCAGCGGCAGCCTGGCCCTGTGGAATTCGCCGCCGGCCGGTGCCCAGCCGGCTCTGGCCCTGGAGCTCTCCCAGGTGCCCTTCAAGGTGCCCCGCGTTCAGGCTGTGGCGGATGGCAACGTGCGAGTGGGCGGCAGCCTGCGGCAGCTGGTGATGGGGGGCACGCTGCGCATCGCCGATGGCAGCGTCAACGCTCTGCCGGGCCAGCTGGCCAGCGATCGGGGAGGCGCGATCCAGAAGGTCTCGGTGAGCCAGCTGGCGGAGGAGCGCTGGGACCTTCGCGAGCCCCTCGTGCTGCTCGGGCCAGAGGTGGAATCCGTCACCGCCGAAACGCTGCGCGCCAACGTGCCCCGCTTCCCCCCCCTGGCCTTCGACGACCTGCGTCTGCGCCTGGGTCCGAACCTGCGGGTGGTGGTGCCCAACGTGGCCAACTTCGCCACGGCGGGTCTGCTGCGGCTGAGCGGCAGGCTCGACCCCTCCCTGCGGGCCACCGGAGTGGTTCGGCTGCTGGGCGGACGCCTCAACCTCTTCACCACCACCTTCGGCCTTGATCCCGATGCCCCCAATGTGGCCGTGTTCACCCCTGCCCTCGGACTGGTGCCCTATGTGGACATCGCTCTGCGCACCAGGGTTTCGGACAGCCTCAGCAATTCGGCGCTGGGCACCGTTGGGCTCGGCGGCCCCACCGCCCAGGACCTCGCCTCCTCCGGGACCACGAACGGATTCAGCTCGCTCACCCAGCTCAATCTGGTGCGGATCACGGTGAGCGTGAGCGGTCCGGCGGACCGGCTGGCGGACACCATCCGCCTGCGCAGCTCGCCACCCCTGCCGCCGGAACGGCTGATCGCCCTGATCGGCGGCAACTCCCTGGCGGGCCTCACCGGCGGTGGCGCCGGCACCGCCCTGGCCACGGTGCTCGGCCAGTCGCTGCTCTCGCCGGTGCTCGGTGGGTTGAGTGAGGCCTTCGGCCAGCGCCTGAGCTTCGCTCTCTACCCCACCTATGTGAGTCCGAGTGTCAGCGAGTCCACCGACCGGAGATCCGAGCGGGTACCGCCCCAGCTCGTCCTGGGCGTTGAGATGGGCGTGGATGTGAGCGAGCGGTTCAACACCTCCGTGCTCGCCGCCCCCAACCGCTCCGACATCCCGCCCCAGATCAACCTCTCCTACAAGGCTTCGGAGAATCTCAATCTGCAGGCCGGCGTTGACACCCAGGGGGCATGGCAGAGCCAGCTCCAGCTGTTCTTCCGGTTCTGAGATGGGTGAGCAGCTGATCGGCGTGGATCTGGGCGGCACCGCGATCAAGCTCGGCCGCTTCAGCCGCGGCGGCATCCTGCTGGCCGAGCGGGAGGTGCCCACCCCCCGGCCCGCCATGCCGGGAGCGGTGACGATGACCATCGCCGAGGCCATCCCAGGCCTGGATCCAGCCGGTGACGCGGATCTGGTGGGCATCGGCCATCCCGGCCCCGCCGATGCCACCTGCCGGGTGGCGCGCCTGGCCATCAACCTGCCAGGTTGGAGCGATGTTCCCCTCGCCGACTGGCTGGAGCCGCTGCTGCACCGCCGGGTGACCTGCGCCAACGACGCCGACTGCGCCGCCATCGGCGAGGCCTGGCAGGGAGCGGCCCGCGGCGCCGACGACGTGCTGCTGCTCACCCTCGGCACCGGCGTGGGCGGTGCGGTGCTGCTGGGCGGCGCCCTGTTCACCGGCGCCCACGGGGCGGCGGCGGAACCGGGCCTGATCGGCCTCAACCCCGATGGCCCACCTTGCAACAGCGGCAACCGGGGCTCCCTGGAGAGCCACTGCAGCATCCGCGGCCTGGCCCGGCTGAGCAGCCTGGAACCCGATGAGCTCTGCCGCCGGGCTGACGCCGGCGATCCCGAGGCCCTGGCGGTGTGGCGGCGTTATGGCCGGCTGCTTGGCATCGGCCTCAGTTCGCTGCTCTACGTGCTGACACCCCAGCGGGTGCTGCTCGGCGGTGGGCTCAGCGGCGCCAGCCACCACTTTCTGCCGGCCGTGTGGGAGGAGGTGCACGAACGGGTGCTGGCGGTGAGTCGGGATGGACTGGAGATCCGCCGCTGCGAGCTGGGCAACGGCGCCGGCCGGCTGGGGGCCGCCCGCCTGGCCCTGGATCGCTTGGGATGATGGCGGCCATGAGCACCATCGCCGTCTCCGTTCCCGACCCCAGCCCGGAGCTGCTGCAGCGTGCCGCCAGCGTGCGCCGCAGCTCCATGGCCCTCGCCCTGTGCAGCGACGCCGACCGGTGCACGGCGCTCCTGGCCATGGCCGACGCCCTCACAGGCAGCCGTGATGCCATCCTTGCGGCCAACCGGCTCGACCTGGCAGCGGCCGCAGAGGAAGGCCTCGCCCCGTCGCTGCTGGCGCGGCTGAAACTGGATGATGCCAAGCTCGACGACGCCATCGCCGGGGTGCGCCAGGTGGCCGCCCTGCCCGATCCCCTCGGCCGCCGCCAGCTGCATACCGAACTCGACCGGGGGCTGGAACTGGAGCGCGTCACCGTACCCCTCGGCGTGCTGGGGGTGATCTTCGAGGCGCGTCCCGACGCGGTGATGCAGATCGCCGCCCTGGCGATCCGCTCCGGCAATGGCACGCTGCTCAAGGGCGGACGCGAGGCCCGCCACAGCTGTGCGGCGATCCTCGCGGCCCTGAAGCAGGGCCTGGCCGCCAGCCCCGTGAGGCCGGCGGTGCTGGAGCTGCTCACCAGCCGGGAGGAGAGCCTGGCCCTGCTGCGCCTCGACGGCCTGGTGGACCTGATCATTCCTCGCGGATCCAACGCCCTGGTGCGCTTCATCCAGGACCACACGCGCATCCCGGTGCTCGGCCATGCCGACGGCATCTGCCATCTCTATGTGGATGCGGCGGCCGATCCCGACCTCGCCCTGCGGGTGGCCCTCGATGCCAAGACCCAGTACCCGGCGGCCTGCAACGCCATCGAAACCCTGCTGGTGCACCAGGTGATCGCCGCGCGCTTCCTGCCCGAGGCGATCGCCGCCTTCACCGCCGCGGGGGTGGAGCTGCGCGGTGATCCGGCCGCCCGGGCCCTGGGGGTGGCGCGGCCGGTCAGCGAGGACGACTGGAGCACGGAGTATTCCGACCTGATCCTGGCGGTGAAGGTGGTGACCGATCTGGAGGCGGCGCTGGAGCACATCTCCCGCTTTGGCTCCCGCCACACCGATGCGATCTGCACCACCGATCCGGTGGCGGCGGAGCGCTTTCTGGCGGCGGTGGACAGCGCCGGGGTGTATCTGAACTGCTCCACCCGCTTCGCGGATGGTTTCCGCTACGGCTTCGGGGCGGAGGTGGGGATCAGCACCCAGACCCTGCCGCCGCGGGGGCCGGTGGGGCTGGAGGGCCTGGTCACCTACCGCTACCGGCTGCGCGGCCAGGGCCACATCGCCGCCGATTATGCGAGCGGTGCGCGCCGGTTCAGCCACCGCGGCCTGCCGCTGTGAGCCGCGATGTCCAGCCCGCCGGCACCGGCCTGCCGGCCGAGCGGATCCTGGTTCGGCGCCTGCGCCTGTGGGCCCATGTGGGGGTGCTGGAGTTCGAGCGCCAGCGGGGCCAGTGGTTCGAGCTCGACCTCGAGCTGGCCCTCGATCTGGCCACCGCCGACGCCGACGATGGCCTGGTCGGCAGCCTCGACTACAGCCGGCTGATCGCCGCCCTGCAGCGCCAGGCGCGGGCGATCCGCTGCCGCACCCTCGAGCACTACGCCGGTCGCATCCTCGATCAGGTGGAGGCGTGTGCGGCACTGCAGCTCGGAGCCGCGAACCGCGTGCCGGTGCGGCTGGAGCTGCGCAAGTGCGCCGCGCCGGTGCCGGGATTCAACGGCACGGTGGCGGTGCGCCGCAGCCGTCACTGGCCCCAGACCGCTCGCCGCTGATCGAGGCCCGTTCGCCCGAACCAGCCGCAGGCCCGCCCTGAAGGCATCACGGAGCCGGCCGGGGCGGCGCCGCGCCGAGCGCATCCATCTGATGGAAGGCCCTTCCCAGGTGATCGGCCAGGTCCCTCGGGTCGTACAGGGGGGAGCGGAGCACCTGCTGCTGTCGCTCGGCCTTGCCGGCTCTGAGGGAAGGGAGGTCGCGGCAGAGTTGGGCGACTGTGGCAGCAAAACCCTGGGGATCCGTGCTGATCCACTCCACCCGTCCGATCCCCGTGAGCAGGGAGCTGCTCATTTTCGCTGCGGCGCAATCGCCGTTGATTCCAGCCAGCGGCACACCCATGCTGAGTGCATCAAATGCTGTGGTGGAGCTGCTCCAGGGGGTGCAGTCCAGGGCCACATCGATGGTGTTGTAGGCGCGCAGATGGTCGAACCAGTCGGGTGTCGCCGGTCGAAACAGCAGTCGCGATGGCTCGATCCCCCGCCGTTCCAGTCCTTCCGAGATCCGCCGGCAGGCGCTGGGGTTGATCGTGTAACTGTTCTTGATCAGCAGCTGGGCCAGGGGAACGGCTGCAAGGGCAGCCGCCCAGTGATCAAGAGTGCTCTCGCTGATCTTGGCCAACTGATTGAAGCTGCCCAGAACGGGCTGCTGGGTTGCCATGGTGGCCTCGGCCTGGGGTGGTTTGATGCTCGTACTCATGGCCAACCAGGGTCTGGGCAATTGCCAGAGGCCCTCCAGAAACTGGGGTTGCAGGCACTCAGGAGTGAACACCTGATCTCCGAGAAACCAATCGATGCTGCCGAGGCCCGTGGAGGCGTGGTAGCCGATCCAATGGCATTGCACCGCTGCGCACCGCTCCGCCAGGATCTGGAGTCCCGTCGGATCCGTGAAGCCTGAGGTATCCACCAGGATGTCGTACTGCTGGCTGTGCAGAAGCGAGCGTGCTTGATCGGCATTCAGACCATCGAGCGAGTGCGTTGCATCAACCAGGCCCGCCAGGTAGGACATCCCCCCGCCGGGGTGGAGGGTGGTGGGCAGAAGCTGAACATCCAGATCCGCATGGTCGTACGCCAGCAGAAATGACTCCAGAAAAGTACTGACAACATACCTGCCGAAATGGCCTCCAAGAAGGCCGACACGCAGCCGCTTTCCAGACCTGGCCACTGGAGCTGGTGCGCCAGGATCAATGGACTGCCGGCGGCGAGAACCGAATTGACTCGCAAAGAGATTCCAGTAGGTTTGCGAGTATTGACGGTATGCTGCCTGAGCGGGGGCTGTATGGGCGGAAAGCTGAAAGATCAGCAGTGCGTACGCTTCCAGTCTGTCCTTGGCACCAATTGTGGGGAGGTTCAACGCGCGCTGGAGACATGCAATCCCCTGGCTGTGAAAGCCCAGGCTGTAGGCATCCTTTCCCAGATAGATCGCTGGCGCGAACTGGTCTGGATCAAGCCTGCTGATCTCTTCAAAATAGGCAGCGGCCTCATCGGCCTTGGCTTCAACGGACAACAGACGCCCGATGGCCAGGAGCAGATCCAGATTCGCGGGCGCGAGGTTCAGGGCTTGCCTGTAGAACGTGAGAGCCTGCTGCTGATCGCCGCCGGCTTCAGACAGGCGCCCCAGCTGCCGGAGCGGAGCGGGATCGGTCGGTGCCTGGATGGAAGCCATCACCAACACCAGGCCGGCATCATCGCTGCGGCCTGCCTGCTCAAGCAACTGCGAGTACCTGAGGATCAAGCCGATTTCCTCTGCAGCTTCCTTGAGCAGCTCTTCGCAACGCTCGATGGCAGCTTCCAGCTGGCCACTGCTGGCGAGCTGCTCCAGTTCAGCCAGGTGGGAGTGCAGGATCATTTCCCCCTGTCGCTTCCCCATCAGGATGGCTCGGCCGCCTCGGCGACGGTCCACGCTCCAGGCTCGCACCCAGGCCCCGCCCGGCGGTCCGAGACCGCCAGAGCTCCATCGGCACCGGGCTCAGAGCTCCAGAAGGAAGCCGTCACGATGGTGGAAATCGGGTTCGGGGCCCGGATGGTGAAGGGCCCAGTAGCTGAACCTGCCGCCGGGCTGCTCCAGCACGGCCGTTACCGCCAGCGCGAGCTCCCGCGCCTCGACCAGTTCGGCCGGCAGGGGCCAGCGCAGCTGCAGGGTGAGGCCGCCGCCGCTGCGGATGACCGTGAACCACGGCGGCTCCCGGGCCGGGGCGATCTGGCCCAGGCGGTAGCCCTCGAACCGGTAGAGCGCCCAGTCGCCGGAGGGAGCCAGGTTGATCTCCCAGTAGGACGGCCGCTCAGCGGCGGCCACGAACGCCTCCAGGCAGGTGTGCCGCCAGAGCCCGTCCCGCCGGGCTGCCGGGTCCGCCGGCGGCAGCAGCAGCAGCTCCGCCCCGGGCACGGGCCAGGCGGGTTGGCGCAACTCCAGACCCAGCACCAGGGTCGCCGTGCCGGGGCGGCGCTCACGGCCTGCGCTGCCCCGCAGGGTCAGCCCGTCGAGGCCGAGGGCCGCGCGGGTGGCTGCACCGCCGAAGGGCTGCAGTTCAAACGGCAAGCCAGCCAACGGCAACGCAGCACGGATCACCGGCACAGCTCCCCGATCAGGGCGCGGATCGGCTCTTCCTGGGCCTCGATGCTCTCCACCAGGCGGAACTGCACCCTGGCCCGCTCCAGGTTGTGGCGAGGGTGCCGGATCTTGAAATAGGAGTTGCCGGCCAGGTGGTCGCTGTAGAAGCGCAGCCCCAGCTCAAAGGGAATCAGCCGGATCGCATCGAACAGGTGGGCGGTGTCGGCGGGGGTGAGCACCTCGCCCGCCTCGCCGAGGTAGCCCCCGAGCAGCGCCCGGCAGAGGTCGAGATCGAACCGCACCGCCTCGAGGTCGGCGGTCTCCTCGCCCAGGGGGTTGCAGCTGGAGCGTAGGCAGTCGCCGATGTCGTAGTGGATCAGGCCGGGTTTCACGGTGTCGAGATCCACCAGGGCCACGGCCTTGCCGCTCGTGGTGCACACCATCACGTTGTTCACCTTCGGATCCCCGTGGATCGGCCGCAGCCGCAGCCGGCCGGCGGCCTTGGCCTCCTCCAGCACCGCGGCCAGGTGGCGCCGCCCGGCCACGAAGGCCTCGCACCAGCGGCTGGCGTCGCAGCGCTCCACCGGGCTGCGGGCCTGGATGCGCTGGTAGGCGGCCAGGTAGGCCGGGGTGATGTGGAACCCCTCGAGCGTGTCGGCCAGCCGCTCGGCCGGCAGGTCGTGGATCAGCCGGTGGAACGTGCCCAGGGCGCGGCCCACCTGGCGGGCATGCTCCACACCCTGCACCGTGTCGAAGCTCTCGGCGTCTGCCACGAAGCTCAGCAGCCGCCAGGCCTCCCCGCCGGCCGCGAGCCAGTTGGCACTGCCGTCGCGCAGTGGCAGCGCCTGCGGCATCTGCCAGCGCCGATCCGGTGGCGGGCGCTGGGCCAGGTGCTTCGTCAGCACGGCCAGGTTGGCCATCACCAGCTCGGGCCGGGGAAACACCTGGGTGTTGAGCCGCTGCAGCACGTATTGAGCGCCGGCCGCGGTACGCACCCGGTAGGTGTCGTTCACGTTGCCACTGCCCAGGGGCTCCACTGCCGTCACCGGTCCGTCGATGGCGAAGCGGTGGGCGTGGGCGGCGAGGCTGGAGCGCTGCATGGCCCCATCCTCGCCCCCATTCCCACGGGCCGCCACACTGAGCGTTGCTGCCGCCGCACCGTGCTGAATCCGGCTCGCATCCGGGTGATCGCGGTGGGCAGGGTGCGCAAGCGCTGGATCGCCGAAGGGGTGGCGTTGCTGCTGGAGCGGCTGCCGGGCCTGCAGGTGGTGGAGCTGCGGGATGCCGGCCCGCGGCGGGAGGCGGAGGCGGTGCTGCAGACCCTGCGCCCGGATGAGCGGCTGGCGGTGCTCTGCGAGGAGGGGGAGAACCCCGACTCGCTCAGCTTCGCCCGGCGTCTCGGCGAGCTGGGGGGGGAGCGGCTGGCCCTGGTGATCGGCGGTGCCGACGGCGTCGATCCCAGCCTCAAGGCCAGGGCCCGCTGGCGGCTCTCGCTTTCGGCGATGACCTTTCCCCACGAACTGGCCCGCCTGCTGTTGCTCGAACAGCTCTACCGGGCCCGCTCGATCCTTCAGGGCGGTCCTTACCACCGGCTCTGAACGGGCGCGGCCGCTGGGCACACACCCGGGGGGCCGGAGCCCGGCGGTGGCCTCAGCCGGCCTGGGGCACCAGGCCGGAGTGCCGGATCAGAGCGTCGCTGCTCGGCCGCCGGCCCCGGAACGCCTCGAAGATCTCCGCGGGGGAGCGGCTTCCTCCCAGGCTGAGCACGGTGTCGCGGAAGCGCCGGCCGGTGGCCACCACCTCGTCCTCCACGTCGAGCCCCACTTCCTCGAAGGCGCTGTAGGCGTCGGCGCTGAGCACCTCGGCCCACTTGTAGGAGTAATAGCCGGCGGCGTAGCCCCCCGCGAAGATGTGGCTGAAGGAGCAGAGGAAGGCGTCCTCGCGGATCGGCTCCAGCACGGTGGTGGTGCGGGCCACCTCCCTGCGCATCTGCTCGGGGGTCTGGCCGCAGTCCGGGGTCCACCGGCTGTGCAGGCGCAGGTCGGTGAGGGCGAAGTGCACCTGGCGCAGGGTGGCGCTGCCGCCCATGAACGTGCGTGCCGCCAGCAGCTTGCGGTAGTCGGCCTCCGGCAGGGGGTCGCCGCTCTGCCAGTGGCGGGCCATGCCCATCAGGGTGGCGCGGTCGTAGCACCAGTTCTCCATGAACTGGCTGGGCAGCTCCACCGCATCCCACTCCACGTTGTTGATCCCCGCCGCCTGGGGGCGCTCCACGGTGGTGAGCATGTGCTGCAGGCCATGGCCGAACTCGTGGAACAGGGTTTCCACCTCCTCGAAGGTCATCAGACTGGGCGTGCCTCCCACCGGTGGGCTCTGATTGCAGATCAGGTAGGCCACCGGCAGCACGGCTTCGCCGGCCCGGTTGCGGGAACGGCCGAGGCACTCGTCCATCCAGGCACCGCCGCGCTTGCTGCCGGGCCGGCTGAAGGGATCGAGGTAGAAGCCCGCCAGAGGCGCGCCGCTGGCCCCATCGAGCACCCGGAAGTGGCGCACATCCGGATGCCAGGTGGGCGCCTCGCCGGGATCCGTGCTCACGATGCGGATGTCGAACAGGCGCTGGCACAGCCCGAACAGCCCCTGCAACACCTGCTCGAGCGGGAACCAGGGCCGCAGCGCCTCGGCATCCAGATCGAAACTCTCGCGCCGCAGCACCTCGGCCCAGTGGCTCACGTCCCAGGGGCGGAGATCGGCGGCCTCGGGCGCGCCATGGCGGGCGGCGCAGGCCCTCAGGGCCTCCAGCTCCTGCCGGGCCGCCGGGTGGGCCGCCGTGCGCAGCTCCTCCAACAGCTGCTCCACCTCGGCCACTGAGCCGGCCATCTTGCTGGCCAGGCTCACCTCCGCCCAATTCGCATAGCCCAGCCGCTGGGCCTGCTCCAGCCGCAGGGCCAGGATCCGCTCGATCAGGGGCCCGTTGTTGAGCTCGCCGGCGGAGGCGCGGGCCACCTGGGCCCGGTACACGGTTTCACGCAGATCGCGGCGCTGGCTGTATTTGAGAAAGGGCACCACCCGGGGCATGTCGAGCCCCATCAGCCACGGACCCTGCTCGGCGCTGGCGTCCGGTTCGCCCGCCTGGCGAGCCGCCTGGGCCAGCAGCTCCCTGAGGCTCTGCGGCAGTCCGGCCACCTCGGCGGGATCAGTGAGTTTGTGGGTCCAGCTGTTGGTGGCATCCAGCACGTGGTTGCCGAAGTCGCTGGCGAGACGCGCCAGCTCGGTGGTGGTGGCGTTGAAGGTTTCCTGCGCGGCACCCTCCAGCCCCACGCCGCGCAGCTGCATGTCGCGCAACTCGGCCGTGAGGATCCGCCGCTGGCCCGCATCGAGTCGCCCGGCCTGCCGCTGGAGCGTCTCGAGCGCCCGGTGGATCACCCGCGACTGGCCGGCCCTGCTGCCGAAGGCAACCACCGCGGCCTGCTGGCTCTGGTGGGCATCCCGCAGCTCGGGGGTGTTGCAGACGCCGTTGAGATGGCTCACCACGCCCCAGCTCCAGCGCAGCCGCTCGCCCAGATGGTGGAGGGGCTCCATCACCTCATCCCAGCCGAGGGGGCTGGCTGCGGCTGCGCCCTCGGCCTCGATGGCCGCGAGGCGAGCCTCGAGCTGCTGCTCGAGGGCCGTGAGCTCGGCGTGGAGCTCGCTCAGCAGCAGGGGAATGCCCTGCCGCACCTGCTCGGGCGTGATCGCCTCGAAGCGGGGCAGACCCTCTCCGGCGAGCAGCGGCAGGCGGGTGGGTGGGGGAGGGGTCATGGTCGGGGGGCGGAACGGCCGGTGCGGCTGAATCCGACGCTCAGTATCCCCAATCCAGCCAGTCAGCGGAGACCTCAGCCCAGGGGAGCCACGCGGGCCAGGGCCAGCAGGGAGGCGCGGCCGAGTTCGCTCGCCAGGGCATTGGTGCTGGCTTCGTAGAAGTCGATCGCCACCCGTGGCCAGAAGCCGATCACCAGGGTGGGCACCAGCAGGGTGAGGCCGATCACCAGTTCGCGGGGCTTCATGTCGCCCACCACCGCCAGGGCCGGGATCCTGGGCCCGAAGAACACCCGGCGGCAGAGGCTCAGCAGGTAGACGGGCGTGAGCACCAGGCCGATGGCGGCGAGCACAATCGCCACCACCCGGAAACCGAGGGTGAAGCGGTCGCTCTGGGTGAGGCCGAGGAAGACGGTGATCTCGCTCACGAAGCCGCTCATCCCCGGCAGCGCCAGGGAGGCCAGGGAACTGGCCACGAAGAAGGCGAAGGTGATCGGCAGGGCCTTGGCCAGGCCGCCCATGTTGGGGATGGAGAGGGTCTTGGTGCGCTCGTAGAACACCCCGGTGACGAAGAACATGGCCGCCGCGATCAGGCCATGGCTGATCATCTGGAGCATGGCGCCGCTCATGCCGAGGGCATCGATGGCGCCGATTCCCACCAGCACGAAGCCCATGTGGCTCACCGAACTGCAGGCGATGCGGCGCTTGACGTTGTCCTGGGCGAAGGCGTTGAGGGCTCCGTAGACGATGTTGACGATGCCGAGCACGATCAGAGCCGGTGCCAGGGTGAGATGGGCTTCCGGCAGCATCTGCACGTTGAAGCGCAGCAGGGCATAACCACCCATCTTGAGCAGCACGCCGGCCAGCAGCATCGACACCGGCGCATTGGCCTCGCCATGGGCATCGGGGAGCCAGGTGTGCAGGGGGAACATCGGCAGTTTGACGCCGAATCCCACCAGGAATCCGAGATAGCAGAGCAGGCCGAAGCTGCCGCCGGGAGAGCGGGCGGCGAGCTCGCCCAGATTGAGTGTGAAGGGGCCGTTGAGAGCCAGGGCCAGGCCGCTCACGAGGATGAGCAGGGAGGCGGTGGCGGTGTACAGGATGAACTTGGTGGCGGCGTACTGGCGCTGCTGGCCGCCCCAGATGGCGATCAGCAGGTAGACGGGCACCAGTTCCAGTTCCCAGGCCAGGAAGAACAGCAGGAAGTCCTGGGAGAGGAACACGAGCGACTGGGCCGAGGCCTGCACCAGCAGCAGGCCGAAGTAGAGGCGGGTCTTCTTCTCGATGTTCCAGCTGGCGGCCACCGAGAGCAGGGTGACCAGCCCGGAGAGCACCACCAGGGGAGCGGAGAGGCCATCGGCCCCGAGCGACCACTCCAGCCCGAGGGTCGGCAGCCAGGGCAGCCGCTCCACCAGCTGCAGCTCGCTCAGGCCGCCGTCAAAGCCGCGGCTGAAGCACACCAGCATCAGCACCAGGTCGGCCAGAAGCACCACCAGGGCGATGCTGCGCGGGATGCGCGGATCGCTGCCATCGCCGGGCAGCAGAGGCATCACCAGGGCGAAGGCCGCCGGCAGCAGGGTGATCAGGCTCAGCCAGGGGAACGGGGTGGACGCGACCGAGAGCGGCAGGTTGGCGTCCATCCGTGTCAGGCCCGATGCGGTGAAGGTGGTCAGCCATCGCTGACGGCACTAGGTCTACGTACCCAGCCCGTCACTTGGGGCCATGGCACCCCACGACCTCCTGGCGCGGGCCAGCCTACCGGCGGCTCAGGGCTCGGGGAGGGGTTCCCAGCGGCTGCCCTCCTGCTGCACCGCCAGCGGCTCCGATCGCGACTCCACGCCCGCCTTGTGCCAGGCCCGCACCATCGCCCTGCCCACCGGCTCGGCCGCGTCCGCGGGGCAGAGGGCCAGCAGGCTCGGACCGGCGCCGCTGATCACGCATCCCCAGGCGCCGGCTTCGATGGCGGCCTCCCGCACCTGCCGGCCACCGGGAATCAGACCCCAGCGGTAGGGCTCGTGCAGCCGGTCGTGCATGCCGTCGGTGATCAGGTCGCCATTGCCCGTGCGCAGGCCGTGCAGCAGCAGGGTGAGGGAGCCCAGGTTCACCACGGCGTCGCTCACCGGGATCGCCTTGGGCATGGCCCGCCGCGCCTCGCTGGTGGTGAGCCGGATCGCCGGGATCGCCACCACCGCCGCCACCAGCGGCGACCATTCGCAGCGCACCACCCGCCAGCGGTGGGACGCGGCCCTGGCGGTCATGCACAGCCCGCCCACCAGCGAGGGCACCACATTGTCGGGATGCCCCTCAATGTCGATGGCCAGCTCCAGCAGCTTCTCCCGGCTGAGCGGCTCCCCCACCAGGGCGTTGGCACCGATCAGACCGGCGACGATGGCGGTGGCGCTGCTGCCCAGCCCCCGGGCCGGTGGCACCGCCAGTCGCACCCGCGCCTCGATCCCCACCGGCTCCTCGCCCGCCTCCTTCCACACCCGCTGGGCCGCGCGATACACAAGGTTGTCGGGCCCACCGCGCAGATGGGCGCCCTCACTGCCCTCGATGATCAGTTCGAAGCGCTCGCCGCCGCCTTCCAGGCAGCGCAGCTCGAAGACGTTATCGAGCTGGAGGGCCGCCCCCAGGCAGTCGAAACCGGGCCCCAGGTTGGCCGTGGTGGCGGGCACATGCACCACCACCCCTTGTCCGACGCGGGGACGAACCATCGGGCCTTCCATGCTCGGCCCAGTGTCTCAGGCCGCCAGCAGCATCCTGGCGCGGCAGGCGGCGCTGAACAGACCCACGGCCGGATCGGTGACGGCCGTCAGCGGGATCGGCTCCAGCACCTCCCGCAGCCGCCCCTTGTTGAGAAAGGCCTCCACAAACGGTGCGCTGCGCAGCGCCCCCAGCAGCTTGGCGGCCGTGCCCCCGGCCAACCAGACGCCACCGCGGCTCAGACCCGCCAGGGCCAGGTCGCCGCAGACGCTGCCATAGCAGCCCAGCCAGATCTCCAGCGCCTCCATGGCCAGCGGCTCCCCGGCCGCCGCCGCCGCGGCCACGGCGGCCGGCAGGTCGGCGGCCCCGTCACCGCGTTCCCAGGCCTCCCGCACCTCCTGGAGGGGATGGTGGGCCGACGCTGCCGACCCGCTCAGCAGCCAGCGGGCCAGATGGCCGAGGCCGGTGCCGCTCACCACCCGTTCGATCGAGACGCGCTCGAGGCCGAGGTCGGCAGCCAGCCACTGGCGCAGCTCCCACTCCGGCTGCGAGCGGGGGGCGAACTCGCCGTGGGCGGCCTCACTGGCCACCGCCTGCAGCCCGGCCGGGCCGGGCACACCCCAGGCCACCCCGAGGCCTGTTCCGGCCCCGAGCACCAGCAGCGGCTGTTCCGCCTCGGCCCGCCCGGGGCGGATCGGCGCCTGCTGGGCGGCTGCCAGGTGCGGCAGCCCGTAGATCAGCACGGCGAAGTCGTTCACCAGTTCCACCTCCGCGATGGCGGTGGCGGCGGCCAGGGCCGCCGCCTCCACCTGCCAGCTGACGTTGGTGAGCCGGGCCCGGCCCTGCCGCACCGGACCGGCAACCGCGAAGCAGGCGGCGGCCGGGGAGTTCTCCTGGCCGCCGTTCCCCGGTCCGGCGGCCAGGAAGTGGAGCAGCATCGGGGCCAGATCGGCCCAGGCGGCGGAGGCGTAGCGCTCGCTGCGCAGCAGCTCCAGCCGCCCCCCCGTCTCCAGCCGGTACAGGGCCAGAAGGGTCTTGGTGCCGCCGATGTCGCCGGCCAGCAGGGTGGTCATGGCCGGGGGGGCAGCACGAGCCCAGGCGCCCGTTCGCGGTTGGCCGTCACCGCGGCCTCCACCAGAGCGGCGGCGGCCACGGCCCCCAGCTCGCCGTCACGGCGACTGCGCAGGCTCACCTCCCCGGTTTCGGCTTCCCGGGCCCCGATCACGCCAAGCACCGGGATCTTCATCTGCTCGCCGCAGCGGATGAGCTTGCCGAGCCGGTCGCCGGAGCGATCGACCGAAGCCCGCACCCCGGCTGCCCGCAGCTGCCGCCGCAGCGCCTCGGCGTAGGGACGCACCTCATCGGTGACGGGCAGGAGGCGGATCTGCTCCGGGGCCAGCCAGAGCGGAAAGTCGCCGGCGTAGTTCTCGGTCATGATCCCGAAGAACCGCTCCAGCGATCCGAAGATCGCGCGGTGAATCATGATCGGCCGCTGCCGGGATCCGTCGGCGGCCACATACTCCAGGGCGAAGCGCTCGGGCAGGTTGAAGTCGAGCTGGATCGTGGAGCACTGCCACATCCGGCCGATCGCATCCTCGATCTTGAGATCGATCTTGGGCCCATAGAAGGCGCCGCCGCCCGCATCGACGCTGTAGGCCCAGCCCTTGCGCTCCAGCGCCTCCACCAGCCCCTGGGTGGCCAGCTCCCACACCGTGTCCGCGCCGATCGACTTCTCCGGCCGGGTGGAGAGGTGGATCTCGTAGCTGCGGAAGTCGAAGGTGGAGAGGATCGTCTCGGTGAGGTCGAGGATCGCCAGGATCTCGTCGCTGATCTGCTCCGGCAGGCAGAACACGTGGGCGTCGTCCTGGGTGAAGCCCCGCACCCGCATCAGGCCGTGCATCACACCCGGCCGCTCGTAGCGATACACGGTGCCGAGCTCGGCCCAGCGGATCGGCAGCTCCCGGTAGCTGCGCAGGGTGCTCGCATAGGTGAGCACGTGGAACGGGCAGTTCATCGGCTTGAGCTGGTACTCGCGCTCGTCCACCTGCATCGGTCCGAACATCGATTCCCGGTAGAAGTCGAGATGGCCGGAGGTCTTCCACAGGCCGATGTCGGCCACGTGAGGGGTGTAGAGCAGCTCGTAGCCGGCCTCGAAGTGGGCCTGGCGCCAGAAGTCCTCGATCAGCAGGCGCATGCGGGCGCCGCGGGGGTGCCAGAACACCAGTCCGGCGCCCGCCTCATCCTCGATCGAGAACAGGTCGAGGTCGGTGCCGAGGCGGCGGTGGTCGCGGCGGCGGGCCTCCGCCTGGCGGCGCTGGTATTCGGCCAGCTGCTCCGGGGTTTCCCAGGCGGTGCCGTAGATGCGCTGCAGCTGGGCGTTGTTCTCATCGCCGCGCCAGTAGGCACCGGCCACGCTCTCAAGCTCGAAGGCGCCGGCGTGCAGCTCGCCGGTGTGGGCCACGTGGGGCCCGGCGCAGAGATCCCACCATTCCTGGCCGAGGGTGTAGAGGGTGATCGGCTCCTGGATCCCGGCCAGAATCTCCAGCTTGTAGGGCTCGTTCTGGGCACGGATGCGCGCCTCCGCCTCGCTGCGGCTCACCTCGACGCGCTCGAGCGGCAGCTTGCGGTTGATGATCCGCACCATCTCCTTCTTGATCGCCTTGAGATCGGCCTCGGTGAAGGGGTCGGGGTTGTCGAAGTCGTAGTAGAAACCGGTCTCGGTCCAGGGGCCGATGGTCACCCGGGCCTGCGGGAAGAGCTTCTGCACCGCCATCGCCAGCACATGGCTCATCGAGTGGCGGATGCGCAGCAGCGGTTCGCTCTCGCTGGTGCGGGGCAGCTGGATCGCGGTGCCGGCGGAGCTGGCCGGGCCGGCAGACCTGGCGGGGGCGGCGGGAACAGACACGGATCCCAGCTGGGGCAAGGGCGAGCTCCGGATCCTACGCAGCGTTCCTAGGCTTCCCCGATGGCCGCCCAGCCCCCTCCTTCGCCCCCCTCGGGCCTGCCTCCCGCCGACCAGCTGCTTGAGGAGCTGCTGGGTTCGCTGCTGGCGGATTTCCGCTTCTGGTTCGCCCGGGGGCTGGTGCTGCTCGAACGCTGTCCCGACCGGGTGATGCCGCCCGACCAGCGCCGCGCCTTCGCGCTGGAGCTGGAGGAGGCCCAGCGGGCCCTGCAGGCCGCCGCCAGCCTGCTGGCGGCGGCTCCGGCGCCGATGGCCCTGGAGCTCGACACCCTTGCCCCCTGGCACCAGCTGGTGCTGCGGGTGTGGAACCTTTCGGCCGCCCTGCGGCTGGCCGGCGTGGCTCCGCCGGAGCGCCCCTGAGGTCTGGGCCGCCTCGCCGCTGCGGCCTGGAGGCCGCCCCGTGATGGACGGCACTCTGGGCGAGCGCTTCGCTCAGGGGCTGAGAAAACCGAGGGCCAGGCGCACCCGCTGCAGCGTCTCGCCGGCCACGGCGGCGGCCCGCTCCCGTCCCTGCCGCAGCACCGCCTCGAGCGAGCCCCGGTCGGCCCGGAGCTCGGCGTAGCGCTGCTGCACCGGCCGCAGGGCCTCCACCGCCGCCTCGGCCAGCAGGGGTTTGAAGGCGCCCCAGCCCATGCCGGCGCACTCGGCAGCGGCCGCCTCCCGGCCCCTGCCGCTGAGAATCGCGTAGAGGCCCAGCAGGTTGTCGGCCTCCGGCCGCTCCGGGTTGGCGAATTCCAGGCCGATCGTGGGATCGGTCTTGGCGCGCCTGATCTTGCGGCTGATCAGCTCCGGCGGATCGAGCAGGTTGATGCGAGAGCCTTCGTTGGGGTCGCTCTTGCTCATCTTGCTGGCGCCGTCGCTGAGGCTCATCACCCGGGCACCCTCGGCGAGGATCAGGGGCTCGGGCACCTTGAGCACGGGGATCGGCTCGCCCTCGGGGTCGCGGCGGGCGAAGCGGGCGTTGATGCGCTGCTGGGCGATGTCGCGGGCCAGCTCCAGATGCTGCTTCTGGTCTTCGCCCACAGGCACCAGATCGGCGTCGTAGAGCAGGATGTCGGCGGCCATGAGCACCGGGTAGTCGAGCAGGCCCACCGACACCTGGTCGCCCTGCTTCAGCGCCTTCTCCTTGAACTGGATCATCCGCTCCAGCCAGTTCAGGGGGGTGACGCAGTTGAGCAGCCAGCAGAGTTCGCTGTGGGCGCTCACCTGGCTCTGCACGAACACCGTGGAGCGTTGCGGGTCGATGCCGCAGGCCAGATAGAGGGCCGCCGTGCGGAGGGTGTCCTCCGCCAGCCGCTGCGGGTCGTGCGGCACGGTGATCGCGTGCAGATCGACCACGCAGAAGAAGGTGTCGTGGCTGTGCTGGAGGCCCACCCAGTTGCGGATCGCCCCGAGCCAGTTGCCCAGATGCAGCGATCCGGTGGGCTGCACCCCCGAAAGCACCCGCGGGCGCGGCATGGGGATCAGGCCTCGCCGAGGGCGGCATCCGCGTCGGCGCCGCTGCCAGCGGCGGAGTCGGCGTCGCCCGCCGGCTCGGCCGTGCTCACCTCCGCGCTGGCAGCACCGTCGGCATCGGCCTCCGGCATGGGCAGCGGTGCCTCCTCCTCGGCTGCCGCCGCAGCCGGGGCCGGCCTGGCAGGCCGGGCGAAGGGATCCACGCGGGGGCCCCGTTCGCCGCGACGCTCGGGCCGGCCTTCGCCGCCCCGGAACTCACCCCTGCCGTCCGGGCGTCGCCCGCCGCGGGGGCCCTCGCCGCGGTTGCCGGCCTGGCTGCGCTGCTTGGCCACAAGCTCATCAAGCTTGCCCTCCTCGAGCAGCTGGGCCACGGTGCGGATCGAGAAGCCGAGGGCCGCCACGGTGGAACGCAGCCGGAAGGCCTCCTGCACGGCGCGGGCGGCGCGCATCTCGTTGTCGCTGAGGCGGATGCGGAAGCCTCCCGGCTCCCGGTTGCCCGGTCCGCGACCGCCACCGTCCCGGCCTGCCTGGGCCTGCGCTTCGGTGAACGTCGTGGTGTCGTCGGCCATCGCCACAGCCCCCTGCCATCAGTGGCAAGTGTGCCCTATCGGGCAGCGCCGGGCAGCCACATCAGCTGGTGATCCTCGGGGCCGTCGGGCGGGGCCAGCACCAGCAGGGGCAGCCGCCGCGGGCCCCCGGCCGCGAGGCTGCGGCGGTACTCCGCCAGCAGCGCCAGGTACCGGTCCAGGGTCCAGCCGTGGTTACCCCGGTCCTGGCGTTCCCAGTAGAGGTGCTGGGCCCGCTGGAAAGCCTCGCTGCCGAACTCCTGCCAGCACTGCAGCTGGACGCTCCAGTCGTCGAGACCGGCGGCGCGCAGCTGGCGATAACGCACCAGTTCCGGAGCCTCCTCGCTGCCGTCAGGGGGAAGCTCGGTCGCCAGCCGTTGCACCGGCAGGCGCCGCAGCCGCAACCAGCTCGGCTCCAGAAGGGCCACCGGCAGGTCGCCGCTCCAGCCTCCGGCGCTGGCGACCTCCCCCTGCCACTGCCGCAGCTCCAGCCGCTGGCAACGGCTGAGCCGGAGCGCCAGGTCGGTGCCGGAGGCCGTGGGGCGGGAACGGCTCCAGCGGGGGCCGGGGGACACGGGAACCATGGCCGCGATCGGCTGGTGGGTTTCCCTCACGCTATTGGCCGCCGCCCACGGCTGCCGGCCGCGGGCGGCGGCTGATCCTGCCGGCCGTCGGGCCCGGTGGTGATCCGTTCGGAGGCTGCGCTAGACATGCCACCACCTGGCTGTTCCCCCGGTGAGCGCCCCGCCTGCGGCCATCCCGGCGCTCCCCGCGGCGTCCGCTGCCCGGCCCGTGCCGTCCTGGCGGCGCTGGCTGCCGGCGGCGACGCTCCTCAGCGCCGGCTGGTTCGCGGTCGACCTGGGCCACCAGGCCGGTCACTGGCTGTCCGGCGGTGCCTCCTTCAGCCTGGCCGCCGCGGCCGCCGCAGCGCTGTGGCTGTGGCGGCCGCGCCGCCGTACCCAGCTGGTCGAAACCGACCTGCAGGGCTGGCTGGAGCGCCTTGATGCCCTGCTGCCCCGGTTCGAGGCCCTCGGCGGTGACGCCGGTGAGCGGCCCCAGCGGCTGGCCGAACTGCGTCGCACCCTGGCCGCGTCCCAGCTCCAGATCGCCGTGGTGGGGATGGAGCCAGCCGACGCCGCGCTGCAGGGCGCTCTGGCCGCTGCCCTTGCCGGCCCTGCCGGTATCACCGTGCACTGGGCCGACCCCCTGCCCCGCTGGAGTTCCTGTTGGAGCTGGCCGGCTCCCTTCGCTGCCTGCGATCTGCTCATCCATCGGTTGCGCCCTCCCCTCGGGGCCGCCGAGCTGCGCTGGATCGAGGCGATGCCCAGCGGGCAGCCGGCCTGGCTGCTCGTGGCCGCCGAGCCCACCGTCGCCATCGCCGAACTCCGGCGCGAGCTGGAGGCCCAGCTGCCGCCCGGCTGCGGCGAGCGGCTCCTGTTCTGGAACGGCGACGCAGCCAGCCTTCCCGCCAGCCTGGAGCCGCTCAGCGTCCAGCTCGGCCAGTCTCACCGTTGCTGGCGGCAGGCGACCCGGCTGCGCCTGGCCCGTGATCTGCACCGCAGCTGGCAGGCCGAGCTGGAACGCTTGCGCCGCCAGCACCTGGACACCATGCTGAATCGCACCCAGTGGGCGGTGGCGGCCGGGGTGGTGGCGGCACCGCTGCCCAGCCTGGATCTGCTGGTGCTGGCCGTGGCGAACGGCCTGATGCTCCAGGAGATGGCCCGGCTCTGGCAGTGCCCCTGGAGCGGGGAGCAGCTGCGGGCCGCGGCGGCGGAACTGGCCCGGGCCTCCCTGGCACTGGGGGTGGTGGAGTGGAGCACCCAGGCTCTGGCGGGTCTGCTGCGCCTGCATGCCGCCACCTGGCTGGTGGGCGGGGCTGCCCAGGCCCTCAGCGCCGCTTACCTCACCCGGGTGGTGGCCGGGGCCATGGCCGATGTGCTGGCCCTGTCAAGCGGCGTGGACGCACCCGATCTGGAGCGGATCAAGCGGGAGGCCCCCCTGCTGGTGGCCCGGGCCGCCGAGAGGGAGAGGCTCGACTGGCAGGGATTCGTGCAGCAGGGCCTCCAATGGCTGCGGGAGCAGGCCAGCGCAGCTGCCACGTAACGCCTTCGCAATCCTCCGGTTAACGGTGTGTTGCGTGAGCGCACGTTTGGTTACGCCGCCCCCCGGGTCTTGGCTGCGGTTTCCCTAGCGTTTTGCCGATCCCCTTCTGGGATTGCTCACCCGTTCTTCATCCATCCATGACCACTGCACTGCGCGGCGGCCGTGCCAGCAGCTGGCAGAACTTCTGCCAGTGGGTCACCTCCACCGACAACCGCCTCTACGTGGGCTGGTTCGGTGTGCTGATGATCCCCTGCCTGCTGGCGGCCACCATCTGCTTCATCGTGGCGTTCATCGCCGCGCCT
>Ga0315900_10001844_pt1 | contig 33417 bp, 18 predicted proteins | sample LakEriMetagenome_FD_203521 | JGI IMG/M metagenome (GOLD analysis project Ga0315900, IMG submission 203521) | Freshwater fungal communities from buoy surface, Lake Erie, Ohio, United States - Buoy 12 MA114 | ecosystem: Environmental > Aquatic > Freshwater > Lake > Lake biofilm | place: USA: Lake...
CCTCAATAATTTTATTAAGGAAGGCGGTGCCTCGACCCGCTTTATTACTACCCGTTTTGGCAATGTCCTTGGTTCCAATGGTTCTGTTATTCCGCGTTTTCAAAAGCAGATTGCCGCAGGAGGACCGGTTACCGTTACTGATCCGGATATCACCCGCTTTTTTATGACCATTCCGGAAGCGTGCCAGCTGGTTCTCGATGCCGGTGCAATGGGAAAAGGTGGCGAAATCTTCATCTTTGATATGGGCAAGCCGGTAAAAATTGTTGATCTGGCAGAAAAGATGATCCGCTTATCCGGGAAAATTCCGGGAAAAGACATTCACATTGCCTTCACAGGCCTCCGGCCGGGTGAAAAACTGGAGGAAGAACTCCTGGCCAAGAAGGAGAACATCATCGCTACCCATCACCCTAAAATAATGAAGGCTAGAGTGAGGGAGTATGATTTTATCGAGGCTAAAAATCAGGTTGATCAGCTCATCGGCCAGCTTGCATTGAAAGGCGACAAAGAAATTGTCCTTCGGATGAAAAGGATTGTTCCTGAATACATCAGTAATAACTCGGTGTTTGAATCTCTGGACATCAATCCTGCTCAGGAGCTTTCAGAACCAACTCCCTGATTTATAGATTATTTCGTGTCGGAAAAGGTCGCCTTTTGTATCATACCATACAAAATATGGATTTTTTTTGCACAGGCCAGAAAAAAAAATCATTTTTGGTTGTTGATTTTTTAGGGAAAAATCAACTATTGTGATTTTGGGTTTATTGAAATTTCAGAGGGCTCTTTTTGAGAGCCTTCTGATTTTTTAGCCCGGCGCTTATACAGTTTCCGTTAATGGGCCATTTCTTCCGGAGAAAAAAATTTCCGGTACTGCGTTCCGCTATTTTTAAGATTTTGTTTCGCTTTTTTTAAGGTATGATTCCGGGTCGTGCAGCCTCTGAAATTTCGTGCTATTATAGCGACAGCTATCCGCAGAGAAGCAGGGCATGTTACCAGCGGCAAAAAAAAACTGCGGTTCTTCGAACCACAGTTTTGTACCGAAGGTGGGACTCGAACCCACACAGCCGTAAAGCCACACGCCCCTGAAACGTGCGTGTCTACCAGTTTCACCACTTCGGCATTCGAGCGGGAGACGAGGTTCGAACCCGCGACCTACAGCTTGGAAGGCTGTCGCTCTACCAGCTGAGCTACTCCCGCCTGATGATGTAACCTGAGGTTCCGAGCGGATTCGAACCGCTGTACAAGGTTTTGCAGACCTCTGCCTAGCCACTCGGCCACGGAACCTTTCTTTTGAAAGGGATGCAAAAGTAGGAAAGGCCAGCCCAAATCAAAATTTTTCAGGTCAACATTCTTAAAAATATTAGCCCGGCCCGCGCAACTACCGGATGCTGAACAGGGTTATACCTGCACCGCCCTGATCCGGATGTTCATCACGTATGCCGCTTACCTGTGGAAATACTTTGAGGAAATTCCGGATCTGTATCCGCAAGATGCCATTCCCCTTTCCATGCAATATCCTGAGCTCCTGCTGCCCGAGCAGCATGGCTTCATCCAGCCAGAATTCAACCATCTTTAATGCTTCGTCTGTTCGCTTTCCTCTTACATCCAGCTGGGTGCTGAATTCCATCATTTTTTCACCCAGGTTTAACGTACTTCTGCTTTTTTTAATCTGCTCACCCGGCAGCCGGCTGATTTTTTCAAGCTTTTCTGTTTTTACGGTACTGCGGATTTCACCGATTTCTACCTCTACATTTTTGCCCCGAAGAGACAGTACCACACCTGCACTTTCACTTCCGCGTATCCTGACGTAGTCGCCCGGCTTAATTTCACCTTTCAGAATTTCAGGCAGCGATTCTATTTTATCGGCAACCGGTGCCGCTTGTTTTTGTTCCTCTAATCCTTCCTCCGGTCTGATGCTCTCCCTGAGATTTGCCAGATCCATTCGTAAATTCCGGGTAATGCTCTTTTCTGCCTGATTCTCTCTGATGCTGCGAATGGTTTCTTCGATTTTCCGGTTGGCATTTTCAAAAAGGGCGGCTGCTTCTGCTCTGGCCTTGTCAAGGATGATTTTTTTCTCTGACTCCAGTTTCCGCGTTTTTGCTTCCAGTTCACTCTGGAGCAGTCTGGCTGCCTTTTCGCGGTCTTTAAGCTCCTTCTGCCTTTCATCCAGTTCCTGTTTTTCTCGTTCAAGGTCCGAGAGAAGCCGGTCAACATTGATTTTTTTTGTACCAATTTTATTTCGGGCCTGATTGAGAACTGGTCTGGGTAAGCCTGTTTTTTCTGCAATTTCCAGTGCAAATGAACTCCCCGGCTTCCCTATTTCAAGCAGGAACAGAGGTTCCATTTTGTCGGCATTGAATTTCATTGCCCCATTTTCGCAGGCCGGATGCCTGCCGGCAAAAACTTTCAGGTTGCTGTAATGGGTATTGACAAGTCCGTAAACTTTCCGGTGGCAAAGTGCTTCAAGGATGGCTTCGGCAATGGGTCCTCCGAGAGCAGGGTCTGTGCCGTTTCCAAATTCATCGAGAAGAACCAGACTCTGATCATTGGCAGAAGCAAGAATCCGGCGCATGTTGCTCAGATGGGAACTGTAGGTGCTGAGGTCGTTTTCCAGCGATTGCTGGTCGCCGATATCGGCAAATACCCGGTTGAAAAAGCCTATTTTTGAACCCTCGCCCACCGGTATTGGAATACCTGCCTGCCACATCAGCTGAATAAGTCCAACGGTTTTCAGGCAAACTGATTTTCCGCCTGCATTAGGGCCGGATATCACCAGCATTCGCTTTTCCTCATTCAGCCAGATATGCAGCGGAACCAGCGGCAGGCCCTTTTTCCGGTGAGAAAGAAAAAGCAGTGGGTGCCTTGCTTCAAAAAGCATGAAAGCGGATTTTTCATGGTGGGAGGGGAGGCAGGCACCGATTTTCTGCCCGAATCGGCTTCTTGCCCTGATAAGGTCTATCCGTGTCAAAAGGATACCGGCCAGTTCGATTTTTGATTTGTGAGGCCTGATTTCCTCACTCAATTCGAGGAGAATTCGCTGAACCTCACGGTTTTCCGCAAAATGGAGTTCCCGGATGATGTTGTTGGCTTCAAGGGCTTCTTCAGGTTCAATATAAACTGTTTGTCCGGTGGCTGATTCATCATGAATAAAACCCCGTATACGCCTTTTATGCTCTGCAAAAACCGGGATTACCAGACGTCCGTTTCGGATGGTGATGCCGGCGTCTTCTGCTGTATATGAAGAAGAAACAGCATTTTTCAAAGCACTCTCCAGTTTTCTCCGGAGTCTGCTTTGTTCATCTATTTTCTTTTTGCGAAGCCTGTTCAGTTCGGCAGAAGCCGAATCCAGTATTTCTCCGTCCGCTGTAAAAACTTCGGAAAACCGGTACAATATTTCTGAAGGAATTTCAACGGTTTGACCCAGTGCATGCAGGCGTGGAAATTTGGCCATGTGCTTTTTCAATGTCCGCACGATGGAATCGGCATTGAGCAGGGCATGATGCAGGCTGATCCAAGCGCTTTTTTCCGGCACAAAACCCTCCACATCCAGATGACGGCTGATGGGCTCAAGGTCCTGAAAATGCTGTTCCGGAATCTGAATTCCCTCCAGCCCAAGCTTGCGGAATTCCTCGTTTTCCTCCTGCAGGCATACCACAGTGGCATAGTGTGCATTGAAACGGAGATTCAGTGCCTGACGCCGTGCAGGTTCTCCTATGCACTCGGCAGCAATCAGTTCCCGGATCTGATCAAATCCGAGACTGATTTCGTCCTGTTCCTGTATGTTTTTCAGGGAGTTCATCCGGCTTGCAATTTGCAAACAGGCTCGCCAAGGTCAAAGGATACTTTAAGCAATTCAGCCCGAAAAATCTTCATGACGGAATTGGTTAAACCCAGATAATACATTAGAACTTCGTTATGAGAGTCTAACATGCAATAAATCAGCGCCTTTTATTCGAAATTCGTAGCAGCGCTACGGATACAGAAGAAAAGGCAGCGAAGCCTCTGATTTGAAGCAGGTTAGGCTCGGAATAGATTTTCTAATGCGTTTTCTGGGTTAAATTGCACACTCTATGGCAAAGCAAAAATGGTATGTGGTGCTAAAAGGAAGAAAGCCCGGCATCTATTCTGTATGGGAGGATGCAAAAGCACAGGTTGCCGGTTTTCCCGCGCCTGTTTTCAAAGGATTCGAGTCAAAAGAACAGGCAGAGCAGGCCTGGAAGCTCAGGAAATTTCCACATCAAAATGAAAATATTGCGGTTCAGGCGGGTTCTTCAGGAAAAACTTCACCAAAAAAGCCGGAAGGTTATTTTGTGGTGGTGGATGCTGCCTGCTCAGGCGTCCCCGGGCCTACTGAATATCAGGGTTTTCTTATGCCGGAAAAAAAGCTGCTTTTTTCAGTTCACATCGGACAGGCAACCAATAATCTGGGCGAATTTCTGGGAATTGTTCATGCACTTGCTTACCTCAAAAAGGCAGATTCCGGACTGCCTGTTTATTCGGATTCGGTAACAGCACTTTCCTGGGTATTGAGAAAACAGGTAAAATCCAGTCTGCAGCGGGATGCCAGCACTGAGCATGCCTGGCAGCTGGTGGATCGTGCACTTTCCTGGCTGAAGGAAAATCCGGTCAGCAACCGCCTTTGCAAATGGGAAACAACCTTTTGGGGTGAGAATCCTGCAGATTTCGGACGGAAGTAATGCGAAAGAGGAACAGCTGGTTTCAATTCAGGCAGTTTCGCGTCGAGCAGGGCAGGTCTGCGATGAAAGTCTGTACTGATTCTTGCCTTTTTGCTGCCCTTGTGGCAAGGGAAGAGTCAATTGGCGGAAAACAAAACAAAATCCGGCGCATTCTTGATGCCGGGGCGGGTACAGGTCTGCTTTCTCTGATGCTGGCTCAGGTGTTCTCTGAAGCCGGCATTTATGCCATTGAAAATCACCCGGGCTCAGCTGCAGATTGCCGCGAGAATTTTGCAAATTCTTTCTGGCCAGAGCGCCTGATGGTTTACGAACAGGATGTTGAGAGTTCGGCTGCTCTTTTTGAGGATAAGTTCGATCTGATTGTATGCAACCCGCCTTTTTTTGTTTCTCATCTGGTATCTCCTGATGAAGGCAGGAATTCCGCCATGCATACAGATGAGGATGGACTTTTTGTTTGGCTGAAGTGCATTCAGAAAAATCTTGATCCGGAGGGCAGTGCCTGGATGCTTTTGTCTGCTGATGCAGCAGAAAAGCTGAGCGGCAGAATGGTTCACTTGGGTTTACATCCGGCAGGAAGAATCCGGCTGATGAGGCAACCCGACCTTGTTTGGAGGGAGATTTTATGCCTGAAGCACCGGTCGGAAAGAGAAGAATTTCAACAGAATATTTTTGCGTTGAATGAGAATGGCGGTCTCAGCATATCCGGCCAAAGCCTGATGGCGGATTATTATCTATGAAGCTGGTCCGGCAGGACCCCATATTCCTGAAGCCGCTCCCTCATGTATCTTTTTAGCATAAATGACCCTTTTTTTTCCTTGAAAGGCTTTACTTTCGCTATCACAATCTGATGTTAAATTCCACCGTATTTCAAGCCTATGTTCCTTCCTCAAAAGTTTAGTTTTCTCGCTGTATCATTTACATTTATCCTAACAGCTTCGTTTTCTCAGACTTCGGTCACCCTGCAGAAGGCCGAAAAGCTGTTCGAGCAGGAAGACTTTTATAATGCCCTGCCACTTTTTGAGGAACTCATCTATAAAAACGAGGATGTAACCAATTCCAACCTGAAGGCGGGAATGTGTAATCTCTTTCTTTCCAGACCAGAAGAAGCACTGCGTCAGATAAAGATAGCCCGTACTCCACAGAATGAAGTACAGCCGTTCTATCAGTTCTGGCTGGGAAGAGCCTATCACCTCAATATGAAAATTGATTCGGCTCTTATGTGCTATCGCAAATACCTGGTTGTTTCTTCACCCCAGGATGAATACCGTAAGGGGGTTGAAAATCTGATTGCACAGGTGCACCGTACAGAGGTTCACTTCATCGGTGAAAAAGCACCCTATGATGTGATTAACCTGGGAGAAAATATCAATACCCGTTATACCGAGCATTCACCGCTGGTAGCTCCAGACGGTAAAATGATTATTTTCACATCAAGAAGACCATTGCAAGCGAATGAAGTGCCTGAGGCAGATGGTGAGTACACTTCCAAACTCTACTTTTCAGTCATGCAGGCCGATGGAAAGTGGGCAAAAGCACAGCCTTTGTTCTCCGCGCTTTCAGGCAAAAAGCAGTTTTCTTCTGTACAATGGATCAGCAATGCCAAACTGCTGATTCATTCAGCATCAGATGGCGGCCAACTTTGGATGGCCGACCGGGAAGGAAATGAACTTCATGAGCCGGTGGTGTATAAAACCGGTGTCCCTGAACGCTATTTCCGGCCGGATGGAAATTTCAATAAAAGCATGGATAAGGTCCTTTTTGTGAACAACACCATTTTCGATGGCACCTTTGATCTCTACATGATTGAGAAGAAAACCGAAGCCAAATGGAATAAGCCATGGAAACTGCCCCGCTTCCTTAATTCAGACGATGATGAAATTGCACCGGTATGGCTTGAGGATGGAAAAACCATTGTATTTTCGTCCAGGTCATCAAGCGGTCTTGGCGGTTATGATCTCTACAAGACAACCTATGATGCTGAAACCAGAACATTCACCGAGCCGGTTAATCTTGAGTACCCCATCAATACACCCGGAAACGAAACCCATTACTGTGAAATTGAAAAAGGAAAGAAGATGTTCATTTCATCTGCCCGTGCAAACAGTTTAGGGGGCACCGACATCTTCATGATAATTCCTCATGTGGAGAAAGGATTTTAGGTTTAGCTGCTCAAAGAAATAAAAAAGGCTTCCGAATCTGGAAGCCTTTTTTGTTTCCGGTTATTAAGAATCATCTATGGCTTTGATAGAATTGAAACCGTGGTTCCATATCCGATTCCGCCCCTGTTTCGGGCATATGGCCGGATGAAATAACGGGTTTGAGGAACAAAATTCCGGACTACAGCGCGGAACGTATTCAGTGAGGAATCACTGTCGATGGCGACGAAATTAATCTCACCCGGCTTAGTATTTATGGCAGGATTATTTACTCTGGAAATCACAAAACCACGATCGAAAATGGTCTCTCCTCCGTTTGAAGTAAGCTGCGATTCAACCACAATGGAATCCCGACGGGTTGAATCGATGATAACTGCGGCACTTAATGCAGGAGTGGTCGGTGCAGAGAAATAAGTAAATACATCAGAATAGGTAGTATCCATCCAGTTGCGGGCGAAAAGCCTGAACCTGTAGGTCGTTCGCGGTTTGAGTCCGTTCAGAGCGGCCGTCATTATGCCGATTCCGTCTCCGGTAGCGGCCTTTATCAGATCTTTGAAACCCGGGGTTTCAGACGTTTCAGAATACAGAACTCCGCGGCCCTGTACCAGCAGACCGCCGGAACTGGTAATATTTCCATATACAGTAAAGCTTCCCGTTTTTACAGCTCCCACTGAATCGAAGCGAAGGGCCGGTGCTGTCAGAGGTTTGTTTTCGCCTCTTTCTGGATCTTCACATGCTATGCTGAGAAAAGCAATTGCCGCAGCAGGCAGGATATTTTTGATGAATAAATTCTTCATAAAAGTGAAATTAATATCCGGGATTTTGTTTGAGATTAGGATTTGCCGTCAGGTCTGAAACCGGAATCGGGAAAAGTTTCCTGTATTCCGGGATTCCTACACCACCCGGTACACCTCCTTTGAAGGGCCACAAGTAGCTTCCCTCTGTAAAGCGGCGGTACCTTATTAGATCGGTTCGCCTGTGTCCTTCCCAGTAAAGTTCCCTCGCCCTTTCATCGAGAATGAAGTTTTCCGTCAGGTCGGTATCCTGAATATTACCCTGGGTATTTCCGTAAGCTCTGGTGCGGAGGTCATTGATGTAATTTACTGCCTGTCCCCTGTTTCCGCCTGCGGCACCTTTCACGGTTGCTTCAGCATAAATGAGGTACATTTCAGCAAGGCGGAAAAGCGGAAAGTCTATATCCACAAATGTCTGGTCGGGATTTGTTCCCTTGCGAAGTGCCCAAATTTTTCCCTGAGTCTGCGCCGTATTGACCGAACCCAGAGGCCTTATCACCTTGCAGCGGAAAACTTCCGGTTCAGCTGCAGAATAAAATCCTACCTGATAAGTTCCGTTCAAACTATCCGGTGCAGCACCTTCAATTTTTACGAAGTCATTTTTTCTGAAGTTGTGCCCCGGCAGACGCACGATGATGCTGTCAGGACGGTAATCAATGGATGTGCTGGTACCCCGGTCTTCCAGAATGACATTGCGGTATTTGGTTACACCAAAACCTTCTTTGAAGGTTGAAATATTGGTGATGTCAGGAGACTGATTTACCACCCAGAACATAGCACGGCGGTCTTTACCATTGTCACCATTGTAGCCTACCGTAAACAAATCAGAAAGTCCGCGTGTGGTTCGAAGGCCAGACCAACCTGTTTCAACCCCGAACATCCGGGAGTTCATGTCGCCACCAACGGCTGCATGTGTAAAAAAATGCGTTCCTCCATAACCGCGTGTTTTAAGTCCGTCATAATTAACGGTCAGGATAAACTCTTTACTGGTTTTCGGCAGATGGTTGTCAGCGCCCATCATTTGCTGATAATCATCGGCCAGCGCATATCCGGAAGAAATCACCTTTGACGCATATTCCAGCGCCTTGTCATAATTGGCTGTTCCTGTGTAGGTTTCTGCATTCAGATACAGGCGGGCCAGAAGTGCCTGAGCAGCTCCCTGATCAGCTCTTCCATACTCATTGGTCCGTGCTGGTTTCAGCTTTGCTTCCAGATCAAGCAGTTCTTTTTCGACATAATCAAAAACTTCCTTTGAATTAGCCTGTCTTGGCAGATTGGCTCCTACGAGATCTTTTTCGGTGGTGAAGGGAACATTGCCGAACAGATCCATCATTACCCAATACTGATAAGCGCGAAGGAAGCGGGCTTCCTGTGCATAAAAATTAATTTCAGCTCTTGCCGACTCCGGAATCCCTCTCCGGTCAAGTCTGTCAGCAGCACATTCTCTGATAAACTCGTTGCAAAGCGTAATCTGAAAGGTGCAGCGGTAATACATCCTGCGGATGAAACCATTGGAAGAAGACCAGGTTCCGTTGTGAAAATCCGGCAGACCGGCATCACTCCAGCCTACAACGGCCTCGTCGGTGGTTAATTCCTGCATGTTCCAGAATCCTCTGACAAAATCAGAAAATCCCTCATCGCCGCCGCCGGGAATATCAGGTGAACCTGCAGGTCCGCTGTTCCCGGTTGTGGCATAGGCGCTGTAAACCCGGGAAAGAGCCTGTTTATACCCATCCGGAGTCGCATATACTTTTTCAGAAGTAACATCATTCAAAGGCACAAGGTCCAGATCCTTGTGGCAGGAGGCCAGCATTCCGAGTCCCAGAATCATGGCCGCAATGGAAAATGAAGTTGTTGTTTTCATAGTTTTAGTAATCAGGGCATGAAACCAGCTGTGAGTCCAATGGTTACAGTGGTCGGACGTGGATAGAAATTATTGTCAATTCCCCCGAAAATTTCAGGGTCAATTCCGGTGTACTTGGTAAACACGGCTGCATTCTGAACATTTAAACTGGCAGCCAGATTGAAGTTGCGGAAGATCTCTCCGAAATTGTACCGCAGGAATATATTATCTACACGCAGAAAGGACGCATTGTACACAAAATAATCCGAGAGCCTGCTCTGATCGTTGGTTGCTCCGCCAACCGGTCTTCCTGTCCACCGGGTTTCGTTGTAATTGGACGAAATATTCGATACAAAGCTATTCTGAAGGAAGGCGTAATTCCGGTTCCCCTTGTCGGAATGAATGTTGTTGTACACATAATTTCCGATGCTGCCCCGAAGGACAAATCCAAAACTCAGCCTCTTGTAATCTACTGAACCATTGATTCCAAAGAAGGAAGTTGGCACCGGAGAATTGTAATGGTAGAGGTCCTTTTCGTTGATTTTGCCGTCGCCGTTCAGGTCTTCAAACTGACCTTCAACCGGCTTGCCGTCCTTGTAAACCTGCTTGAAAACATAGAATGAGTTGGTCGGATATCCAACAGAATGAATCTGTACCGTTGAGCCTACACCACCATCGATGCCTCCGGTAAGGATGCCCTGGTAATTGGTGTCGGTGACAGCGGTAAGCTTGGTAACCTTGTTGCGGTTGCTGGTGAAATTAACCCCAAGTGACACCTGCAGATTCTCGGTTTTTACCGGAATGGTATTGATGTTAAGTTCAAATCCCCTGTTCTCAATACTTCCAACATTGGTGAGTACCTGGTCACTGAAATTAGCCCCTGCCGGGGTTGGAATCGTATTCAGGAGATTGCTGGTTTCCTTGAGATAGAAATCAGCACTTCCCGAAATCCGGTTATTGAAGAATCCGAAATCAAGAGCGGCGTTGTAAGTGGCGGTTTGTTCCCATTTTATCCGCGGATCATAGGCAGTAGGACGATATCCGAAATAAAACTGGTCTCCGAACTGATACTGTGCTGCCGGATTGGTAAGCTGATAGGTAGGGAGATAGGCATAGTTGGCTCCGATGTCCTGCTGCCCCGTGATTCCATAGCCAAGTCTCACTTTCAATACATCAATGGCTTTTACCTTGTCCTTCATGAAAGCTTCTTCTGATATTGTCCATGCTGCGGCAACGGAGGGAAACAATCCCCAGCGAACATCCGGCGAAAACCTCGAGGAGCCATCGGTACGGAGTGTACCCGTAAGAAGATATCGCTCATTGAAGACATAGTTAATACGGCCATAGTAGGAAATGAGCGTATTTTCCTGAATATCTTTTGGAAATACCGGCTTGGAGTTTGGCATGGTATCACCGTTGAACCGGAAATCAGCATAATTATAGTTGGTGGTTTTAAAGGCCTGATAGCCGTAGCCGCCCACAAAGTCAATTCTGCTCTTCAGGGACGGAATTTCTTTATTGTAATTCACAAAAAACTCCAGAAGGTTATTTTCTTTTTCCTGCAGATACTTGTTGTTTACACCCTTCCGGATGAAATCAGAGGCGTAGATTGAATCTACTTTTACAGTACCTTTTCCGGTTTGCTGATCGGTACCGATATTGAGATTCAGCCTCAGATCTTTGAGAAAGGGCAGGGCATAATCAAACTGTGCGTTCCCGATAAATCGGTTTACCTGACTGAGGTCTTCCCGGCTGTTGAGCAATCCAACCGGATTTTTTGGCGCCAGACCCTGTGGTCTTCCCTGATTATCAACCCACTCGTAAAATCCTCCAAAGCGCGTACTTCCGATGCTGTCTGTAGCGTTTACTGGCTTAGTCGGGTCAAATACTACAGCCGAGCCAATGGCCCCGCGGTTGGCAAACTGATTTTCAGTATGGGAATATTTGGTGTTGATGTTCACCTTAAGGTCGCCATCCAGAAAAACCGGACTCAGGTTTACCCCTATGGTAGCTCGTTCCATACGATCTCTTTTGAGGATTCCATTCTGAAGCATATAACCGCCTGAGATACGGAACGGAAGATTGTAGCCCTCCGAAATTTTAAGATTATCCGAATAACTAAGGTTGTTGTCTTCAGACCTGGCTTCACGGAAAATCTCTCTTTGCCAGTCTGTATTAGTGGTGCCGAGTGTGTCAATCAGTGCTTTCTGAGCCTTGGTTCCGAACTGGCGGATCATGGAACGGAATTCATCGCCGCTCAGAACATCCACAAAACGCCTTGGCTGGGAAATGGAAGTCTGCGTTGAGAAGGTAAAACTGGGTTTCTGACCGATACTCCCTTTTTTAGTGGTTATCAGGATAACCCCGTTGGAAGCCCTTGATCCGTAAATCGCAGCTGCAGAGGCATCCTTAAGCACGGTAAATGTTTCAATATCGTTTGGATTGATCATACTGAGCGGATTGGGAGAACCCGCAAGACCGCCATTGTCAACCGGTACGCCGTCGATGATGATCAGAGGGTCATTGCTGGCATTCAAGGAAGCACCACCCCGAATTCGTATAGCACTGCCTGCGCCCGGTGCTCCGCCACCGCTGGTAATCTGCACACCTGCAACCTTACCTGAAATGAGGGCTTCCGGTGTTACATTGTTGCCCGTTTGAAAATCCTTTGAGGATATGCTCGTCAGAGAGCCGGTAAGATCCTTTTTTCTAACCTGACCATATCCGATTACTACAGCTTCTTTCAGGTTTTTCCCCTCTTCGGAGAGGGAAACATTCAGTTCTTTCCCACTTAAGGTAAGAACAAGCGTACTGTAACCAAGCAGTCGGAATTCAAGTTTAGCACCCACATCGGCACGGATGCGGTACAATCCGTTTACATCGGTAACGGTTCCGTTGGTAGTTCCGGAAAGAATAACGTTAACGCCTGGCAGCGGACTTCCATCGCCGGCATCAGTCACCTTTCCGCTTACCTCTCCGGTCTGTGCATACAAACCACCAGGAAGAACCAATGCCCATACGAGCATGGTGAGAAACAATGCGTATAGTTTTTGCATAAAAATAAATTAGGAATTTGTCGAATCGTTTGGCTTATAACCAGATGGAAATGAATGATTTTCCGATAAAAAAGTACTTTTCATAAAGATGGTTAATAAAAAAATGAACGTTAAATGGGGCTGCAATCTAAAAACTCTTTTCAAAGAGTTCAAAATCAGATGTGCCTAAAATTCAGAAGCCCCGCAGTTGCAGGGCTTCTGAAAGGTTTTTAAGGTTCAATGAGCAGTTTAAGCAGTATGGAGTTTCAGGCTTCCTGTGGTTTTTTTTTGAAGTCAGTATAAAGTTCAATTTCGGCGCCGCAATTAATCAGATACTCCTCTATCAGAGGCTTTACTTCCTGCCAGGCAAGTCCTCCGACACCGCTGGCCAGTCTGGGAAGGGCCAGTGTGCGGATGTTCTCTTCTTTTACAAGTCCGGCCAGATTTTTCAGTGCATGTCTGACATTGCTGATGCTTGCCTTTCCAGGATGTCCGCTGTGTTTTTCGCCGTCTGAGGCTTCCTGTGTCAGCAGATTGATGATTCTTTTTCCTCCCGGACCGGACCATATCCAGATGGTTCCTGGTTTTGGGTTTTCCAGATGACAATAGTGGCGGAAATCGCGCGCCATGGCCGGCCATTCCTCTTTCAGGCTTAGGGCAAGCCCCTGGTTGAAATGATCGAACGGAGCAACACCATGTGCAATTGCCTCGGCTTTTGTTGACAAAATGTCTCCGCTGATTTCCTTTATCATGATGATTTCTTTGTAAAGCAAAAGAACGCCAGGCCGAATTTGATTAGGTTGATTGAGGCGAACTTCAAGGATGATTATTCTCATATTTTACCTGTAATTCAGTTTGTTTATCCTCTTCCCTTGCAACCGCATTTTTGTTGTACATTCTTATTTAATTATTTGGAAATCATCTCTTTCCTGAAAGATTGCATTGAGGTTCACCTTTTTTTGATCAATGTGAAGTACTTACAAGTAGCAGGATTTCTAAGCCTGATTAAATTATCAGCATTCAGTGCCAGTTCCCGGGTCGTAAGTCCTAATGACGGAAACTGGGCGAGTAAGGATACGAGCATAGCCAATATGCCGGAGGGCGAGCTGATGGTACGAACCGGCGATATTGACAACATGGGATTTGGATGGCCATCGGGTTTTAACCCATTTTCCGGCATCAATACTCCATCCCATTCGTTTCCTTGGTTAAGCGACACTACCGACCCTGACGGTACAGACCGGATTATGGTTGTAAGCAGCTATAATGGAAATCCCCCTGCCGGGCAGGATGGCTAAACCAACAGTACATCCAGACCTGCTAATACGGTGCAGGGTGTAAAGCTGAGTTTTTCTTTCAGCGGGCCTGTTAGTTCTGCCACTCTTTATGACTTTCTGGATGATTTTCAGGCGCCTGTTTTCGGCTCAAGTGATCAGGTTACCCTGGACAGCATTCGGGTTCCGCTTTATAAGGCCCTGGTAAATTCACTTGCTAAAACAGGTCCTATCGGCAAAATAGTGAAACTGCCGTTTCCACATGAATTGCTCTATTTGCTGAATGACGGCAAACTGGAGTTGAAATTTGATGACCTTACCACAGGAGCGGGAGATGGTTATTCAATAGATTTTGTGAAACTGATAATCAATCCTGTAAATACGGCCGGTACCTGCGTGGTGAAGGGAAATGTTACGGCATATCCGGGAGGTGCTCCGGTTTCAGGGGTAAAAATCCGGGTAAATAATCTTGATTCTTCCATGACAGATGCCTTGGGTAATTACCGGATACCTGGAATTGACCCGGGGATTTTACTAATCGGAACCTATAAAGAAGGATATAGTGCTGAAACGGGCGTATCGATGGTGGCGGAGAACGACTCTGTAATCTGGAATTTTGTCATCAAATCAGGAGCACCCACACTTGTTTATAATTCACCCCAGAACAATGCTATCCTTGTTCCAACGGATTCAGAACTAAAGATGCTATTTTCACAGCCTATGAATCCTTCCACATTTACTTCCGGCACCTTCATTCTTTCAAACGGGATGAATAGCATTCCCGGAACCTATTCGACCAGCGGTGATACCCTGATTTTCAAACCGGATACACTGGATACTGGACATACGTACCTTGCAACCGCAACCATCGGACTCAAAAGCAGCGGAAACATCAGTCTCGACAGAAATTATGCTTTCCGGTTCAGCACTTTTAACCCTGCGGGCGTTTTCCTCTTGGGTTTGAAGCCCAGTATCAACATATTGTACGATGATTTCAACGGGAAAATCAGAATTACCGGACTTCGGAAAGGAGACCTCATCTCTCTTTTTGATATCAGTGGGAAACCTGTTTTCACAACCAGTATTCCTTCGGATGAACTTGAAATAGAAGATGGAAGTCTGAAGAAAGGAGTTTACATGCTTCGTTCAGAAGGGAAAATCAATGCTGCCGGTATTCGGATTGTCAGGTAAGGAAATATGCCTTATCCATTCCGGAATTAACTATCAAATGCAGAAGCCCGTCTTTGCGGGACGGGCTTCTGCATAAATGATAGGTTTTTACTATTCCACCTCTTTCTTTTTGCTTCCGGGTGCATCAATTACAAACGGAATGGCAATGTAGATGGTAGAGTAGGTTCCTGAAATAACACCAATCAGAAGTGCAAAACTCAGGCCGCGGATTGTCTCACCTCCAAAAAAGAGAAGGATAAGCACCACCAGCAAAACGGTGGATGCTGTAACCACCGTGCGGGAGAAGGTATCGTTAAGAGCCTGGTTGATCACCGACTTCGGATCTGCCTCCAAAGCGGACTCCTTGAAGAATTCGCGGACCCTGTCGAAAATTACCACCGTATCGTTTACAGAATAACCCACTATGGTAAGAATGGCCGCAATGAAATTCTGGTCAATTTCAAGGGAGAAAGGCAGGAAGTGGCGGCACACAGAGTAGAACACCAGGACCATCATCACATCGTGGAAAAGCGCAAGGGTAGCACCCATGGCATATCCGATTTTTCTGAATCGGAGTACGATGTAGGCGAAGATAAGTACAAGGGCGAGAATCACAGCAATGGTAGAATTAACCTTGATGTCGTTTGCTACCGTAGGCCCTACCTTTGCTGTTGAAAGAATTTCATATTTACCTCCCTGAAGAGTTTTCAAGCCTTCTTCAACTTTAGACTGAACCTTTGCAGGAGCATCATCCGAATTATCATCAATCATGTGGGATGTGGTAATCTGAACCTTGTCAGAAGAACCGAATGATTTAACTTCCGGATAGCCGGCCAGAGGGCCATTCAACGCGTTTCGGACTTCATCAGTGCCGATGGACTGGTCAAATTTCACTACATATTTCCAGCCACCTTTGAAATCAACACCATAGTTGAGGCCGCTGATGGCAATGTATACAATACCTGCACCAATGATAACAGAAGAGAATATGTAAGCTGCCTTTCTTTTGGAAACAAAGTCGAAGTTCACATTCTTGAATAAATCTTTGCTCAGTGCAGTGGAGAAGGAGAAACTTCCGCCTTTCTCCAGACGATTTTCAACCAGAATACGGGTGAAATATACCGAAGTGAAAAGGGAAGTGAAGATACCGATGATCAGAGTGGTGGCGAAGCCCTGAACCGGACCAGATCCAAAATAGAACAGTACAAAACCAGCCAGAACGGTGGTAATGTTTGCATCCCAGATGGAGGTGGAGGCGGCAGAATATCCTTTGGCAACAGCCTCCTTAAGAGGTACTCCAAGCCGGATTTCATCGCGGATGCGCTCATTGATCAGAACGTTGGCATCCACAGCCATACCTACGGTGAGCACGATACCGGCAATACCGGGGAGGGTAAGTACCGCCTGAACCGGCACCAGCATTCCAACCACCAGGAATACGTTGAGCAATACCGCAATATCAGCTACGATACCTGAATTGTTATAGTAGGCAATCATGAAGATGATGATGGTAAGGAAGCCGGCTATGATCGAGAGAAGACCCTGTTGAATGGATTCTTTTCCGAGGGTCGGTCCAACCACCTCCTCTTCCACAATGCGGGTTGGCACCGGAAGTTTACCCGCTTTTAGGATATTGGCAAGGTCTTTTGCCTCATCAACGGTGAAGCTTCCGGAGATAGAGGAATTTCCGTTCGGAATTTCACTTCGCACATTGGGTGCGGAATAAACGTAGTTGTCAAGGGCGATGGCAATGCGGCGGCCTATGTTAGCGGCTGTGAGGCGCTTCCAGATGCGGGCACCCTCTGAGTTCATGGCCATGGTTACCTCAGGCTGACCACGGTCGTCAAAATCCTGACGGGCATCTGTAATGACTGAACCTTCCAGCGGGGCCTGATTGTCACGGCCTTTCTTTACGAAATAAAGGGGAAGTACCTCATCCTGTTCCTTGGTTTGATCGGCTCCTGTTTTTTCAGGCTTTACACCCCAGAGCCACTTCATGGTTGAGGGGAATATGCTCCTGATTTCAGGTCTTGCCAGCAGGCGGTTAACCTTTGCAGTATCTTTTACTGTTGCGCCGATACCGCCGTAAACCGGCTTGAAGAGGGTGCTTAGCGTGCTGCTTGCTTTCGAAGAAGAGGTATCGGTTTTTGCAGAACCAGAATCTTTTTTGCCTTCGATTTCTTTGGCCAGTGCATTGGCGCCGGTGTCAGTTTTCGCAGAATCGGCATTGGTGCTGCTTGCAGTGGCAGAATCGCCTGCTGTGCTGGAGTCTGATTTGAAAATATCAGCAGGTGCACTGTCTTTCAGGCCCTTCTTTGCTCCTTCTTCTTTTACAAGAAAATTATTAAGCGCCTCCAGATACGGATTGAATTCGTTTCCTTCCCAAACTTCAAAAAATTCCAGTTTCGCAACACTTTGTAGAATCTTACGGGCACGGTTGGCATCAGAAATTCCGGGAAGTTCAATCTGAATCCGGTTAGTACCCTTCAGCTGCTGAATATTGGGCTGTGTCACACCGAATTTATCGATACGGGTACGGAGAATTTCAAAAGAACGGTCAATAGTAGACTGCACCTCATCGTTCAGGTAGGTAAGAACCTTGCGGTCGTCTGCACCGTAATCAATTCTGTTTGCATTGTTTTTGTTGCTGAAAACAGAGGCGAGACTTGTTCCGGGATTTTTCTCCCGGAAGGCTTGATAAAACAGGTCAACATATGGCTTTTGGGAAGTTTTCTGCATTTCACGAGCAGCCTGAAGAGCCTCCGTGAAAGCTTTGTCAGGATTATTGCCCGAAAGTACCCGAAGAATGTCGCTGGCATCCACTTCCATGGTAACATGCATACCACCCATCAGGTCAAGTCCCAGTTTAACCTCGTTCTCTTTTATTTCCTTGTAGGTGAGCTCTTTTCCAAGAAGATTGAAGGCAGGATTCAGCCAGAGTGAATCGAGGTATGCTGCCTTTTTTAATTGATTTACAGTGCCATTTTCGATGGCAAATTCTTCCGCATCTTTTTCAATTCCGCGGGAAATAAAGGTAAAGGACAGATAATAAAGGCAAAGTGCCGAAATAATTGCTGTTAGTGTTAGTAATAAAGTTTTGTTTCTCATTGCTAAAGATTTTTTTGATGATATTTATGATAATGCCGGGAAGTACTTAAATGCACTATGGGGCATTAATCGAAATGCAGGCAACCAACAGCCTGCCTATTTGAGGACCGGAGCTGATAAAAACGCCGGCCTTTGTCGAAATTGTGCTGTTCCTATTTTCAAAATAAAGTGTGGTTTCGAAAAAACAGAAATCACCTAATATTTTAAGGAACTTGAGGGTTGAGCCGGCAGCCTGAGGCTGAGCCGGGAGGCAGGCTGTAAGCGTGATTCCATCCGCATAGGCCTGTTTTTTGTTTAATGTGTTAAGGTCATCAATGATCTGAAAGCCTGAAACGAGCAGAAAAACCGTCAGGAGTCCGGCGGCTGTCCAGCGTATGAGATGGCGTTCAGATTTCATTCACTTTCAATTTCAGGGCCGCAAAGCTAATTAAATTGCCTGAATGTGAAATGCCTGTTCTGTATTTACCTGAAAGGCAAGGCTATTGTAAAACCGTTTGAAGTTAATTGATAAAAAGTATATGCAAAAATTACGCAGGTGATATAGGAATTACATGCTGATTTTTTTTTATATCTTTGAGGATTGTTTTGTATTCTCAAACTTATTCAAACCCCACTATATCTGAATGCAAAAATTAACTTTTACCAGAAACCGTTTTTCTGCGCGGATATTTGCATTTTTACTATTGAATTATGCCGTCAACAAGGCAACTGCCCAGTTATATACACAGCAGTTCAATTCCATCCAGAATCCACTTTCGTCCACTTCATTAACTACGGCGCCCTATTGCAGTCCTTCACCCAATAATACGCAGCTTACATCCATTGCCAGTAATGGTGCAGGGGCTGTTTTTGAGGTAAATGCAGCCGGAAAGCTCCTAATGAGCCGAACGGCTGATGTTGCAGTTTTTACCCGTGCTGTAGATTTCAGCCCCGTCCCCACAACGGAAATCTGGCGGTTTGATATCAGTGTTTCGGGCAATACAGTCGCCCAAACCAACGGCGCTAAGTTCCTCACAGGATTTGATCTCGGAACAGTACCTTTCGGAGAAGAATCCGATGCCGGAAATATCCGGGGTCGCATAGGCCTTAACTGGACAGCCAATGAAGGTGAGTTTTCTTTCCGAAATGCTGCCAATACAGCAAGTTCCGCAAATTTTACCGGTGAGCAGACCGTAGTCTGGCTCCAAAACAACTCAGGTGCTACGGTTTCTTACATGGCACCGGATGGTTCAGTCGCAACGGTGAATGCCGGATTTGAAGATTTATGGGTCGGAACTACGCTTGTCTTCAACGAGACGCCTGCAGTCAATTCAGCCAGAACCCTTCGCCGGATAAAATTCATCCTTAATGCAGGTTCTGCCACAGTTAGTCTTGATAACATTCTGGTTTCTCCCATTACTCCTGCGCCTGCAGCCAATTCCACCCAGACAATCTGTGGACTTGTAAATCCGACGCTGGCCAATCTGAGTGCAACAGGCACGGATCTGAAATGGTATTCTGCTGCAACAGGTGGCAGTCCCCTTCCGCTCAGCACTCCGCTTACGAGCGGAAGCGTCTGGTATGTGAGCCAGACCCTTAATGGCGTGGAAAGCGTACGGACAGCGGTGACTGCACTGCTCACTTCGGTTTCAGTAGATGACAATATCATAACTGCAGACCAGACCATTTGTTCAGGAACAATTCCGGCAGGCTTTTCGGGGCAGGTGCCTTCTGTAAGCGGGGGTACCGGGTCTTTTTCCTATGCATGGGAAGTTTCTTCCACCAGCGCTTCAGCCGGTTTTTCAGCAATTGCGGGTGCCCTGTCCCAGAATCTGGCACTTTCATCCTCCTTAACCGCAAATCGCTGGTATCGTCGTCGGGTTACGGCTGATGGCTGCATCAGCTTTTCGAATGTGGTTGCCATTACAGTCACAGCGGCTAATACAGGTAATACTGTGACAGCACCATCTGCTGCTGCATGCGCTGCTCTTGCAGCAGCAAGCATCAGTGCCAGCCTTCCTGCCGGCGGGAGCGGCATATATTCTTATCAGTGGGAATCTTCAACCGATGGTTCCGCAGGACCTTTTTCTCCGGTATCTGCTTCCAATACGCAAAATCTCGCTCCGGGTATCCTCAGCCAAACCACCTGGTTCCGGCGCATCGTGAATTCGGGGGCATGCGCAGCCAGTACCTCAAATGTTGTTCAGTATAATGTTAATCAACCAATCATCAATAACGATGCAAGCGGAATACAGACCATCTGTACAGGAAGTATTCCCGCTCTGATCAACGGAACCATACCAGGCGGAGGAAACGGAACTTCCTTTGCCTACATCTGGCAGTCTTCCTCGTCACTGAATGGAACCTACAACAGCATATCGGGCGCAAACGGGCAGAATTACCAGCCAGCGGCACTTTCATCCACTGTGTTTTACCGCAGGCAGGTTAGTTCCGGTACTTGCCCTGCTTCATTTTCTGATACAATTCAGGTAACGGTAAATCCGGTAATTTCTTCCAACACCATCAGCCCCAGTGCTACACAAAATATCTGTTCAACTAATATTCCACCGGCCTTTACCGGTTCAGTTGCGACAGGCGGAAATGGCAGCATCAGTTACCAGTGGCAATCATCCACCACGGGTTCCAGTGCAGGATTCTCTGACATTCCCGGAGAAACATCCCAGAGCTATTCACCCGGACTGCTTTCCCAGACTACCTGGTTCCGCAGGGTGGTTACGGCAGGAATTTGCCCTGCATCCACTTCTGCTGCTGTTCAATATACCGTGACACAGCCTATAACCAACAACGATGCGTCAGGGGCACAGCTGGTCTGTACCGGTACTGCAATTACCCCGATAAGCGGTAGCTTACCTGCGGGCGGTAACGGAACCTCGTTTTCCTATGTCTGGCAATCTTCCTCTTCACTAAACGGGACCTACAGCAATGTTTCCGGTGCTACTTCACAGAACTATACGCCACCGGCAACAACCGGGACATTTTTCTACCGCCGTCAGGTTACTTCAGGTTCTTGTCCTGCTACATTTTCTGATACGATACAGGTAACGGTAAATCCGGTGATTTCCACCAATACCATATCACCTAATACCACACAGAATGTATGCTCGGCCAATATTACGCCGGCCTTTACCGGTTCAGTTGCGACAGGCGGAAACGGCAGCATCAGCTACCAGTGGCAATCATCCACCACCAGTTCCAGTGCGGGATTCTCTGACATACCCGGAGAAACATCCCAGAGCTATGCTCCTGGTCTTCTGTCGCAGACTACCTGGTTCCGCCGTGTGGTAACGGCGGGAGTTTGTCCTGCATCCACCACTGCAGCGGTTCAATATACGGTGACCCAGCCTATCCTCAACAACGATGCATCGGGCGGGCCTCAGACGATTTGTTCCGGTACTATACCGGCTCCATTAAGCGGATCACTTCCGACAGGCGGAAATGGTGTTTTTGCCTATGTCTGGGAATCAGCCCCCGCTATAAGCGGCCCTTACAGCACTGTTTCAGGAGCTACCGCCCAAAATTATACACCTCCTGCCCTTACTTCAAGTCGCTGGTACCGAAGAAGGGTTACATCGGGATTTTGTCCATTTACCTATTCGGATACCGTAGCAATAAATGTCATCCCGGCAATTGCCACCAATACCATAAGCCTGAACGGCAATAATTCAACTATTTGCCAGGGCTTTACACCACCAAATCCACTGTCCGGTTCGGTTCCTACAGGTGGAACGGGTACTTATGAATTTCAATGGGAATCATCTTCGGTTTCTTCCACTGGTCCTTTTACCCTAATACCGGGTGCAACTTCACAATCCCTTTCTACCGGTCCGATTTTTTCCGAAACCTGGTTCAGGAGAAGAGTGGTTTCCGGTGTTTGTACATCATTTTCTTCCACCATCAGATTTGCGGTAAATCTCCCGGTAACCAACAACGATGCCGGAATAAACCAGCAGGTTTGTCCCGGAACGGTTCCGGATACAATCCGGGGAAGTGTGCCTGCTGGAGGAACAGGAGTCTACACTTATAGTTGGTTATTTACCCTCGCAGGGCCTTCCGGTCCTTACAGCTCGCTTTTTGTAAACACACAGAATTATGTGCCGGGTGTAGTTACTACTAATCGTTGGATTGTTAGGAGGGTTAGTTCCGGTGTATGCCCGCCGTCTTTTTCTGACACCGTTGCAATCAGTATTTTTACTCCTATTTCCAATAATGTGGTTTCAAGTGCACAGGTTGTTTGCGACGGCAGCCTTCCTCAGCCACTATCCGGTTCCGTGCCCGACGGCGGATCAGGCACCTACACGTATGAGTGGCAGGTTTCAACTACCGGACCAACAAGTGGATTTACCACAATTCCCGGCGAAACCGGGCCAAACTTTGTGCCTCCTCCCATTACTGATACCATATGGTACAGGCGTTTGGTTTATTCCGGAAATTGCACCAATGCATCAGCCGCTGTTATTCTGGCCACTTCGCCAAATCCCATCGTGAATGCGGGTCCCGCGATACCCGACATGATTCAGGGTGGGATTTCAGATACGCTTGGAGGCTTTTTTGGTGGCTCAGCTACGGGTGCCATCTGGACTGCCACAGAAGGTAGTTTTTTCAATAATACCGGGCCAAATCCGGCTGATGCTACTTTTAAAACAAGTCTTACATCTTCGGCCGTAGTTACATTAACCCTGACAACTTTTGGTGGCCCATGCGGAACGGCATCTGCAAGCAAAACAGTCAATGTCGCACCGGATCCCAACGGCATTACGGGAGTAGTAAACAACTATGGAGAAGTTGTGGCTCCTGCCACACTTTCGGTAGGCGCTCTTGTTTGTACACTTGCTGCAGGACAGGGAGCCGGATTTGCTAAAAATGACAGGGCTCTTCTCATACAGATGAAGGGTGTTTCTGTCAGTCTCCCTGCTTCTCCCACTGCCATCACTTATGGCTATATTACCGGAATGGGAAATGCGGGTAATCATGAGTTTTTATTCATCGATTCAGTGGCAGGAGATGTAATCTTTTTCAGGCGCTGCATAAAAAAGAATTATACCATATCTGCTTCGGTTCAGCTTGTTAAAGTGCCGGTATACAATGGAAATTACAATGTAAAAAGTTCATCTACTGTTTCGGCCATCCGGCTGACAAGAAGAGGAATGGGTTATCCCCCGAATTCAACCATCTCCTCCGGCTTTACCATAACGCCGGTTCAGGGCGGCACCGGCCTGCAAATTGAAGCTAAGACAAATTCGTTTGGTCAGATATTCGAGGTGAATGTCCTTGATCCCGGAAGCGGATATCTCCAGCCTCCCCTCATCACAATGCCTGATCCAACGGAAGCTCCATTTAATTTTCCTGCATACAAAGCAAGAGCTATTGCTGTTATGGGGCTAACGGCCAAGCAATGGAATGGAAAAATCGGTGGTATTCTATGCATGGAAGTAAATGGAAACCTTGTGCTAAACGATTCAATAAATCTGGAAGGTATGGGCTTTTCAGGCGGAATGATTGGCGACAGAGGTGATTTTGCACCTGTTTGCGGAGCGAGCTCTGAGTTTTCTTTGCCTTTCAGCAGTTTTGAGCGTTCTGGCCAGAAAGGAGAAGGTCTGGCGGTACTGCCTGCGGGCAATGAAAGAGGGCGCGGTCGATATGGAACCGGAGGCGGAGGCGGCGTAGAGCCTGAGGGCGGCGGCGGCGGTGGCGCTAACTGGCAGGACGGTGGTCGCGGAGGTGGTTCCTCTTATGTGGTCATTCCACTTTCTGCATGTTCTCTTACGGTTACTCCATGTGATAACGATGCAGAGAGGGGAGGACTTGGCGGTGGAACTAATCCAACCATTCCGGTTACCAATAAAAATGTACTGAGGTCCAACTCATATTACTATCAGCCGAATACCTGCCGGATATTCCTTGGAGGTGGCGGTGGTGGAGGTCATTCCTTTAATTTCTCCAGAGGCCTTCAGACCGGAGGTGCTGGCGGCAATGGTGGCGGAATTGTTATTCTCAAAGGAAATAATCTCCGTTCCAATGGTATGAAAATTAAGGCAAACGGATCTCCAGGAGAAGATGCCGATCAGGACGGAGCCGGAGGCGGCGGAGCTGGTGGTGCAGTAATTATAGACTTTGATAGTTTTACCGGCAATGTAAATGCAAGGGTAAACGGCGGTAAGGGAGGTAATTCACTGCCTCAGGCATGCGATGATCCCGGAGATAACAGTTATCCAATCCGGTTTCGTTATTTCGGTGCCGGCGGCGGCGGCGGTGGCGGTGTGGTATGGTTCAGCCAGCCGGATATTGATGTTAATTTTCTGACAGCTGGCTGTGAATTATCACAGTCTTCTCAGGGGAATAATGGCGATTTTGCCAATAATCTGGCCACGCAGGGGGGGTCATCCCGAAGTCAGTCAGAACTCGTGTTTATTGAAAATCTTCCTTTTCTTGGGTCTACTTTTACTGTTGGCGGAACCAGCCCCAAGCCTAGATTTTCCAACCTGGCAAAGGCTGCCGAATTTCTTGCTTTCAACGGGACGGATGCAAGTGAAGTGACATTGCTGGTCACTCCAAACACTGCAAGTCAGGCAGATCTTTCCTGGTATAAGGACCAGGCCGTGTTCAAGCCTATTTTCACTCCTGCTTGTCAGGTTGGCGATGCCTCTTTGGTGATTAGACCATCTAATCTCAATGCTGTGAATCTGCGAAATGAAGTTGATGATCTTGACTATCTCATTGTGGATGGTCTTCAGAAAATTACATTCAGGAACCTGAGTATTACATCTATTACACCGGATGTTGGAACCAATATCATCGTTCGAAATGGTTCAAAACTAGTACTGGAGAATGTTGCCATCAATGCCGATTTAAATATAACATCAACAGGCAGTAATGAACTGGAGCTGATTAATACCAGCCATCAGGGCAGTATCAGCATCGGGGCAAATCAGAAAGTTAAGTTTGAAGGCAGCCTTGTTACAATGAACGGAGATGCCGCAACTGAGAGAAGTTTGTCTTTGGGTTCAGGTTCTAAGTTTTACCTCGGAAGTGGCAAAACGCTCGATCTTAAAGGTGTCAGCTGGAATAATGATGGCGCAGATTCCATCATTATTGATCCCTCTGCTACATTACGTTTATCTGGAAATTTTCAGAATCAAAAAATTGGTGGTCTTGCTCCGAGTACATTTGACAAACTTGACATAAGTTCCACCGGAGCAATAACCATTAACACAGGACCGACCGTAGGCGACTGGAATCAAACTGGTTCGGCTATTGTAAATACCACCAATCAGGTTCTTACGATAGGAAAGCGCGTGACATCCGGAACCGGTTCTTTCACTACAGAGGGTTTTGGCCGTGTGCAGCTCAACAGTAATACAGATAAGGTAAGCGTAACCGGACAGTTTGCCAACCTGGAAATGGCATCTGCTGCAGGTGCGAAAGTGCTTGGTCAGGTGAAAGTCAGCCAGAACCTTCTTCTGGCAAACGGAAAACTTGAGTCAGATTCAGTTACTGCCAATCTGTTTCTGGAAAATACCGATCCTTTTTCTTTGATCTCCTTCAGCAATCAAAGCTGGATTCATGGAATTCTTAACCGCAGGGTCAGTGGCAGTGGTCTCTACTCCTTTCCCATAGGAAATAAGGACAGGCTTGAAAATATGGCCATTAAATTCAACTCTGTAAGCGGTGGTCTCGATAATCTTGATGTGAAGTTTATTTCATCCGACCCCCACTTCCATCCGGTTACCTCTGTCATATTGCCTTTTTCGGAAGGTGCAATCAATCTGAGGGAAATTCTGCTAGGAGGCTATTGGAAGGTAAAACCAAATGCAGGTTCTGCCAACTATGATGTATGGTTGTACCCATCCTTCTTCGGAACATATCCTCAGTTCAGTATTATGAAAAGAGAAGAAAATTCCAATGAATGGAATGTTACAGGGAGTCTTGATAATCCTGAGAACACCATCAGTTTTGTTCAGTCAGACGGCTCTGTCCGGCGCACCGGTTCGATTGGATTCAGTGATTTTGCCGTTGCCGGTGGCGAGGACCCTCTCCCACTGAAATTCCTTGATTTTCACGTTCGCAATCAACGCGGGCTTCCGCTGCTGAACTGGAGGATGGCTGAATGTGCCGAAGGCACCCGTTATCATGTATGGCGGGGTTCAAGCCGGTTCCAGCTTGAGAATACCGGGCAATTTGTAGATGGCGGAGGGAGTGATTGCCAGAAGGAATTTTCCTTGCTTGATAAGGATGCCGGTATTCCGGTGAATACCATATACTATCGCATTCAGGCAGAGGCTCCCGGAGAAGTGCCGGCTTTATCTGATATCCGCAGTTTCAGTCCTTCCGGTGATTCAGAAGAAAAGCCATGGCTGGCTGTAATTCCGGAGTCGGGTTCTGCATTCAAAGTGATGGGTTCCGGTCTTAGTCTGGAAGCAATCTCCGTATACGGAGCAGACGGAAGGCTGCTTGATGCGGGACTCCGTGCCGATAACCGGATACTTGATTTGAGAAAATTGCCCCGCGGACTATATTTTGTCGAACTCGAACAGGATGGAGTGAAATTCCGGCAGCGCGTTGTAATTAGGGATTAAACCAGTCCCTTTCATTCAACATGGCCTGAAGTCCGGGAAATCGTTTTCCAGACGATTAGCTGTTATTTCTCTTTCTCTCTGCTGAAAACGGGATGACCAGTCGAAATCGTAAAAAGAATGCCTGAATGGTTTATCAGTGAACAGAAACCTTCAATGCCGTTAAGCAAGGTTGCCAGAAGGTTGGTATCAGCTGAAGCCTTGTTAGTGAATTCTAATAAAAGACTCAAGCAGTTTTCCTACTTCAGCCTTCATTTCCTTGTAGGGCCCGTTGTAGTTGTTAACCATCAGAGAAAACGCTACTTTACCCTTAGGGGTATCGGCATATCCGCTATAGCAAAGGGTCCGTGTAAGGGTTCCGCTCTTGGCACGGATTTTACCTTTTGCACCTTTGCAGAAATTCTTCATGGTTCCGGATTCACCGGCAACGGGAAGTGTATTTAGAAAGGGCTGAGCCCAGGGTTGGTTCAATGCCTTTACCAGGGCCTGACTCAATCCGGAAGGTGAAATCCGGTTACTGAGTGAAAGTCCGCTGCCATCTGCCAGATAATAGCCCGGTGGAAAGCCAGCCTGACTGGCAAACCGCTCCAGATGGGTCCACCCGTTTTCCGCACGCCGATCATCTTTTTTGCACAGGGCATAGGCCAGTGATTCGGTGAAAAGATTATTCGAATTCAGATTCACCTCAGCAGCAATTTCATTTAATGAGGGAGATTCAGCGTTACCTATGCTGAATTTTGTACCCGATGGTAATTCCGCTTCTTCTACCCGGATTCCGCCCGAACGCAATTCGGATTTGAGTACTTCAAAAAATACTTCTTCCGGATTATGCAGCGCACCTTTAATTTTCTGAACTTCCCCGCTTTCCGGAATACTGCCCTTCAGCGATACCCGCGATGTTCCGGGAATCCAGTAGTAGTAGGCAAGGTCTGGACTTCCGGCTGAAGAGGTTTCAAGCTCTACGCGGTCCAGGGAAAGTCCACCATTGAGTGAATCTTTTTTCTTCACCACAGCCATGTTTCCCTCTTTTTTGCCCTCTACCCAGGTATGAAACTGGTTTTCGTTTATGTTGAACTGAAATATTCCTGCACCATAGTAATTCCCGATATCAGACCACGACCAGTCTTTCCCGATTCCTTCATATGGATTTTCTACTTTGTAGGGAAGGATTCTGCCTTTGATTTCCCGGATGCCTTTTTCTTTCAGAAGCTTTATTGTTCTGGTAAAAAAAACAGCTCTGAGTTTATCCCGGCCAGAGGTGCTGATGGTCGGATCTCCGCTTCCTTTCACCATGAGGTTACCATTCAGTATCCCGTTTTCTATGTCGCCATCCACCCAAAACTCCGTTTGGAATCGGAAATTTTCGCCCAGATTCCGGTAGGCATTCATGCTCGTCAGCAGCTTCATATTGGATGCCGGAATAAAATTTTCTTCTTCCGATTTTGCAGCCAGAAGACTACCGTCTTTGGCATTCCGGATGGCCAGACCCCAGGACGCACCTTTGAGGCTTTCCAGTCTGGCGAATTTTTCCACGCTCCGGCAAACTTCCGGATTTTTCAAACGAAAGCCTGGCCTGAAATGAAATTGCCCTTCCACTTGAAGGGCAATCAGACAAAACAGGAAAATCCTGAAAAAGGCTTTACAGATTACTGAAGTCAAAGCTCTCCAAAAACTTGGTGGTGAATTTTCCTTCCTTGAACTGAGGATCATCCATGAGTTTGATGTGGAAGGGAATGGTTGTTTTTACACCTTCTATCACAAACTCCTGCAGGGCTCTTTTCATCCGCACTATTACTTCTTCACGTGTTCTTGCTGTAACAATGAGCTTGGCAACCATAGAATCGTAATTCGGAGGGATGGTGTATCCCGCGTAAATGTGGGTATCAACGCGAACACCATGTCCTCCGGGTATGTTCAGGTTGGTAATCTTTCCGGGACTTGGCCGGAAACCGTTTGAAGGATCTTCGGCATTAATCCGGCATTCCATGGCATGAAATTCCGGGTAATAATTTTTGCCTGAAATGGGTACACCGGCGGCCACCTTTATCTGCTCCTTAATCAGGTCGAAATTGGTAACCTCTTCCGTAATAGGATGTTCCACCTGAATCCTGGTGTTCATTTCCATGAAATAGAAATCCCCATGCTTATCAACCAGAAATTCAATGGTACCAGCTCCTTCATATCGTATGGCTTTGGCGCCCTTAATGGCCGCTTCACCCATTTTATCGCGGAGCTTTTGTGAAATAATGGGAGAGGGAGTTTCCTCTACCAGTTTCTGGTGACGGCGCTGTATGGAGCAATCGCGCTCAGACAAGTGACATACCTTTCCGTACTGGTCGCCCACAACCTGAATTTCAATATGGCGGGGCTCCTCCACGAATTTCTCCAGGTAAAGGCCATCGTTTCCGAAGGCTGCACCAGCCTCCATTTTCGCATCTTTCCAGGCCTTTTCGAATTCATCGTCGTTGTTTACGATGCGCATTCCCCGGCCACCGCCGCCGGCAGTAGCTTTCAGAATAACCGGATACTTGATTTTGTTGGCAATTTTAAGCCCTTCTTTAATCGAATCAAGCAAGCCTTCCGACCCGGGAATGGTGGGCACTCCGGCCTTTTTCATGGTCGCTTTTGCCGTTGCCTTATCACCCATGGCATTGATCATGTCGGCCGTAGCACCTATGAACTTGATGCCGTATTCCTGGCAAATCCGGGAAAATTCAGCGTTTTCAGAAAGAAATCCATAACCCGGGTGAATGGCATCTGCATTCGTAATCTCAGCAGCTGCGATCAGATTCGGGATATTGAGGTAAGAACTTTTACTGAGCGGTGGACCAATGCAGACTGCTTCATCCGCAAAGCGGACATGGAGGCTTTCTTTGTCGGCGGTAGAGTAAACTGCCACCGTTTTGATCCCCATTTCACGGCAGGTTCTGATAATGCGAAGAGCTATTTCTCCGCGATTCGCAATGAGAATTTTTTTGAACATCGGCCTTATCCAGGAAGAAATTAGTTTAATCAGGCAGGTTCTACAAGGAAAAGTACCTGATCGAACTCTACCGGGGTGGCATTTTCAACCAGTACTTTTACAATTTTACCGCTGACAGGAGATTCAATTTCATTAAAAAGTTTCATCGCCTCGATGATGCAGACTACAGTCTGTTCCTTTTTAACTTCATCACCTATGTTTACGAACACCGGGCTTTCCGGTGAAGAGGAGCGGTAAAAAGTCCCGATCATTGGAGATTTAATCTCTATGAGTTTCGAGCTGCTTTCTGACGGAGCAGTTGCAGCCGGGGGAGGTGCAGAAGCCGGGCTTGTCGCAGCGGCCACCGGAGCAGGTGCTGGCTGGACCTGAGCTGCCATCACAACCGGTGCAGGAACTGTTTCCACCATTACCTTACCGGTATTCTTTTTAGCCGAAATCTTGAAATGTTCGGTTTCAATGTTTACCTCGTCCAGATTCGACTTGTCGATGAAGTCTATCAGGTCCTTTATCTCACTTGGTTTCATTTTATGAAAGGATATTTCAGGTGTCTTAATTACTGTTATATGCCCATTTGATGTAAATGGCTCCCCAGGTGAATCCCCCGCCAAAAGCTGCGAGGATGATGTTATCACCTTTTTTTAATTTCTTTTCATATTCCCAAAGGCATAGCGGAAGTGTGCCGTTGGTGGTATTGCCGTATTTCTCAATGTTCAGCATGACCCGCTCCATGGGAATCTCACAACGATTGGCTGTTGCCTCGATGATTCGTTTGTTTGCCTGATGAGGAACCAGCCAGGCGATGTCATCAGGTTTCAGATTATTCTTTTCCATAATCTGAGCGGCAACCTCCGACATATTGGTCACGGCGAATTTAAAAACCACTGCCCCTTCCTGACGAACTACATGCTGGCATAAATCGACCGTTTCATGGGAAGGTGGCCGGCGGCTTCCGCCTGCATCCATCATGAGATACTGGGCGCCGTTGCCGTCTGAACGCAGAATGCTGTCCTGAATTCCAAGCCCATCGTTGTTTGGTTCAAGCATTACAGCTCCGCCGCCGTCTCCGAAAATAATGCAGGTGGCGCGGTCTTTATAATTGATGATGCTGGACATTTTGTCAGCACCGATGACAAGTACTTTTTTGAACTTTCCTGTTTCAATAAACTGGGAGCCGGTTACCAGTGCGTACAAAAAACCGGAACAGGCGGCCTGAACATCATAACCGAACGCATTTACTGCTCCGATTTCGGCACCAATAAGGTTGGCCGTTGCAGGAAAAACATAATCCGGAGTGGTAGTGGCGCAAATGATAAATTCTATCTCCTCCGGTTTTGTATTGGACTTTTTCAACACCTCCCATACAGCAGGCATTACCATGTTCATGGTTCCTTTGCCTTCCTCTTTGTAAACCCTTCTTTCCTTTATACCGGTACGGGATACAATCCATTCATCGTTGGTCTCTACCAGTTTTTCAAGGTCAGCATTGGAAATGACATCCGGCGGAACAAAGCCGCTTACAGCCGTGATGGCGGCATGAGTTTTATTTGACATCAGGAGGATGGTACGGATTTTAGCAAAGCTCCTTTCAAGGTATTCAGCATGTCGGAGGTTATCATTTTTTCAGCAACCAGAACCATATTTTTGATGGCAAGCGGGCTTGACACACCATGGCCAATTACCACATTCCCGTCAACTCCTACAATTGGACTTCCGCCCACTACTTCGTAGTTGAGGCTGCTGACAAAATCATCTTTTACTCCGCGGGCGTGAAGGATGTCATAAAAATGTTCTGCCATTTTGGTAATCACATTCCCGGCAAAACCATCGCAAACAACCACATCTGCTTTATCGCTGAAAACATCGCGGCCTTCAATATTTCCAATAAAAGTAATGTTTGGATTTACCTTGAGAAGCTGATAGGCGGCCTGCGTTAAAATACTTCCTTTTTGTTCTTCTTCTCCCAGATTCAGAAGCCCGACTTTAGGATTGGGGATATCCAGAATGCATTCTGCATATACCTTCCCCAGCTCGGCAAACTGATTCAGCTGCTCCGGCTTGCAATCAGCATTGGCGCCGATGTCAACAAGCACACCCAGTTTTCCGTTTTCTTTAGGAAGATAACCCATAATGGCCGGCCGGAGAATTCCTGGCAGTGCCTTTATGGTAAACATGGCCCCGACCATCATAGCCCCGGTATTTCCTGCGCTGCAGAATGCCTGTGCTTCGCCGGATTGCAAAAGACCGAACCCTACCGCTATGGAGGAATCAGGCTTTTGGGGAAAAGCTTTTGCAGGATGTTCTCCCATTTCTATAACAGAAGCGGCATGCCTGATTTTAAAGCTGGCAGAATCAGCGCCGAGTTCCTCAAGCCCGGTTCGGATGGACTGCTCGTCACCTACCAGAAGCAGACTGAAGTCAGGACCCAGCACATTTCTGGCCATAATGGCTCCTTCCAGAACGGCCTTGGGGGCAAAGTCGCCGCCCATTGCATCAAGTGCAATTGTCATCTTCAGGATGAACGGGGAGAATATCAGACTTTCCGGTAATCGGCTACTACCATCTGGTTGTTGTAATAAAGGTTGCCCTCTACTACATAAGCGCGATGCATCTGGTGGGTTTCACCTGTAGTGCTGCAAAGAGCAAGCTGTTTGGCAACAGCACCGTGATGGGTTCTCCTCTTATCCCTTCTTGTCTTCGAAATCTTTCGTTTAGGATGTGCCATGGTATAAAAATTCTCAGTTTAAATTTTTTAATATGTCCCAGCGGGAATCCCGCTTTTCGTTGTCTTCTTCAATCTCAGCTGCCGATGTGTATATCAGATGTCCTTCCGCAGCTTCGTCTGCATCTTCCTCTGTCAACAGATCCGGATGTATCTTCTTTTGCGGCAGTGATAATGCTACTGTATCGTAAATCAGTTGGTCGAAATCCAGATGAACCCTTTCGGGGTTTATTACATCCATTTCATCGCTCAGCTCCTGTTCCTCTCCTCCGAATTTGTAGAAATGAATGACCTTCTCAGAAACATCCCTGCGGAATTTCTCCAGACTGCGGTCACACTCCAGTTCTACACTGCCCGTTATCTGAATCTCCGCTTTCAGCATGGTTTCACTGGTATCGAGACGAACATCGGCCTTCAGACTGGGTTCTGAAAAAAAGTCGGCTGAAAAAGCATCTGAAAAACGGGAATCAAGCAAGAACTGAAAGGAATGACTTCCTTCCCGAAGGCCCGATATTTGAATTTCAGTGAATTTCATTGCCAAAGAACTTTGAAATTTAGCCCGCAAAGGTAGGAATCTATCCGAAAGAGAAAAAACAGAATTCTGTTTCCTGTTAAAAAATGGATTAAAATCCTCCCATACGGGAAAAATTCAGGCGATTTTTTCTTTCTTTTTGGATGTCTTCTGAATCAGGAAAGCCGGTCTTTCAGCCAGAGGCGGTGATTTCTTGCCGTATCCAGCGCGATGTCGTAGCCGGCATCTGCATGCCGGATTACGCCCATGGCAGGATCATTGTGCAACACCCGTTTCAGGCGGGCATCGGCTTCCGGACTTCCGTCTGCCACAATCACCATCCCGGCATGGATGGAATACCCGATTCCAACACCGCCGCCGTGGTGAAGGGAAACCCAGGAAGCACCTCCTGCCGTGTTGATCAGGGCATTCAGAATCGGCCAGTCGGCGATGGCATCAGATCCGTCTTTCATTGCTTCGGTTTCCCGGTTGGGGCTGGCCACCGAGCCGGTGTCCAGGTGGTCGCGCCCGATGACAATCGGTGCCTTCACCTTTCCTTC
>Ga0315900_10001845_pt1 | contig 33399 bp, 8 predicted proteins | sample LakEriMetagenome_FD_203521 | JGI IMG/M metagenome (GOLD analysis project Ga0315900, IMG submission 203521) | Freshwater fungal communities from buoy surface, Lake Erie, Ohio, United States - Buoy 12 MA114 | ecosystem: Environmental > Aquatic > Freshwater > Lake > Lake biofilm | place: USA: Lake...
CATGAAGAGTATAGATGTACTGCTGATGGACAGATTGCTCATGGGATTTATAAGTTGAACTTCAACAATGACCCTGAGTTATCAATGATGTTTGCTTGGACAAACAGTTATAACAAACAAGTAAGATTTAAGTGTGGTGTTGGTGGTTATATTAACTTGACCGGGACAACCATGGTTTGTGGAGATATGGGAAGCTGGGCTCGTAAACATACTGGTACTGCTGATGAGGAGACAATTAAAACCATACAAGATCAAATAGCTAATGCACATATGTATTATAATCAGTTATGTTCTGATAAAGAGTCTATGAAAGGTATCACACTGAACAAAAGAAAGCAAGCTCAGCTATTAGGCATCTTGTTTGCGGAGTATCAGATTCTTACTACAGAGCAAGCTAGTATTGTAAGACAGCAGATGGACAGACCTAGTCATGTCTATGTAGATAGCAACAGCTTGTGGGCATTCTACAACTTTGTTACTATAGCTTTACAGCATTCACATCCTAAAACTTGGATGGAAGATCAACGTGTCTTGCATTATTTCATTTCTACAGTAAATAACTTCCAACAGTGCACACCATCTGCACAGATAGTTGCACCTGTTCCTGTTGTTGTTGAAGCTGAGGTATCTTCAGCTGATCCTAATCAGGTAGATCTGGAAGATCTTATTGCTATTGCAGAAGCAGAAGAAGCTCAGTCAGAAACAGTAGTAACTTATACTGATCCTGTGGGAAATACTTTTGAAGCTATAGATTTTCATAACGAGGTGGTTAGTGATACTACCCAATTGGAAGATCCAGAAGATGAAGAAGATCTAAATGATTGGGTAAGTCTTCCATTAGAGGAATTAGCTAAGGTGGAAGATTTTCCTGGATATGAGCCTGCAGAAGATCAAGAATATACAGGAGAGAATGCTTCACACATGAAGGGTTCAGATTTTGATATTGATAAAGATGATTTTATATTTAATATCGGGGATACTGAAGAAAATACAGACCCTGACTTTTTCTAATACTATGTAGCCATAGTTTTTTGATTTATCACCAAGGGGGATGGCTTCGGCTGTCCCCCTTTTTTTTTTAACTTTACAACATGAAAGAACAATTAAAAGCAGTGGCAGAGTTCCACAAAGCATTCAAACAAAAAGATGGCAAGTGGCCACAACCATTAGAGCATGGAGAAGCTATTTTAAGACATAACTTAATGGCTGAAGAAAATGATGAATACCTAGAAGCATGTGAGAATAACTCACTTGTAGAGATAGCTGATGCACTAGGTGATCAGTTATATATCTTATGCGGAACCATTCTAAAACATGGTATGCAAGATATAATAGAAGATGTGTTCAGAGAAATACAAGCAAGCAATATGAGCAAGCTTGGTGAAGACGGCAAAGCCGTAATGAGAGAGGACGGTAAAATTTTAAAAGGACCTGGTTATTTTAAACCAAACCTTTCTAAATTTATAAAACCCAATCAAAAGAAATAGTAATTAGACCTAAAGACAGGGAAAATGTGTAGTGATCATACTCTTTACTAGGAGTATACAGTTCCCAACCAACTAGAAATCTTTCATGTGGTAGAACAAAGACAATGCTTAAATTCCACCAACTCATTTTCCTTGTCTTTTATAGGTCTTTTTGTAATTCTTTGAGCTTTTTAACTTACTAGTTTTAGTTTTAGCATGTACCCCTGGACGTGATACTTTAACTTTTGTATAAGTTTTAACTGCTGCTGATGTTGCTTTTGCCATTTTATTATTATTTTAATCTACCTGCATTTTCTAAGCCTTCTAAGGCTATATCTACTTGACCTGTATTACCATTAATACCTACGGTTTTTAATAAGTGACCAATAACTTTTGGAGACCCTTCTTTTTGCCATAGATATTCTCCTTGGTCAGTTTGATAATAAGCTTTTTCATTAAATGTTATAACTTTAAATATATCTTCAAAGATTTTTACATATAAACCTATAGTGTTTCCAAATGCTGAAGTTGTTGTAGTTGCCATCTTCATATAATCATCTGCTCCAAAGTTTACACCAAACATTGTAGGTAGTGGAACAAAAGCTGATGTTTCAGCCTGTGCACCTAATAACAATAACAATGCATGATTTTGTATAAAGCCCCAAGTTTTAAACTCATCAGTACCAAAAGCACCTGATCTTTCTCTTATTTTTTTAAACCTGTCTGGATCATCTGGATCATATCCCCACAACATTGAAGCTAATAGAGCCATTGTTATAATAAATAATGATTCAGTCAAGGTTCTCATTAAGTCTGCTTTTTGATCAGCAGGCATATATGACCAATACTTTCCTTTACTTTTGATTAATTCTTTCATGCCTAAAAAAGCATTTATGTAAAAACCAATAGTTGTTTTGGTAGTCATCCAATCATATCTCTTATTAAACTTAGGCTTGTACCATTTACCATCTTGAATTTCTACTGATGCTCCAAATCTATTTGTAAACATTGGAATAAACCATTTTCTCATGAAGGTAAACATTCTATATGGTAAATATAAATTACCTTCTGATTGAGCAAATTTATCATATGAACCATATAGTCTATGTGATACTCCTTGAAATTTATTTCTAAAAAGTTTAAACTTTTCAGATTTAGCAATTATAATCTCTTGACCATCTTCAAATTCAATAGCATCAACTACTTTATTTCTTTGTTGTAGTTCTTCTACAATAACACCATACATCTTAGCAATATCTTCAAGAGTTTGACCTTTTACATAGTCATGATATATGGTTTTATTACTCCAAGCAGGATCTACACCTGGCTTTAATTCAGCTATACCAGTATCTTTATTTATCTGCCAAGCATCCTTGTAGTTAAGCATTATAGTCTTACCATTTGATAATTTTTGCTCTACTTTTTGAGCATTTAAGAATGCACCAAACAATTGCAAAGATGCTTCCATCTCAAGGTTTTTACGGATGTTATACATCCATTCACCATTCATCATATCTTTTGCAAAGTTTCTAGATACTGATCTACCAAAATCATCCTCAATTTTAAATGCTGAATCAAACATCTCTATTAACTGAGATGATAATGCAGGTGTACCTTTACTATACACACTCTTTGCAGACCATTCTAACATAGTAGTTGCTGCCCAAAGTCTGGCTTTAGCTAAATCTTTTACAGTAATAAATTCTCCACCAGCAGACTCAATCATATTTTGTACAATCTGTCCGTATCTGTTTTTTAAATCTGAAGGAATATTAATTGCAAGAGATGCTCTAGCAGAAAGCTTTTGCATTTGACCAATAAACTTATCTAAATAAACTGAGCTTCCTTCACCACTGTATTGTTTACCATAGTATTCTCTTTCAATTAAAGATCTTACTTGACCAGCTCTATTATTTGAAGCTCCCGGTTTAGTTGTATGAACTAATTTACCTTTTATTCTATTTAGTGTTTTACTATAAGTATTAGGACTTTTAGGAGCATTAGCAGGATCTTCTAATGTATCTAGTATAGATTGAACAAGAGGAAGAGTTTGTAATAACTGACTCTGTTGCTCTAAAGACAATAAATACTTAAACATACCACGAACCACATCAGGATCAGTATTATCTACATCAATGTTATATAATCCAGAAACAGGTATATAAGATATCTCCTCAGAATTAAGATCAGTGTTTACTAATCTATATTCTTCAAGGTTATTATCTCTCTCATAGTTGTGTTCTCTTTCACCTTCATCTACTGATTTACCCCATGAATCTCTTAGATATTGGCCAACACCTTTTTTGATTTGATTATATCTTTCAGAAATTTCTCCAGATTGTATTCTAGTTAATGAATCTCTTAGAATATATCTTGGCATATCTAAGTATAGCTTAGACTTATTAGATTTATCTTCTTGGAATTCTAAATGTGCATCCTTCATCAATTTTAATAATTGAAATCTAGCACTAGTAGTCTGCTCTTTTAGACGCATGTAATCTTTATTGATATACTTGTCATCTTTGGCTGAATTAGAATCATTTACATTAGTAAACAACCTAGGTAGGTACTGACCTTTATTGTCAATATGTACACCAACTTCTAATTCTACTTCTCCGGTTTTTGAATTATAGCCTGTTCTATACTTATCTTTTACTCTATACTGTGAGTGTCTTGCATTTGGTAAGCCGTTAAATGTTTCCTCTTCACCAGTTAACTCATTAAGAAGCGTTGTTTTTTCATAATACTTCTCATTCTTAGGAATAGAGATTGAATTAGCCATTGTTCTTTCATATCTAAGTTCTAGCTTTCGAGTTTTATTATTTTTTACTTTTCTGCTAACATGGTTATCTCTAAACCAATCAACTAACTTACCATCAGTACTTAATAAGTTACGCATTTCTTGACCATTAATAAATGCATCTACTTCATCTTCAGTAACTGTTGCTACTTCTAGTCTTTGTAGATGTTCATTTAATGAATCAATATAATATTCAGTAGGTGTTTTTCTTGTAAGAGATGATAACTCTGCATAGATATTCTGCATCAATGCTACTTCTCCAATAGATAATCCAGACTTGGCTTGTTTTTCAAGTAATTGTCTATATCTTAACTTTTGTTCATCATTTAATTTATCAGATCCTTTTTTAGTTAATGCAATATATAAATCAAGTTCCTCAGCTTCATCTCTTGACAAACCAGTTTTTGTATCAAACTTAGCTTTATAGTCAATAATTTCTTGATTAAGTTTTTTAATCATCTTCATTTTCTCAGCACCTAATAACTCTGGTACTGGTTGTCCTTGCTCATCTTTATAAGCATACATGAGGTTATATATTTGATCAAAAGCATTGCTCATGTCAAATTCTTCACCCATTACTTTTACAATTTTTGATTGAAGCTCTCTTAACTTTGTAGTTAAATCTTTTCTTGAATCATAAAATTCTTGTGTATATGCAACCCTTAAGTTTTGTTTAAGCCAGTCTTGTTTTGCTTTTTCTAATTCATCAGCAGTAAGATCTTCTTGATCTTTTAAACTTAAAAATTCATTATAAGCAGTTTGTAATGAACCAGCTCTAGGTATAAACTCATAATAATCTCCTGATGCAGCTCTATGTTCTAAAAGTATTCTTGTGATTGATAAATCATAAACATCATTAGCTGGATCATCAACTTTTTCAGTACCATCTGGATATGTTAATGAGTAAAGATTTCTATAATCTCTCCATAGTTCTTGAAGAGTAGAATACTTTTGAAATCTTTCAAGCTCATCACTTAATTCATTTGATTCATTATTGTATGCGTCAAGTGCCATTTTTCTAGTAAGCCAAGCTCTCTTACCTAGATCTCCATACTTATCAAATATATTATCTTTCTCATAAACTTCAGGAATAAACTCATCATGCATGTAGTCTCTCTTGAACTGTCTTAATGCATTTGTTGCTTCCTTAATTTTTTCTTGATCTTCTGTAGACCATGCTTCATCAACCTGATACTCTAAAAGATCTTGTGCATATCTCCAACCATTACCAAATTCATTTAAGAAAGTAAATACTTCTTTCTCAACAGGTTTTTTTGTTTTTGGATCAATGAATAAGATCTTATCCTTAAACATTAATAAATCTGTAAGCTGTCTTGTTTTTAAAGTATTATATCCAACTCGTTCTAATAATGGTTCAAGTTGTTTCCTAAATTTATATGATTTTTCAAGGGCCCTGTTATTAGCTTCTGTTCTTTGATCATTAATAAAAATAGCTAATCCACCTACTATAGGATCATTACTAGATGTATAGCTCTCAAAGAATCTATTGAACCAACTTACATCTTTTAATTTACCTGACAAACCATCAGTAATTTTATCTTGGTTCATCAAGAAGGTATTATAGTCATCTATAAACTTCTTAATGTATTCAGGCTTAACTCCTTTCTTTTCATACTTGGCATATAGCTCTTCATAATCTTCTGGAGTCAATGTTTGTGTAACCGCACCATTATATAGCTCTTCTATCTCTGTGGGAGTAAGTTTCCCAGTTAATGCATTTTTTAAATTCTTACCAAGTTCTTCTTTTAAGAAGTCATTCATGTGACCTGTTATCTCAACATAGAAGTTAACTGCATTTTCTTTATAGATGTCACGGATTTTTTTATCAGCCCGCATCAAGTTGTTTTTAGTTTCATTAACTAAGTCAACAAGATCATTTGGTTGTGTAACATCAAAACCTTCAACTTCCATTAAGAGCTCATCAAATGTATTGAACATATCATTATATGATCTAACTGAGCTTCTGTATAAAAATAAAAGTGCCATTGCATCTCGGGAAGAATCAAACTGCCCACTCTTCTGCATCTTAACAAGATCATTAAAGATGTTCTGAGAAATATTATTTACAACAGTAACACTGTTTACAAAACTTCTTGCTCTGTTAGTTAAGTCCGTAGTTCTTGCTTTTTCTGCTTCAACAGTGTTTTTTATAATTTCATCAATTGATAGATCTTGAGTATTAGTTATGGTTTGATATCCACTAAGACTCTTTTTTACTCTTGGTGTTAACTCTTTAGTACCTTTAATAAATAAGGCTTCTCTTAACATTTTTTGGTAAAGCGGAGATCTTGTTCTAAAGTTCTTAGCTTTATCATATACTAATTGATTAGTTGCATATAAATCATTAAGAGAGTTCTGTATTTGATCAGCCTTTAAATTTTTAGTTAAAGAATCTGCCATAGCTTTTATTTCTCTGGCATATGCAAAGACATCATCATTAGTAACATTAGGAGTTTCATACTTAAATGATTTTTCCAAAAGCATATCAGCTAATTCATCAATGCTTGTATCAACATCTATTTTTGCTACACTAACTTTAAAGATTCTTTTTAATAGATTTCTTAAACTATCAAGCATCTTTCTTATAAAAGATTCAAATCCTTCAGATTCAATTTGTTCAGTTACTTTATTAGCAGCTCTAGTCTGTAATGCATATGCTAATGCTTCCTCTTTAAATAAGAAATTATTCTCATCTAATTCTGGATAGTTCATTTCCACATGCTCTTTAATTCTTTTACCTTCTAATGTTGCCATTAGAGAATCATAAAGATTATTAAATAAAGTAGGATTCTCTCTATAAATAGCTCTAAGTAAAGGGTGAGACATCTCGTGAAGTACTGTATCAAAGTTTACATTATCCCCAACAATGTATACGGTTCCTCCAAAGTAAAAAGCTGGTTCACCATTATATTTTTTCTTACTTGATTCATGTATTTGTCTAGCTTGTTCTGCTGTAATGTTCATGTATCTTACACCCAGTCCTTCAGCAAGTCTATTACCTAATGCATCTGCTGCTTCTCTAGCTCTTGCATTTTTAATTGTTGCTTCATCAATCTTTGAATCAGCTGGATCTGACATGCTTGTAAATTTATCATTTGCAAAAGTAAAATATCTAAATCCTTTATTGGTAAACTTATATCTATCTTCAAAGAAAGGGTCGAAATAAATAAGGTCAGTTAAGTCTTTACCTCTACCCATATTTATTTTTGCTTCAAAGATCTGTTTCCAATCTAAGTAGTAATTATCAAATACTAATGGATATTTACCCTCATCAGTTCTTAAAAAGAAATCAAGAACATATCTTTTAGGCAGTACTTTACCATTATCGGAAGCTTTAAAAAAGTTAGCTGCCCCACTACCATCTGCACCTTCTACAAGTACTGTTTCAGTTGGATGTTCAACATATCCAGAAATAGTTATTGATTCACCTTTCTTATGATCTTTACCAATAAAAGCAACTTCAAAATTCCAAGTTGGAAACAACTCCTTTAAGTTTTTATACCAAGATTGCTCTTCAAGAAATGGCATCATTTCTCTAACAAACTTTTCACTGTTTCTTTTACTTCTTTTTTTACTTAAAGGTAATCCTGTCTCTTGAATCCACTTTAAAAATTCCTCAGAATTTTTTTCACTTCTAAATTGTTCAAGAGTTATAATACCATCTATATCATGTAATTCTTCACTAATTGATCTTAGAACTCTACCATACTTTCTAAGTACTAATGAACCACTTAATTTATAGTCAAAAGGTGAGTCAAATAAAGTGTCAACTATATACTTTGCATAATCATCTCTTTGAAGACTTGTTTTATAAAATTTTTGCTCATATTCTTTACCCTTGTTATCAAAGAAATTTCCAGATTCATCTTGATAATAGTTTCTAATAAATTTTTGATATTGCTTTTTATATACATCATCTACAATGTCAAGAACAGTATTTCTAAGTTCTTCTTCTTTATATATAGTAATGGCTTTATTGTTAAGAATATTAGCCTGCCACCAGTTATAAAACCTATTCCACATTTTTAAAAACCAATTCTCAGCATACTTATCTTTATAACCTAAGCTTTCAAAGTATTCTTTACTGATATCAGGATTTTGTTTTTTATTCCCAAAATAATTGTTATCAACACCAACAACAATCATTTCTGCTACAAATTCTAGTATAGCTTGTTTATGAGCATATGGATTAAATCTTGTTGGATCATACTCATATACTTTATCAATTAAATCTTTAGCTTGTCTATCTTCAAGATAAGGTGTATCTACATATACATCATCTTCTTCTTCAGCTAGATAATCAATTTCTTCTTTTGATGTTTCTTCCGTAGTATTTTTACGTTTGTTATACTTTTCATAGACCTCTTTATATTTGGGCCAACTATCAATTCCTTTCCAAAGTTCAATACCAAGTTTAGACTTTTTACCTAAGAAACTAACAATAACATTAGCTGTTTGCATAGCCATGTCTTTGTCAGATATATTTTCTTTAATTGCTAAGAACTTTTGTAATAAATCAAAAGCTGCTAATGGATCCTCTTTAACTATAGTATTACCATTAGCATCAGTATAAGTTCTTCTTTTAATAGGGACCAATACTGCATCAGCATCAATTTCATCTACTTTGATATTTAATCCTTTCATAAATGAAAGCATTGCTGCTCTCATTTTTTTAGAATACTCTCTATTTAAACTTTCTGTTGAGAAAGTTTTTCTCATGTACATTGGATCTAATGACTCATCTGGTGGAAAGTATGCTTCTGGTTCTTTTAAAATATCAAAATCATTCTCAGCTATTTTTACTTCCTCTTCAAATCTCAATTTATCTAATGAATCAAACAATGCATCATTAGGTTGTACAAAAAGTCTTACACTGTATGTATCTCTATAGTATGCAGAAGATCTAGTAAGTTTTGTTTTTACTTCATAAGGATCATCAAAAAAATATTCACCTTGAGGAATTTTTATATCTGGATATTTAAGCTCTATAAATCTTGTGAACTCTTTATTAAAAGTATCAAATGCATTTTTATCTAAAATATCATTATACTCACCAAGTATACCCTTTTGTTTTAAATCTTCTAAAACTGTTGACTTAGATTCACAATACATTACTTAACATTTTAATGGGTTATTTTCACCTTCAAATTTAGCTAATATTTCCGCATCTGTAATTGGTTGTAAATTAGCTATTTGATCACTTACCTCATTTGCAAATTCAGAACCTGGGTTTAAGTACTGGAATTCCTCAAATAATCTTCTACTTAAATATACGAATAATTCTTGAGGCATCAAAGCAGGATCACCATAACCATTAATTGAGAAAGCAACTTTACCTCCATCATTAATTACATCATTAATCTGAGCAATTGAGTCTTCAATAATGTTTTTAATACCGTCATAGTATTTAGCATCTAGTTTAGAAAAAGCATCAGATAAACTATTTTGTCCTGCTATTAAACCTATAGAAGAGCTATTTGCAAATCTTTTCAATAACACCTGACCGGATATTTTTTTCTTAGCAAACTCAGCTGGAGACATCTGCTCATATGCTTGTTTCTGACCAAGGCTGAATTGATATACAAAAGTAATATCTGGATTATTTTCAACTATATACTTATATGCATCTGCTGTTTCTGATAGATCATTATAAACAAAAACATTAGGATTAACAGTTGAAATTAGATTTACTCTTTTTACAATTGTTTCTGGTATCTCTGTATCTTCTTCAGATATCTGATCTTCAAAAGACATTTCTGGGTTATTCCCCCAATAATTATATCCTTGAGATGTTTGACCCGTGGGTTCACCAATAGCTTCTTGCACTAATGCCTCACCACTTTTATTCCAAGATCTATTTGCATCTTCTGTGGAATCCATAATTACAGTACCACCGGCTTCAAGAATTTCTCTAGCATTTTCAATAGTTTCATATATAGCTTCTTTAGTTGCTTTATTGTTACCATTAACACTAACAAATGCTACAGTAAATTCACTTATTCTTCCTTCATAATTTATACTAATGCCACTCTTTGCTGCATCAATAGCATACTGATATGTGCTTGTACCAGGAGCTCCATATCCAACAAAATGATTTGCTAGATTAGCTTTACCTTGGTCTTTACCTTTTTTATCAATAGATAATTTAAATCCAAATATAGACTTTGAGCTTATAGCTTTGCTTGATTTTTTAGGATTACTTAAAACATTTTCAACATCATAACCTGTCAAATAGTTTTTAAAACGCATCTTGTTTTTATTATCAAGACCATTAGCTTTTACAAATCTATTTTTAAAATTGATTAGCATTTGATATTTCTGATCAGAACTTAAGTTTAAGAACTTAGATGTTTCATCATTCATAATATCTATAAACTGCTCAAAGTTTGTCAAGTTTAAGAAGTTGTATTTGTTTTTATTAGTACCAGCTTGCATCATAGCAATAAATGTAATCTTTGCAAAGAAGTCACTTATTCTGTTATTCTCTTCTCTGTCAGTTACTTTTTGCACTGTTCTATCTGCAAGATCTCTAAGATTTTTTGTATAAAGATTAGACTTGAAGCTATTCATATCTTTATCATCCACAAACAAGTTAAACATTGTTTTATCAAAACTTGTGTCTACAACCATTCTAGAAAGAACAGGATAGTCTTTTACAAAATCAGTTCTATATTCAGTTTTAATTCTGTCTAGTCTTACACCATATGCAGTATCAGGATTATTAAATAGATGGTATGGATTCAATACATTATCAAGTGCTCTTGAAGCTAGAATTTTTTCATAAGCATATCTTCTTAAAAAAGTGTCATTTGCTTCAACTCTACTCTTCTTAACATTCTCTAGTTCTTTTGCAAACTCTTTAGTTTTAACAACATCTGTTATAGGCATAAGATGTCTTAAGTACTCTCTTTCAATTACAAATCTGGTATACTCTTGTAAATTTGAATCTGTATTTTTAAATGTCCCTACAGGAAGCGGGTATAAACCACGTTTCATATAGCTATTTCTAGAATCTGAATCTTCTAAGAAGTCTTTATGGAAAAATTCTCTTTCAATTTGTACATTATCATATACCATTGTTGGTCCTTCTGGAGTTTCAACAACTTGCGCACCAAAGGTTAATCCAGCAGCTTGTGTAAGTTTAATTGAATCACTCAATGCATATGAACTATACTGATCATTAAGCTGATATTTTCTCATAGCATTTTGGAAAAGATAACTTAATAAGTCATTTCTAAATACCACTGGGAAGATATCTCTGTACTTTGCACCAAATGCTGCTTTTAGATATGCATTATTTTTAAAGTCAGATTGTATAGCATCTATATACATTTGAATATCTTCATCATATCTAAACTTAAATAATGGTTTAGATAAGCCTCTTACAAGCTTAGTATTAAAGAATGAACTAATAATTGAGTCATTAATCATACTCATTCTGAGATCCTGATCAATCTTAGATTCTGTAGCTAACTCTTCTAGTTTTGTTTCAGCTTGTATTGCTTGACCTACATCCGTCATTGTTGATGTATCTGGATTAGATGCCATCTTTAAAGCAGTGAGACCTTGTATCTGTTGCTCAATAGTTAGAAAGTGTAAGAACATTGTGCGAGAAAGATTACTTCTAGCTGCTTTAGGATTATCCTTTGAATCCTCTATCAGTTTAAGCATTTCTTCTTCTGTAAAGAAGTTTCTACCAGCTTTAGTAAAATACTTATCTAACATATCTGCTCCTACCTCATATCTAGAAACATTATCTGCTAAATATTTTTCAAAGTTTCTAGCAATTACATTTCCAGCAGCTTTAAATGCTGGACCTTGTGTACCTGGTAATTTTCTTAATGGTTCAGCAAATGTACTTTCTGCAAGTCTTTTTTCTTTTACATACTCTCTTACAAGAGGTTGTGATACAAAGTATACTGCTTCTTTAAAAGGAACTCCGGCTTTAAGTAAATATAATAGAATTGGAGCCACCTCATAGTTACCTTGTACAAAGAATACCCATGCATCTTTCTCAACATCCACCCAACCGTTCATTAACTGATTGATGATGTCAGCCACTTTATTTATACCATCAACATCATATTGTTTAGATATAGATATTACATCTTCTCCATTTTTTCTAACCTTATGGTGTCTTAATCCTAAAGTTGAGATTCTTTCATTTTCCTCAGTGCCATGTGTATACACAGCCGGCATTGTTGCACCTAATGAATTGAATATAACATTAAAGGTGTTTTCAATTGCTCCAAGACCGAGAGTCTTTTTACCTACAACATTTGACTCATGTTTATATAAGTTATATCCAACTTCAAATATTCTTGTTGGGCTGATCACTTCTTTTTGTTTTCCACGTTTATCTGGAGCAGAAAGATTTACTGTATCAGATGACATGTTTTCTAATGGATTATAGTCCATAACAAACTGAGCTAATTTATCTGCTGTAGGTTTAACAAGATATGTTCCGTTTGGTGTTGTTAAAGAAACAAAGTTCTCTGGCAATTCAAGTATACTTCTAATATTATTTAAGAGTAAGTTTTCAAGACCAGCTTTTTGCATAGCAAACATTTCTTCCTTAGTCAAATTATATTCAGAAGGATTTTTAAGTGCATTGTAGAACTCCTCAGCATTATCAAACAAGGTTTGCATAACATTTCCATCAGCATCAATGTTATTCATGAATATAGATAACTTATCAATGTCAAAGTCAGCTCCTGATTTAGCTACAATTTCTGCTGGAGGTATAATTATATTACCTGCTTCTGGAGGTAAGAAATGATATATCTCCATAAATTCCATAGAGTTAAGACCCTGCACCGGAATCCTAACACCCACCATAGTTATTGCTTTTCTGTTAGCTCCATCATTAGCATCTAACCATTCATCATCTTTAATAGCTTCATTAAGTCTATCAATTGTAGAAATAGGTTCACCTTTATATTCTAGGTTTAATAAACTTTCGTAGTCTCCTTGTAGTGAAATAGCAACCTTCATTGCAGTTGTCAATCCATTTTTTCCAACATGATATGTAGGTAAAAAGTTAGAGCCCATGTATTTTTTAACTGCTTCAGCCCTAGCAGTTTTATTCATCTTATCTAGATCTATTGGTAATTCAAATAGACCATCATAGAATGCAGATGATTTTTGTACAAGAGGTTCTCCTTTTACTTTTTGCTTGATTATTCTTTTGTTGATTAGAGACAATAAAAGTTTTTCAATCTTTACTGCTTCTGGATGTAGAGATAGGTCAAATCTTAAATCTCCAGCATCTGTAACATCAATAATATCAATTAAATCATCACTATATACATCATCAGCTGTAAGTGTGTCACGGATCATTTTTGCAAGCTTAGCTACACTATCTTTATCTTTAGGTACAAACTCACCGTCTTCAGTTTCTTCAAAACCAATTTCATTAATTAATTGATTTTTAAGTAGTTCAGTATATTCACCAACTCTATTAATATAATTTTGAGCAAGTTGTTTTACTCTTGGATCTTTAGAAACTATATCTCCATCTTCATATAATCCTTCAAGTACCATTTTTCTTAACTGAGTTGAGAAGATTGATACATTTTTATATTTAGAGTTTACTTCTGTTTGGTTCTTAAGATACTCTGCAAAAATTACATTTTTTGTAAATTGCACAGAACTATCAATATTACCGTTAGCATCTGTAATAACATCACCATTACCTATGTGACCAACCTTTTCTCCTGTTTCCATCAAAACATAATCAACATTTTGAGATAACATCATATCATGAATTTGGCCCAACTTAGTTAACTCTGTGTGAACAGAAGGAATCAAAGGAGCTAATGAAAATTTGTGAAAAGATGTTAAAGGCAGTCCAGTTGTCTTAATGTTGCCATAGTACTGTAATTTATATGGAGGAAAATATTCTTTAATCTCCGCAGCAGTAATAGGTTCATTATTTACAATTCTTTTATAAAGATTTTCTTGTTCAGGAGACCATTTATCTTCAAGAACTTTTAACATTCTATATGCTTCAAAATTAATCCATCCCTGACCATCAGCAACTTTCATGTTATTATAGTCTTGTAATACAGTTGCTGCTAATTCTTTTGCTTTTTCTTTTGCCTCTGTTTTAGAAAAGCCTGCTTTTATAAATCTTTCAGTATATTGTTTTTCATGAAGCTTATTGTATTCATCATAGTATGGAGATTTTTCAATAACCTCTTCTCTAATTATGGCAGATGTCAACGTTCCGTTATATGCATTTAAAGTATAACCTTCTCTTTCAGCATAGAGTCTTTGAAACATAGGACTATTTATATATGCTCTAGCTCTAAAGTCTGCACGGAACCCTCTACCACCAGAACCTAAACCAGCATTTCTTTTATGAAACTCTTCTTTATCGTGATTGTATTGTACAGCATCACCATAAGCTAGTATTGTTGTTTCATAGTTATGAATAAAATAGTTGTAAGTATATGCTTTGACAAACATTTTTTCTATTTGATCATTAGATAGATCTTGTTTACCAATCATTTCATAAAGACTCTGATCTACATATTTAGCACCTTGTAGTCTATTATAATTTTGCTGTGCCTGCTTGTTAAAGTAATTGATTATATCTTGTTTAACTTCTCTTCTTAAATCTACATTTTCATTGATAATATCTTTAAGATTAAAGTCTTGAACATTATAATAACCACTTGCTGACATTTCTGCAGTAGCTTCTTCTATATTCTGATCTATTATTGCATACAGTTTTTCTTGTGTTTCTGAAGTCAACATGTCATCAAAAGCTGTAAATGCCTCTCCTGCTTTTACTACTTGACCATTATCTTTTCTTATTACATCTCTGTTATAAGAAGAGAATTTTTCAAAATATGGCTTGTTTGATTTAAACCTATATATTCTTCCACCTTCTGCTGCAATATAACCAAGTATAATATTAAATGCTTCTAGTTCACCCTGATTGTTTCCAGCAACAGTATTATTTGGTGAGAAAGCTAAAGTATCTACGTATAAGTTATTTTGTTCTTTACCAGAATAAGTATTTACTTTTTTTGCTCTAAGATTCATTGCTGTTTGCTTAGAGGCATGTCTCATAAACTCTACCACACCGGATTGTAACATTGTATGTAGCTCTTGTAAAAATTTACTAGTAACATCTGTAGTAGCTGTTAAAGCTCCAGTAGATTCATTAGTATCTCTATTTACAATTTGAGTACCTCCAATGTTTTCTAATAAGAGCTGAGCTCCTGGAAACTTATTTCCATAATTATCTGATAATGGATTTAAGTCAAATATTGAATTTAATACTACAGAGAATTCTGAAGCAGGGTTATTTGCTTCATTCAGCCATCTCATATGCTGAAATCTACCGTTAGGATCTGCTTTACTCATGGTTAATTGTTGCCATGTCTCAGCTCTATTTATGGAAGTTACAATTCTAGTGATAGTGTTATCTAAGAATTGTTCCCATACTCTATTCTTTTCAGGAGTTAAAACACTAAAGTTAGAATAGCCATCTGAGTATCTGTTTTGTAACTCTGCTAAACCTGTTATTTTTGTTCTAACATCCCTTGCTTTTCCACCTGCAGCTTTTTCTATTGCTTCCGGTAATCCATTTAGTAAATAATACATTGGATTAAGCTTGAAATTTTCAGCAGCTGCATTTAATGCAATATCATCAGCTTTTGCTGATAGATGAACTAATCTTAAGTTGTCAAAAATAAAGTCAACATTGTATCTTCCTGCAAAAGATTTCTTTGGATTTCTAACAACTGTTCTAATATCAGCACTTGTCATATCCATAACAATACCAAGAGACTTTAAAAGATCATTTGCTTTAGACTGATCTAAGACTTTACCTTTATTGTCAACACTAAAATCCTTTATGATTTGTGCAACATTCAGATAATTAACACTTGAGTTATTGGGTCTTATTATATATGGGTTTGTTGCAGGATCTGCAATGTTAAAATTGGTTGTCCAATCATTTATAATTCTATATATATCAAGGTTGGCTGCAGATAATCTTGATTCATATCTAGCTTTTTCTGGTATAAATTTACCATCAACTTTTTTAGCTTTTTCTAAAACACTCTTATTAATTGTAAGTTGTATGTATGGAATAACTGGTTTTTTAAAGTCTTGCCAAAAACTTGTCTCAGATCTAAACTCACTACTATTATTATATGCAGCTGGGCCCATTTGATATGGATTAGGAAGTGCTTCAAGAACTTGAATAAATTCAGGATTGTTATCTGTACCTTCTCTAAGTCTCTCATACATTTCTTCAAAATCCAATGAACCCTGTAGAGTTCTGGCAGTTCTATTCCACATATCATTTAGTGGTTCTAAAACTGGAAGACCAAACTCATCAGTTTCTATACTGTATGCCTTTACACCATTCTCATCTGTTTCAAAAATATAATCCTCATTTTCATCTCTTTGCAGTTTGTATATTCCTGATAACATCATTAATGTATCGTCTGTAGCTAATTCTTTTGCTGAAAAAGTATTGCCCTCAGTAGATTTGAATACAGCAACTGTTGCATCTTCTGCATCATCAACATATTCATCTTTAAGAATACTAAATCTAGATCTTCTCATATGAAAAGATACTACACCCTTGTTAGTTTTCTTAGATAGAGATAGTGCAATGTCTCCAAAATTTGCAACTGCTTTAAATAAAGTATCAAGTTTATTTTGCTCTGCTAATTCAGTTATATAATCAGGATTTTCAGAAGTTGCATTTTTGAGAGTCAAGCCTTTTACAATGTCCACCTGCCTTTCATACAAAGCTGTTAACTGCTTCTCTACAGAAGCATACATCCTTTGTCTGTTATTTACATCTCCTAATAATCTTGTAGCACCACTTGTTGTATTATATCTTGTATTATATAGTCTAAAGTTTCTAGCAAATAAAGAATCTATAATATCAACAATTTTATTTGATTCTGTATCTGAAATTTCTACAAATGCTTCAGCTTCATTTTTTAAAGGTTGAATAAGATTTTTAGAGCTATTCAATCTTTGGAAACCTGGCATTATATTGCTCTCTGCATTCTGAGTATCAATTGTAAAATTACCGGTGTACAGTTTTTCAAAATATTCTTTAACTACAGGAATATCATAAAGCTTTGATACATCTTTTTTACTTGTTTTTCCAAAGAAGTAATCAATTAACTTTTTAATTTTATCAAATATAGTTTGAATAAATCCTTTTTGTTTTGTACCGTTAACAGCATATTCAATAAAGTCTTCAGCTAAGTCTTCTTCAATTTCTATATATTCTTTAGTTGCCCACTTATCATAGGTTCTAATAGTATCATATAGTTTAGTTTTTTCTTCTCTTGTAAGTACAAGCTGAGAAAAAGCATGCCATGCCTCATGGTATAATGTAATTGGTGTTGCATCTCCATAAAGATCTATTCTTGCTGCAAAACCTTCTTGTCTAAGTTTATTTGTTGCATCAGATAAAAGAGAGCCAGCAGAAAGAAATTTTCCATATGCAGTAGAGTTAAACACAAGAGCAAGTCTTTGCCTTTCTACTTTTGCTAGAAATTTTAAAGGAGTTGTATCCCACCATTTTTCTACTTCATCCCAAGTTTTAGCATTTCCATAAAGTTGATTCATCATTGATGATGCCACTTTCTTTCTCTCTATTCCTCCTTCAGGTATGTATTCAAAACCTTCAAGAAAGTCTAATGAAGGTATACTATTTATTTTTTTGTCATTTAGCTTTTGTTGTTCTACTGTTTTTGTTGGTACAGGTTCTTTTTCTGGAACAGTAGTAGACTCATCAACTGGTAAAGCAACTTTTGCTGCAGCTTTTTTATAAGTTTTAGAGGACTTAGAAACAAATCTTTTTACAAAATTTTCTTTACTGTTTTTCTTTATTATAAATCCACCTTTTGTTCTTGCAGGATATCTTAATGCAAAACCTTTAAAGGCTCTTACTTTAACGGGAATACCTAATTTTTTTGCAGCTTTGATTGATGCTTCCGCTATACCGGTTTGACCATTGCTTACAATTTTAGTTATAGGATATTGTTTAACTACTTCACTAAGAATATTGTATACATACTCATCAACATCCTTTTGAGTATAACCATCCTTAGATAATAAAGCCATGTCAGTTCCAACAATGTTTACTACACCATTAGATATCTTGGACAATCCCTGAACAATATTATTAACTGTATTTTCTGCCAGTTTAAAATTCTTTGGGGCATCCTTTTTAGAACCAATTTTTAGAGCATAGTATTTATCACTTTTTGAAATATTATTTGCTACTCCAGTGGCCATAAAAGATGTACCTAATCCAAAAACAACATCAGATTCTTTAGCATTAGCAAGCATTACTCCCTCATTATCTAAGGTACTTTGAAAAACTTCAATAGAAAATTTCTTTCCTGTTTCCTCATCTTCTTCAGTTATAGCTTTTGAAGGAAGTGAAACATTTGTACCATTATCAATATCATCTGATGTTAAATCATCATTGATTGGTGAGTCAATATCAATCTGCTCACTCAGTGGAGTTGTTAAATCTGCAGGTACAGTAAATGATAGATATGCATTTATTCCAACAAAGTAGTTTGCATCACCCTCTGTATAATCAACTTTCATGAATGGTTTAATAAAATCAAAGTAATCTTTCTTTACTTCTCTTATTATATCAACTCCATCTTTGTTTTTTGTTATTTGATAATCAGAAAACTGCACCCCTTTTTGGATTGCACCATCAACTGCAAAGTCCTCCATGTAACTCATACTTGCTGGATATGAGACTTGAGTACCATCATTTTTATTAATGATTTTTGTTTTCATTAGATGCTTACTAATTATATCAGCAGCATCATCTTTATCTAAGTCAACATTAGTTTTTTCTTTGGTAGCAGGATCTTCTAATACAACAGAAAGCTTTTGCTCATTCAGTACTTCTTTTATCTCTACATTAATTCTATTGTTAGTTGTAGTATTTGCTAAGAAGGTAGAGTAGTATTTAAGTTTAGCTTGTGGAGTCATAGGTTCTCCATTTAGTAAACCTTTTGTTGTTAAAACAGCTGCAATATTATCAGCAATCTCTTTTGTAATGTCCATTCTTTGTAAATAGATTTGGCCATTAACCGATACTCCAGCACTTACTTTATTAGTAAGGAAATAACTATATCCTTCAAGACCTGCTGCATGGATATAGATCATCTCAACATCATTAGCAAAATCTGTTTTAGAAAGTAACTGTGATTTATGTTCAATTATCCCGTAGCTTCCATCATTTATGGGTAGCATGACAAACTGTTGATCACTTGGTAAATTAGCAAGCTTTTCATTTAGTCTTGCTAAGTCATTCATTTTTTGTTTTTGCTTACTTCTAATATCTGATATTAATGATTGTCTTTCTTTATCTCCATACAAAATACCATTATTAGTTTCATCAGTTATTTGTTTTTGTGCAAGTTCCTCTGCTGAAATTAAATTATATATATAACCAGAGCGATTTCCTAGATATAACTTACCTTGTCTATTTACTACAGGTCTAATATATTGATAAACTATTCTTCCACCTTGTTTAACTACATTACCATTTTCATCAAATCTAATAGGATTACCTATTGTATCAGATATGATGGCAACATTGATATCATATGTTTTATTCTTAGCTAAGAATGTTTTATCATCATTAGTAAGATCATCCGGTGCAAGGGATCTAATAGGTTGAGCTCTTAATGCAACTGCAGTATCACCCAACATTACTTGATCATTTACATTCCTTTTCTTTGCACTCCATACAGTAGCTTTAATTACGTCATAGAAAAGTTTCTTTTGAGGATCTTTTTGATTTCTTTCAGCCTCACTCATTGTTTCAGGATTCTTTGCAATTGCAATATTTCCAGTTAACTTATCTGGATAATCTACTTTTGCTTTTTCCTGCACCGCAGACCAAATTCCTTTTTCATTGTTATTATTATCTTGACCAATATTTTTAGAGTTCTTATTGCTTGATTTAATACTACTCTTTATAGACTTAGAAGATGGCTTACTAACCGGACGAGTAACAAATTTTACTACATTATCTAAATTTTCAAAATCCAAAGATAAATCTTGTACATAGTCAAAACTTAAACCTGCATCTTTTCTTAAATATGTTTTAATTTCAAGATCATTCTTAACAATGTCTAACATATCTGGAATAGCTTGTACATAAAGAAGACCATTAGGTTCATCTTTATATTCTTCGTACACCTCCTTAATAAATTTATCAAGAGCTTTATTGTCAAATTTACCAAGTTTTGGATCATTGATTCTATCCATGATCTCTCCATGTACTATTGTGTATAAAGCACTTATATCATTTTCAGTATAGAGTTGACAAGCCATTCCTATTTTGGTTTACATTTATTAATATTATCTTCTTTACTCTTATTTTTCAATGCTGCTAATCTATCTTTTTTAGACATTGTAGATGCATTTTGTTTTGCTTGATTGATTAACTCAGGATTGTCTGCAAAATCTTTAATACTGCTTTTTGAAATTGTTGAATTTTCTTTTTCTTCTAGTGTGGGTTCCATAACTTCTTCTTCTACTTTTAATGCTTCTTCTGTAGTTTTAGTAAAGCTAGATTTTATCTGTGCATCAGTAAAAGTTTTCTGTCTTGGTTTACCATTTTGAATATTCTGAACTTGGTTAACAGTTACTTTACCATCTGCTTTTTTCTTAACTACTACTATTTCATTTTCAGTGATACCAAAGATAGGATTTTTGCTAATAAGATAATCACCTACATTAATATTTTCCTCTGATGTATCAATATTTAATGCTTTCTTTCTCATGAAATATACATTCTCAATCATATCTGTTGCCTCTATACTTGTTTCTGCAGATATTGCAAAAATTGCATCAGTATATGCTTTTTCTAATTCTGCTAAATCCTTAGCAGATTTAATAGCATCAATTAGTTTTACAAACTCTTCTACTGAGATTGATTCAATATCAAATGTAATACCTGACTTACCAGCAAGCAATGCTTTTCTTTCTTCTTCACTAAGTTCATCCTCCTCATTTACATTAGTTTCGGTAGTTTCTAAAGCAGATAATTTTGTTTCAAGTGTTTTCTTTCTAGCCATGATCTTTTCATATTCAGGAGAATATGTTACCATGCTACCGACAGTTATAACTCCACCATTTGGAAGTGCCGCTAACTTTTTATCTTGATCAGCAATTTGTTTTTTTAACTTTTTAATTTCAGCTTGTTTTTGAGCTTCAGTTAATACAGGTATAGATGGTGTCTCATCTATATTTTCTGGTTTTAAATTTTCTGGAAGAGCAGGAGCTTTCATAATTACACCATTCTCTGCTAAGACATTATCATCAATAGGAGTAAGTGGCATTGTTGTAGCCTTTTCTAAGTTCTTAACTCTTTTTTCTAATGCTTCAATCTCCTCAGTGTTTGGCGCAGTTGCTTTTTTAAGTGCAAGTATTTTATTATTTAGTTCTCTAATAACAGGAAGATTTAATTTCTTAGCTGCTGATTCAGCACTTAATATATTACCATCCATATCAGTTGTTAATTCAACCGGTAGAATTGATATATTATTGGCTAATTGTCCAGTCATATTAAATATTAATGCTCTATACAAAGAGAGTTGTAATCTATATGCAAACTTTTTACTGTAAGGATTATTCTCATCATTAAAAGATGCCCAGTTTTCAGGCTTACCTGTTTTAATATCTATGATTTTAAGATTGCCCTTTTTATCAATAGCAATTAAGTCCATAGCACCAACTAGTCCTGACTCAAGTAAAGTAGGATCATATAGGATAACATCTTGTGAAATAATATCAAACTCACCATCTATAGCTGCATCTTGTAGCTCAGTCACTATTCCTCTATCACCAAATAGATTATCATAGGCTTGTTGACTCATTTTAGCTGGCTTCTCAGGTCTCATAAACTTACCATTCTTATCCAAAGTAAATGCAACACGTGTCATTGCATCCACTGTATTACCAGCAATGGTAGATTCATCATGAGCAATATCTTTAACAACAGCAACTAATGTATCTTCTGTAAATCTATTATCTAATGCTTTTTTGATTTTATTAATCTTTCTCTGACTTTTTAGTTGTTTTAACTTATTATTTTTTAACTCACTTTCAAGAGCTTGAATAAATAAATTAACTCTTTCTGCATCAGAGGCAATAGCATCATCTTCTTTAATAGCTCTAAAGATAGAAATCAATTGACCTTGAGGTTTTCCTGTTTTAGCATCAACCCCTGGTTCTTTAATAGCAGCATATAGGTAAGCTTCTTTCTGATTGATTTTATTATCTATCTCTTCTGTAAGTTTTGTTACCCGCATTGGTCTACCGTCTACTCCTGGAAACTCATAACCAATTGTATTTCCTTCTGCATCTAAAACTCTTGTAACTCCACCTTGTTTGTTAACTACCATCTCTTCAAAAATTCTGAAGACTTGTTGATATTTACTTTTTGGTTTAGTATTTAATCTCAAGTAGTTTAGATATTTTCCTAACTCCTTTATATCATTTTTTATATTTCTTGATTGTTCTGCAGTTAGAGGTTTATCATTATAGTTATTTTTTCTAAGAATATTTTCTAACTCATCTCTCATCAATCGAATTCTAGTTAAACCATATTCAGTAATTGGTTTCTTTAAAGGCAAAAATTTAATGTTTGGTAAAGCTGATTCAAGATCCATAGGTCTTTCATTGTAAGCTTTAATCATTTGTTTTTGTTCTGGTTTTTCAAGCCAGTTATTCCTTAAAAGATTATATTGTTCAGGATTTACTCTTTCTAAATCTTTTGGTTTACCTAAACCTTGTGGAGCAGGTGAAGTTAAATACTCATCAAAAGCTATTTGTAACTCTGCTCTAAGATCATCAGGAAGTTCATTCCATGGTGCATTAAGATCTACCTCATCTGAAGTTGTTTTTTTAGATGGTGCTTGTGGTCTTGGTGGAGTATCTTCTGTAGATTCAGTAATTTGATCTTTTAATTTTTTTACAAGAGCATCATACCTTCTATTGGTTGTCTCAATTTGTTTTTGATAATCTTTCCAGGCATCAGTTGTTTCAATTGGTCTAACTGTTTCAGATTCTTCAACAGGCTCAATGGTATTTAATTCAGCAATTTTATCATTGAATATTTGATTAAGACCAAATTTCATTTCAACTGCTCTAAGTCTTTCTTCATCAGAGTAGTCTTCTTTACTTAATGTCTTAAGAAATTTTTTAGCTTCTTTAGTGTTATCAGCAATAGCTTTATCTTTTATCTCAGCCCAATTTTCAGGAATAAGATTCTGTTCAGCTAAAGCTTCATATAGTTCATTTAATTCTTCAGGTGTTTTAGCAAGTTCAACTTGTTTTTGCAATCCTATTAAATCATCTATCTCAGCTTTTATTTCCTCTGCTGTTTTACCTTCAGTAGTAGAAGGTTCCATTTCCTCCCATTCTTCTACTGTTTGCCCAGTAGTTGCTACTAAATTTTCTTCAAACTGAGATTTTAATTTTTCTAGTTGTTTATCTCTTCTCTCAATCAGTTGAGCAATTCTGATTTGAAGTTCAGCATTTTTTGCTTCTTCTCTCATCATGCCCTCAAACTCTTTTAGGTCTTGGTATTTATCAAGAACTGCCATATACCGGTCATAAGCTAAACTTCCTTCTGGTATAACTAATTGTCTTTTTTCATCATAGAATTCTGCAGGAGGGACACCCTCATCTCTAAACCTAATAAAATCACTTGATGACATGAAGATACCTTGGTTAGCTAAATAATTTAGTAAACCATTGTCTTCTATATTTGATAACTCTTCTTTAACTATATCTCTATAGTAATCTCCTCTTTTAAGCCAGAGGTCTGTCATCCATTTTTCATTTCTATAATAAACATCTAGAAAGCCTTGAGGGTCATTCATTACATTTATTACATCTACCATTGCTCTTGACTCATCATTGAGTTTATAAAAGTCAAGTACAAGTTCAAAAGAGTCTTCTACTTGATTGTTAAAGAGTGGATCATTAGATTTTGAGGCAAAAGTTTTTAATAAATTTTTATATTCAGATTCTAAATTATTTAATATTCTTGCTTCTATCTGCTCATTTTTTGGACCGAATCTATCTTCTATAAATTCATTTACTTCTTCTTCAGTTACAGTTTCACCTTCAGCTTTTTGTGACTGAAGCATTGCTTTAATTTGCGGGTAAGATCTATCCCTACTATAGTAGTCACTAAATTCTTGATATGCAATATAATATTTTTCAAAAGCTGCAGCTTGATTTAATTTTTCCTTTGCCATTTTTTTAGACTCAGGATCACCCACGGCTAATAAATTGTTAGCTTCATTTTTTAATAAGCCAACTTCATTATACATTTCTTCCGGTCTAAGTATAACATCAGACTCTCTTTTAGTCATATTTTTTAATGGTCTTTGCTCATAATGTTTATCCATTACACCAACCATTCTTTCTCTTACATCATCAAATACTTCATTATAGAATACTGCAGATTTAACTCCCCAGTTCCAAGCATGATGCATAATGTAAGCTTCTTCATAATCATCATCATCTTTATTATACTTAGTTAGATCAATTGGATTAGGATATACTTTATCATAGAATTGTAGTTTTTCACTTATGCCTTTAGCTTTTTTAACAACAGTATCAATTCTACCCTTATATTTTGATACATCTTCATCAGCAATTTGAGGAAAAGCTTCTTTAAATTCAGCATTAGTCATATCTTTATAACTATCAACTGCATCCAAATAAAGATCTAAGACACCATAGTCATGTAACATCATCATGTGTTGTGACAATGCTTCTGTCTCAGCATCCATTGTTTCTTTTTTATTACCACTTTGTTGTACCTTACTTAATATGTCTTGCACACCTCCATTAAATAAACGGCTATTAACCAGTTCTTCAACTCCAAAGGCATTCATATTATCTACAAGTTCCTTTACTATTTTATTTTTTCCTAACTTATATTCTTCATATCCTTTTGGATCAAATATCTGATTTGCTTTTTCATATAGAAATGACATAGTTTTATTAAGTCCACCAGCTACACTACCCATTGCAAAACCAGACAAGAATACTGATGCTCCCTCTTTAGAGAACTGATTTGCTAAACCTTCTCCATAGTAACTAGTTGGAGTACTTCCCTCACCAAATAATTTCCCAAAGAAAGATGCCTTTGAAATTAAATTTTTTCTAACCGGTGTTGTATAAAATGTATCTTTATAATACTTTTCATTAGCAAATGAAATAGTTTCTTGTACTGATTCTTGTAAACCTTCAGCAAAATTAGCTTTTAAATATCCAACAGTTCCCCATACAGATTTATGAAAGGGATCTGTTTTCCATTTGTTCCACCAAGATTTAAAACCTTTTTCTGCAAATTTCCATTCATTCTTAGCAACATCAAATACAACATCACCAAGCTCACCAAACCTTCCTCCACCAATTGTTTTCCAGTCTACAAGTCTTTGCTTTAAAAATCCTTGTGAACCAACTCTTGGATTTAATATATTATCAAAAGAAATTTTATTTGTAAAATAAATCAATCCAGCATTTACTGCTGATGTTTCAAAACCACCCTGTTTTGCTTGAGCAATAATATCTTTTAACTCATCATCATTTGGATTTCTTCCGTTTTTAATTTGATGTTCTGAATATAAATCATCAAATATTTTATTATAAACAAACCCTGCTTCAAGTCGTGCTTCTGATAATGCTAGATTCATATTTCTAAAATCTCTATATGCTGCCCCAGCTGTATTAACTAATTGTCTTCCTGATTGCATATAACCAGTAAAGTCATCTGTTGCATTCATTAAAGAGTAATAGTTATCTGTTAAGTTACTTAAGGGATTAAGAACTTTACCAACAGGAGATGTAATAGTTTTTTGAAATTTACTTATACCATTTGTAGCTTCCCATTCTTTTCTAACTGCATTTATGTCTTTTAAATCTTTTAGTTTTTGAGCATAAGTTCCAATTCCATCAAATGCTTTTCCTGCTTGATATTCTTTGAACAATAAATTTGCAGCTTTTGTTGTAACAGCTTTAGCACCAGTTAGAGCATTTATTCCAGCACCAACCCAGTTTTCCAAAAGAGCTGTTGCCATTATACCAAATGTATAACTGGCATTTATAACAAGGTTGTTAAAGAAAGAACCAAGATTATCTTTAGAGGAATAGTTCTTTGCATTTATTCTAGCATAATCCCTTGCTAGTGCAGCATCCTCCCCAAAAAAATCACCCTCATTAAATATTTTACTCATACTAGCATAGGAACTTTTAAATCCATTCCATGCCATTGGTAAAACTGCTTGAGTTATTGTTCTATATGTGTCACCTAAAAAATTTGTATTTCTGTTAAGCATAGTTTCATTATCCCTTAATGGGTGAAACTCTCTTTTTCCATACTCTTGAAGATCAGCATATCTATCATAAAATGTTCCATTTGGGCCCGCATCATATGAATATACTTTTGACCACTCATTATTATCTTGAAACCCTTGATTAAAACTTCTTAAGTACTCTCTCTTAGCAGCTACATCATCTTGATGGTTATAACTACCTGGATTTGGAGGTGGTACTTGAGAAGGTAATAATCCAGGGGATTTACCAGTTACTCTTTTCTGAACTTGTATTGGATCAGGTAATGGATCTGTAATATTAAGACTTGAGACAATAGGTTTTACATCAGGCTTTTGATAAAGACTATTTACACTATTTTCAAAACTGTTTTCAAAACTATTTTCCCCCATATTGTCTTCTTGTTTGATTTACAGAAATTTGATTTTGCATAGCAAAATTATTAAAATAAGCATCTCTATGTGCTCTAAGATTAACTCCCATGTTTGATAAATTGTCTATATCTTTATCAAAGACAACCTTTCCTTTATTAGGATCATATGAAGCAAAAACTGATTCTACAACAATATTTCCTCCATTACCCATTTTATAATTAACTGAATAACCAGGAAGTCTAGGATCAGTATAAGTTACACCTTCACCACCAGCTCTTTCAATGTTTATCATTTCACGTGACTTGAAAGAGTTTTTAAACATTGTAAGATTTGATAAATTATTTGCATCTGTAATAATTGTAATACCATTTTTAAGTACATCATTATATACATCTTTATTCATTAATCCTACTCCTTTTTCATCTTGTTTAAATTTCTTTAAATATTCTTCTGGTAGTCTAAATTGAATTGCAGCTTTACCCATATCTTGTCCAGCTATAGGAGATGTAACAACTTGAAATGATTTTAATACGTCATTTTTCTTATTCGTTCTTTGTTTTAAATCTGCCCATATTCCATTCCATATTTCATTATTTTCTTTAGGATCTTCAATACCTTTATCTTTACCCATTGGAAGAAAAGATTTATTTACACCCTCAAAAGAAATATAAGTACTACCGTCATCTCTTCCAGTATCTAAGTTTCTAAGGGTTTTTGCAACTTCTAAGTAATGCTGATATGTAGGTGAAAAAACTCCTGGTTGAATAGTAATTCCAGCACCATTAGCAGTATATAAACCTGTCCCTTGTTTTTCAAATCCAAGAAACTGACCAACAGCACTATTTTTAAATTGGCCATATAAACCAATTGATGATTCACCAACTGGATTATTTAATACAGCTAGTGGACTTTTTAGTCTACTATCCTCTACCATACTTTCATAGTCATCTTGCATTGCTTGATATTCTTCTGCAACATTTCTGTGATGTCCTGTCCAAGAATATGAAGCTCTATCAAGTTCAACATCATCACTATCTCCAAACAAACTATTATAACCCAATTCTAAAAGTCCAGTCCCTACATATGATCCAGCAGCTATAAGACCACCTGCTGCAGCACCAACGGGAATAGTTATTTCAGCAAATGGACCTCCAAGTACTCCAGTAGCAGCACCAGCTGTACCACCACCAAGAATTGCATTTACAAGACCACCCCATGACATACCATCCTGTGTACTCACTTCATCCGGATGTTCCATGGCTACTTTTGCTTTGAATTCTTCTTTTGAACGAGGATTATAATCTTCATCAAAAAGATACTCTGCATACTGAAAACCATCTGCTTTCATATTAGCAATTACTTCTTTAGCATGATTTTTTTTATCTTGCTTATATGCTTTTAAGTAACCACTATAGTCATTCAAATCATGACCTAAAGAAATCATTTTTGCTACTGTTCCACTGTTTCTAATGTTAGGATTATCTTTTTTCTTAGCAATTATGTTATTCATTCTTTGAGTAAGAGAAATAATTTGCTCTGGTTTTAAAGAACTAAAGTCTCCTTTTTTAAGTTGAGCTTGAATCTTTTTTCTTTCATCACCCTGTATTTTAGTATTTGCATCTTTAAGAGTTTTAGCAATGGTTGGATCCTGAACTAATATCTTTGAAAAAGCACCTTTACCTATACCTAACATTTCTTCAACAGGTTTAGCTTTCCCCTTTATACTGTTATCTCCAAATATATAATTCATATCTTCTTTACTTAGAACTCCTTCTTTTTCAAATTCATCTAGTAAAGCTGTGATTGTTGTTGAAGCCGCAGCTGCATCTTTTTCAAACATCTTATTGACCGCACCTGCTAATTTTTTAGGATCTGTTTGACCAGTTACTGCCATCATATCGGCTACTGCTTGAACATCAGCAAGTTCTTCTTTTATTACTATTTCACCATTATCTTTTTTTGTATACAGTCCAGAATCTAATTTAGCTTTAGTTCCGATTTTGTCTAGTTCAAGAAGGTATTTATAATAAGCTACATCTTTTTGAGCATTTGCTCTTTGCGCTATTAAAGAAGAATCATATTGGAATTTTTGTCTTTGTACGGCAAATGGATTTGCATCATATGTTTTTTCATAGTTCATAAATGCAAAATCATTAGCTGCATTATCAAGATCTTCTTGTAGTAATGAACCAGCTTTTACTGCATCAACTCTACCTCTTAACTCTGTTAAGTCAGCTTTTGATAAATCACTACCCCCTTGACTATTTAGAGTTTTGTTCATATCACCATCTAACAGTTTCATGTCTTCTTCAGCTTTTTGTAGCAAAGTTCCAATTTGCTCATTAGCTTGTTTATATTTTTCTAATGAAGATGCAGTAGTTTCTATATCTGTACCATCTTCAATAGACTTCTCCATCTTCTCAATCATTTTATCATTTACATTTTTTTGATTAAGAAGGTAATCTCTATTCTGAACAGTTTGATTTTTTAGTATTTTAAGATTTTCATTAATATAATCTCTCTCAGCAGCCATTGCATTTCCACCATATTTTGGTAAATCCTTGTCAGAGGCAATGGTATCTTTTCTTTTTATATATGCCAATGTTGAATAAAACTCTTTTACACGCGGATCATTCCCTAACTCAGCATAGAACACAGATTTTAATGGGGCTATTATTTGTTCTCCATTTTGTTCAGTAACAAGCCAATCTCCTTGAGGAGTTGTGGTCTTTACTTTATACTTCATTTTTTCAGCCATCTCTCTGGCCATCTTTTCTACATTAACATATGGGGTATATTTTACATCACCGAATGAAGTAAGTTGCTCATATGGAGTATTTTTAAATTCTTCAATTCTATAATCTATGGCTCTTATTCCATCTCCCCAATACCCATTATATATATCTTCATCAGTAGAATATCTCTTGCCTTCTCCGAGTGACCTTTCAAAAGTTGCATTTTTTGTAAAGGCCATATCTTTCATAAGACTACTATCTTCATAGAAAGGTCTGAATAACTGAGTAGCTTGTTGAACATTCTGGTCTAATGATAAATCTAATCCAGTAATTCTTTTCAGATCAAAGTCCATTCTTTTAAAAGTATTATCTCTCTTCTTAATACTTTCACTATGTGTTAAAGGAGCATTTAAAAGTTGTCCATACATACTGTTAAGTCTGCTCCAGTTTTGATCATACTGAGTTTGCTTTAGCTGTAATACATTAGCTAAAAGATTTAAGTCTGGTTGAGATGCTTGGTAATCAGGTATATAATCTGTAACTCCCTGTGGATATTGTGCCATAATATTTTTATATTATAAAACTATCAAAATTTTTTAAGTTTAATAAACTTAATAAGTTTATCATAATAAAAATGGATATATATTACTAGCTAAAACATAGCCACCATTTGCCATTCTTTGTCCTCCATACATACCTTTATTTAATCTAGCTTCTTTATAAGCCATATCAAATGCTTTGTCATAGTCACCAGTTTTTCCAGCATAGTATGTAATTCTATCTTCTAAAGATGAACCACCTGCACCAGTGAAAGGTTTTTCCATTCCTGTGTTATAAACAAATTCATTTTCATAATCTCCTGCAAATTGTGGTGTTCTTGTATTTATCTGTTGTATTGCAGCCATTCTATCAATACCAGCAATATCAGCACCCATTGTGTTATAGAGCCATTTATTTTCATTTGCAATCTCTCTTGCTCTATCATCTTTTTGCCCTGCCAATGCTGTATTCATAATGTTTGTATTGGCAAGCATATTAGAATTATCTATTGTAGCTTTTTGTACATTGGTTTCTCTTTGTCTATCAACATTTCTAGACTGAACACCAGCTACAGCATCCATAGAAGCTCTAAGTCCTTTACCAAGTAGATCTTTCATCTGAGCTTGTTTAGCACCAGTAGCTCCAGCCATACCGGTCATTACTGCATTTTGTAATGCATTAACTGCAGCCTGAGCTGTATCAACTTTAGTTTGATATTCTTCATAAGCTCCTTCTACCTGTGCTCTTGGTGTAAGTACTACATTTGAACGAGGAACTTTTGTTTTCATTAATGCATTCCTAGCAATATCCAATCTTGATCTTTTACTTAAATGTGGTCTGTCCATACCACCACCTGATACTTCTCCTCTAGCCCCACCTTCACATACACACTCTTCTTCTTTTTCAATTGGAAATTCTTTTACTTCTCCAGTATTAGGGTCAACACATCTGCAATATAAATCATCTGGAGTATCAGGACAATCTGAACATTTTCCAGTAACTGGATCTTTAGTTCTTACAATAGGTTTACCAGTTGCATCAACCATTGCTTTACCTGTATTAGGATCTATACAAGGTTCACAATCTTGAGTAGGATCTTCATCATCCTTAAACACTGCCTCTTTTTTCTCAAATTTTTTATTTGCTGCTTCAATACAATTTTTATATCGTGGATTAGCAGAAAGTTTAGCTACACCTGCTTCAAGAGCTTCTTCATAACCCTCATCACCTGGTCTTTTACCTTTTAAATAAGCCGGAAAAACTTCTAGTACTGCTTGTTTTACGTCACCAGATTGTTGTATTTTTTTACAGACACCTTGAGCCACACTCTCTTCTGTTCCACCACCGCTACCAGTATAATATTTTACTGCTTGTCCTTTACCTCTTGTTGTTCTATACCAACCTTGCGCATTCTTACCAGTAGTTCCTACAGGAGTTCCTGATACCCAACCAGCATCAGTAGGTGCTGCTGTAGTTCTTGTTGCTGGAATATTATTTACAGTAACAGTAGTTCCAGTACCTGTTCCATTACCATTACCTGTTCCATTACCATTACCTGTTCCATTACCATTACCTGTTCCATTACCATTAACTTGACTATTGTCAGTACCTGCAAACTTAGGAACACCTCCATAAGCCATTTGATCAGGATAATATGGAAAATCATATCCACCCATCTGCATACCATACATAGCATATGGCATACCACCATACTGCATCATACCTTCTTGTGGAGGCATCATACCTTGCTCAGGCATCATATCAGGAGGAGGCATAGAACCTTGCATTTGTGCTGTATCAGTAGGTCTAGCTATAGCTTCTCCACTTGGCATTTGCTCAGGATATGCTGGAGCTTCTTGTGGTTGTTGAAGCATTTGTTGTTGAGCCATCATTGCTTGCTCAGGATTTGCTTGTTGCATTTCTTGAGCCATCATTGGATTTTGTTCTTGTGGCATTTGTTGACCACCCGGTGTTTGTCCTTGAGCTAATGCAGTTTCTAAAGCTTCTGCTTGTTCTTTTAGTTCAGGTATTAAATCCTCTTCATTAATTTGATTAGCTTCCATATAAGGTTTAGCCATAGCGGGAACACCTTGAGGAAATCCTTTCATAGATTCTTGTACAAGAGCAAGAGCACCCAACTTCATGATATAGTTCTTAATCATAATAGTTGCAGTATTTCTTTCTAACTTACCACTATCTGGATCAAGAAGTATTGATTTGTATTTACTTATATCATAAGGTTTAGCTAATTCAGCTGGAGTATATCCTCCTTTCTTTGGTGTTTTATTAAACATTGCTAATACAGCAGGATCATTTATTCTTAATGATGCTGTATCACTAAAGATAAATGTATCATCCGGGAGGTTCAAAGGAGTTCCCCCTTCAAAATGTCTTTTACCTTTTATCTTTAAATGATCTGGAATTGTTTGACCTGTGATAGGACCAAAGGCTGTTTCTCCACGTTCTGCCTCTAGATTTGCTTCATCTCTTGAAACCTCATCCACTGTACTTTTTACTCCTTTGTAAGCTTTGCTATCCATAGCTTTATAATCAGCACCTCCAAAGGCACCAGGTTGTAATGATAATGAACCATCAACCTGCTTACCATAAGCAGCTTTACCCAAAGGCATTTTTGTAATTTGAACTCTCATGTGTTAGTTATAAAAATTTTATTTGTCCACCAGCAGCTAATATTTTTCCTATCTCTTCTTGAGTAAGATCATATACTCCACCTTTTTTATATTTTAATTCACCACCTTCTTTAGTAAATGCATCAGTACCAACAACTCTATTAAAGCCAGTGCTTCCACGTCCTTGACCCTTAGAACCAATTCTTTGATCAAGACCACTATAACCTCCACGAGTAGGAGTATAAGTTATTACATCTCTATTATCTGATCCAGTAAGTTCATTTAAATAATTCTCATCATAGATATTCTCCATTGTTTGTCCAATACCTTGAGCAGCATAACCAGCAGCTGCACCTAAATTAGCAACACCCGTGAGATTTAATGTTCTTGCTTTATTGATATCATACTCAGCTGTAAAGTCTTGTGGAGTATTTGAATCTACATAAGCTT
>Ga0315900_10001846_pt1 | contig 33388 bp, 24 predicted proteins | sample LakEriMetagenome_FD_203521 | JGI IMG/M metagenome (GOLD analysis project Ga0315900, IMG submission 203521) | Freshwater fungal communities from buoy surface, Lake Erie, Ohio, United States - Buoy 12 MA114 | ecosystem: Environmental > Aquatic > Freshwater > Lake > Lake biofilm | place: USA: Lake...
CCCTGGCTGAACGAAGGAAATTTCGTTGCCATTGGGAAAGGTCAGGAAAGGTCAGCCGACCGCAATGATGCGGGCAAGGAAGAAGGACCAGGTGGTCGCAATGCCACCCAGCAGATAGTGGGCAACACCAACGGCACGGCCCTGTGTGATCGAGAGAGCACGGGGCTGGATGGCCGGAGCCACCTTCAGCTTGTTGTGCGCCCACACGATCGACTCAATCAACTCCTGCCAGTAGCCGCGGCCGCTGAACAGGAACATCAGGCTGAACGCCCAGACAAAGTGGGCACCCAGGAACATCAGGCCGTAGGCGCTGGAACTGGAGCCGTAGCTGTTGATCACCTGTGCTGCCTGGGCCCACAGGAAATCACGTAGCCAGCCATTGATCGTGATGGCGCTCTGGGCGAAGTTGCCGTTGGTGATGTGGGAGACAGAGCCGTCGGCATTGACGGTGCCCCACACGTCGCTCTGCATCTTCCAGGAGAAGTGGAAGATCACGATCGACAGAGAGTTGTACATCCAGAACAGCCCCAGGAACACGTGGTCCCAGGCTGATACCTGGCAGGTGCCGCCACGGCCGGGACCGTCGCAGGGGAACCGGAAGCCGAGATTCGCCTTGTCGGGAACAAGGCGGGAGCTGCGGGCATAAAGCACGCCCTTCAGGAGGATCAGCACGGTGACGTGGATCGTGAAGGCGTGGATGTGGTGGACCATGAAATCGGCCGTTCCCAGGGGAATCGGCGCAGCGGCCACCTTGCCGCCCACGGCGACCACGGCTCCGTTGAACACCTCACTCACACCGGCCAGCGCATTGGGTGCGGTGGTGCCGGCGGCGGCGGCGTGGAGACCCTGGATCCACTGGGCGAAGACGGGCTTGAGGGCGATGGCTGAATCGCTGAACATGTCCTGGGGACGGCCCAGGGCACGCATCGTGTCGTTGTGGATGTAGAGGCCGAAGCTGTGGAAGCCGAGCCAGATGCACACCCAGTTGAGGTGGCTGATCAGGGCATCGCGGGCCTTGAGCACTCGATCCAGCACATTGTCGATGTGCTTGGCTGGCTCGTAATCACGGATCATGGCGATGGCGGCGTGGGCGCCGGCACCGACAATCAGAAAACCACCGATCCAGACGTGATGGGTGAAGATCGAAAGCTGGGTGGGGTAGTGGATACCGATGTACGGATACGGAGGCATCGCGTACATGTGGTGAGCCACAATAATACTCAGCGAACCCAGGAGAGCCAAGTTCACAGCCAGTTGGGCGTGCCAGCTGGTGGTCATGAACTCGAACAGTCCATCGTGACCATTGGGGGCGGGGAAGAGAAGGGGATCGCCCTTCTGGCCCTCGAGAATTTCCTTGATGCTGTGGCCGATGCCCCAGTTGGTCCGGTACATGTGACCGGCCACGATGAAGAGCACCGCGATCGCCAGATGGTGATGGGCGATGTCAGTCATCCAGAGACTGCCGGTGACCGGATTCAACCCACCCTTGAAGGTGAGGAAGTCGCTGTAGGCGGCCCAGTTACCGGTGAAGAAGGCGTTGAGACCAGCACCGAAACCGGGGAACAGCTGGGCGAGCACATCCTGGTTGATGAACTCATGGGGCAGCGGAATGTCCGCGACCGAGGCGATGGTCTTGCCATTGAGCACGAGCGGTTGGCCGGCGTCGATGGCATCCATCAGCTGCGTGGTCGGCAGGGACACATGCAGGAGATGCCCTGTCCAGGAGAGGGATCCCAGTCCGAGAAGGCCAGCCAGGTGGTGGTTGAGCATCGACTCAACGTTCTGGAACCACTCGAGCTTGGGAGCAGCTTTGTGGTAATGGAACACGCCGGCATTGAGCATCAGGCCGGCCATCACCAGGGCGCCGATGGCGGTGCAGAGCAGCTGGAACTCGTTGGTGAAGCCCCAGGCCCGCCACACATGGAAGAGGCCGGAGGTGATCTGGATGCCATGGAAGCCGGCACCCACATCGCCGTTGAGGATTTCCTGGCCGAAGATCGGCCAGACCACCTGGGCGCTGGGCTTGACGTGCAGGGGATCGGCGAGCCAGCCGGTGTAATTGGAGAAGCGGGCGCCGTGATAAAAAGCGCCGCTCAGCCAGATGAAGATGACGGCCAGATGGCCGAAATGAGCCGAGAAGATCTTGCGAGAGACCTCTTCGAGGTCGCTCGTATGGCTGTCGAAGTCGTGAGCGTTGGCGTGGAGGTTCCAAACCCATGTGGTGGTTTTGGGACCCTTGGCGAGGGAGCGATCGAAATGGCCGGGCTTTTCGAACAGCTCAAAGGTCGCCGGGTTGTTGACCCGTTCGACCAGCTCCTTCGCCGTTTTCCCACGCTCTGGTGGGCTGATGGTCATCGAGAGGTTCCTCGAGGGACGGAGTCGAGGTGGAGGGCCACCCCTGTGTGTAGGCCCCATGGACAGGACCGACCGAGGCCGGATCCGGGCCATGGGCTCCAGGGCCTACGAGCTGCGCGAATCCGCGAAACCCGTTGCAGCCACTGGGGCTTTGGGGCCCCGACAAGGGGACCGCTGGCGGAAGTATAGGGGTCACTTTCGGGCCGCCCGGTGGCGGAGTTACAAAGGTTCAATCCCAGCGCTTCCCAGGCCAGCACTGGGATTTGGCCGGCAGTTACAAACAGCGCGCCCCACACTTTTCACGTCCTCTCAGTAATAACAACGATGGCTTGATTCTGTTGCCAGTTGATTAGTCGAAACCGGGTGGGGGCGCCCCCGCAGAATGGATGCCGACGTGCCCGCCTGAACCACAACTTGAGAATCCACATCGCCACCCCTGGCGGTGGCCAGGGCGGCCGGGGCCGAAGAGGCCCCCGCACGGGACCGGTGGCCCTGGTGCTGGCGGGCCTGCTGCTGGCGGCTCTGCTGCTGGGCGGCGGCTGCCAGCGGCGAGCGCCGGCCGCGGTGCCTCTCCGGCTGGAGCCCACCCCGCCTGGCGGACGGCTCCAGGAAGTGGCGCCGCCCCCGGCCGTGCAGCAGCTGGAGGCGGGCCTGGCCACCCATGAGCCGCAGCTGGTGATCGAGGCTCCCGCCGACGGCAGCAACCTGCCCAGCGGCAACTGGAACCTGCGCCTGCGCGTGCGCGACTGGCCCCTGGTGGACGGAGGCCCGCTCGGCCTGGGCCCCCATCTGGCCGTGCAGATCGACGATCACCCGCTGTTGCGGCTCACACAACACCACTCCACCCCGACAGGGGACGTGCTGGAAACCCGTCTGCCGCCGCTGGGGGCCGGCAGCCACCGGATCACCGCCTATGCCGCCCAGCCGTGGGGAGAGGCGGTGAAGACTCCAGGGGCGGCCGCCCGGATCCGGGTGCAGAGCGTGGCCGCCAATCCCCTCGCGCTGCCGGCCCCGGGTACGCCCGAGCTGCTGGCGGTGAGTCCGGATGGCTGGAGCGGCGGCGAGCCCGTGCTGCTCGACTGGTTGCTGTTCGATGCTCCGCTGCAGCGCCTGCGCGAAGACGACGCCAGCTGGCGCCTGCGCGTGAGCGTGAATGGCGACTCCTTTCTGATGGATCAGAACCTGCCGGTGTGGCTGCGGGGCTGGCGGAGCGGCAGCAACGCCCTCCGGCTCGAGCTGCTGGACGGGCGGGGCGAGCCGCTCAACCCTCCTTACAACAGCCTGGTGCGCGAAGTGACCGTGGGCGGTGGACCCGGCCCCCGCTGGCAGGACGGCCCCCTCGCGGCCGGCGATCTGGCCGTGCTGCTCGGCGAGGCCCCGCCGCCGCTGCCTGAGCCGCTGCCTGAGCCACTGGCCGCGCCGCTGCCGGAACCACTGGCGGAACCACTGGCGGATCGGAGCCCACCGCCGGATCTCCAGGCGGAGCCCGCCGCCCCGGCCCCAGCCCCGGCCCCGGCGCAGCCCGCCGCCCGGCCCGCTGCCACCGACGGCGCACCCCAGCCGGCCGCCCCCCCGTCCCCGGATGCGGACACCACCGGGGGGTCAGCGCCGGCGCCCGCTCCGAAAGCGCCTACCACCGTCGCCCCCCAGCCCCAGCCTCCGGGAGCCGCGCCTGAACCCGGCAGCAACCCACCGCCGCGCCAGGCCAGCGAAGCCGAGGCCGACCCTCTGCCCCCGTCCACACCCGATCCCCAGGCGGCCGCCGCAGCACCCACCCCTCAGCCAGGCGCGGCCGAACGGGTGGCGCCCAGCTCGGCGATCGGCGGAGCGGCCCGCGATCTGGTGGCCGCCGATGGCAGCCTGATCCAGCGGCTGCCACGCGGGCCGCTCGCCGGGCTGCGCCAGCGCCTGGCCGGCTCGTGAGCACTGTCAGGGCCGCAGGGGCGGCGGCGGCCAGGGAGCCCGGGCCGGTGTGGGGGCTGGGCTTCAGCCGGGGCAGCGCCGAGGTGCTGGAGCGGCTGCGCCAGGCCGGGATCGTGCAGGCGGTGGCGGGCTGGGCCGCCAGCCCCTCGGCGAGCGAGACCCTCCGCGGGCACTGGCAGGAAGCGTCCGCCTTCGTGGTGGTGGGTGCCACCGGACTCGTGACCCGTCTGGTGGCGCCGTTGCTCAGCGACAAGCACAGCGACCCCGCGGTCGTGGTGGTGGATCCGGCAGGGCGCTTCGCGGTGCCTCTCCTCGGCGGCCATGCCGCCGGTGCCGACCAGCTCAGCCAGCGGGTGGCGGCCCTGCTGGGAGGCACGGCGGTGCTCACGGGGGCCAGTGCCGGTTCAGGCCGGCTGACGCTGGATGCCTTCGGCGCAGCCTGGGGCTGGCGCCGGGGCGCGGGCGACTGGAACGCCCTGATGCAGCGGGCGGCCGAGGGGGGGGCGATTCCGATCCGGCAGGAGCAGGGCTGCATCCTCTGGCGCCAGCTGCCGGCGGCCGGGGCCCTGGCCCTGGCCACTGCTGGCCCTGGCCAGCCGGCGGCGCTGGTGGTGAGCTGTCGCCTCGGCCCCGGTTGCCGCTGGCATCCGCCGGTGTTGTGGCTCGGGCTGGGCTGCGAGCGCGGCACCAGCCTGGAGCTGCTGGAGCGGCTTGTGGAGAGCACCCTGGCTGAGCTGCAGCTGGCGCCCGCGGCCGTGGCAGGACTGGCCAGCGCCAGCCGCAAGGCCGATGAGGCGGCCCTGCTCGCCCTGGCCCGGCAGCACGGCTGGCCTCTGCGCCTCTTTGCCGCCGAGGCCCTCGCCGCCAGGGCCGTGCCCAACCCTTCGGCCGCGGTGGCAGCCGCGATGGGAACGCCGAGCGTGGCCGAAGCCGCCGCCCTGCTGGCCGCCGGCAGCGGCGCCGGCCTGCTGCTGCCCAAGCGCATCGAGCACCGTCGCTCCGCCGAGCGGGGGGCCGCCACCCTGGCGATCGCCGAAGCCAGCGGCCAGTGGGCCCCCCAGCGAGGCCATCTGCATCTGGTGGGCAGTGGTCCAGGCCGGCTGGACCTGCTCACCCCGGATGCCCGCGAGGCGCTGGCCCGCTGCACCGTGTGGGTGGGCTACGGCCCCTACCTGGATCTGCTCGAACCCCTGCGGCGACCGGATCAGCTGCGGTGTGACGGCCGCCTCACCGAAGAGCGCGACCGCTGCGCCCAGGCCCTGGAGCTGGCCGGCCAGGGCCTGCCGGTGGCTCTGGTGTCGTCGGGCGACAGCGGCATCTACGCGATGGCCGGCCTGGCCCTGGAGCTGTGGCTGCAGCAGCCGGCCGAAGACCGGCCGGCGTTCAGCGTGCATCCGGGAATCTCAGCCCTGCAGCTGGCCGCAGCCCGGGCGGGAGCGCCACTGATGCACGACTTCTGCACGGTGAGCCTCAGCGACCGGCTCACCCCCTGGGGGGTGATCGAGCAGCGTCTGAAGGCTGCCGCGAGCGGTGATTTCGTGGTGGCTCTGTACAACCCGCGGTCGCGCGAGCGGCACTGGCAGCTGGCCCAAGCACGCGCCATCCTGCTGGGCGGCCGATCGGCCGACACACCGGTGGCCGTCTGCCGTCAGCTGGGGCGCCACGGCGAGGAGGTGCGGCTGCACACGCTCGCCAGCCTGCCGGTGGAGGAGGTGGACATGCTCACCGTGGTGCTGGTGGGCAACTCCAGCACCTACGTCCAGGACGGACGGATGGTGACGCCCCGGGGCTATCCCGGAGCGCCCCTCGCCTGAGGCCAGCCCCAGAGAATCGGGATGACAGGATTCGAACCTGCGGCCCCTTCGTCCCGAACGAAGTGCGCTACCAAGCTGCGCTACATCCCGATTCTCTGACTGTAGGGGATGGCCGGACGAATCCCCGCCTGGGAGCGCCCTGCGGCGGGGCTGCCTACAGTCGGATTGCGCCCATGACGGCTCCGGCCGGCCCCGCTGCCTTGCTGAAACCCGACTGGCTGCGCGTGAAGGCCCCCCAGCGGGAACGGATCGGGGCCGTGGCCGACCTGCTGGTGGACCTGAAGCTGAACACCGTGTGTCAGGAAGCCAGTTGCCCCAACATCGGCGAATGTTTCGCGGGCGGCACGGCCACCTTCCTGATCATGGGTCCGGGCTGCACCCGGGCCTGTCCCTACTGCGACATCGACTTCGACCGCAGCGTGCGCGCCCTCGACCCCAGCGAGCCGGAGCGGCTCGGGGAAGCGGTGAGCCGCCTGGGGCTCAGCCACGTGGTGATCACCTCGGTGAACCGCGACGACCTCGACGACGGGGGCGCCAGTCAGTTCGTGGCCTGCATTCAGCAGGTGCGCCGACGTTCACCCATCACCACCATCGAGCTGCTGATTCCGGATTTCTGCGGCGACCGGCAGGCCCTGGCGACGGTGATGGAGGCGGCACCCGACGTGCTCAACCACAACATCGAAACCGTGCCACGCCTCTACCGCCGCGCCCGGCCGCAGGGGGAGTACGGCCGCTCGCTGGAGCTGCTGGAGCGGGTGCGGACCGGCTGGCCGCGTGTCTACACCAAATCGGGCCTGATGGTGGGCCTGGGCGAGACCGACGCCGAAGTAGGGCAGGTTCTGGCCGACCTGCGCCGGCACGGGGTGGACATCGTGACCATCGGCCAGTACCTCTCACCCGGGCCCCGACACCTGCCGGTGGAGCGTTTCGTGACCCCCGCCCAGTTCGAGGCCTTCCGCCGGCTCGGGGAAGCCGAGCTGGGCTTTCTGCAGGTGGTGAGTTCCCCCCTCACCCGCAGCAGCTACCACGCGGGTGAGGTGCAGCGGCTGATGCGTCAGTTTCCCCGCTGACACTCCCGGTTCGGAGCGGGCGGCGCCTCAGGCCACCACCTGCTGCCGCTCCAGCAGACCGAGCCGGGCCTTTTCACTGGGAGGCACCAGCACCTGGAAGCGGCCCTTCCAGCCTTCCCAGTCGGCCAGGATGGCTGCGGCCCTGCCGCTGGCGGTGGCCGTCAGATGGGCCTCGAGCAGCGGTTTGAGCAGGGCCTCCTGCTCCGCGGTGCTGAGCGGATGGATGGCCACGATCTCGGTGTTCACCCGCTCGCTCACGCCACCGCTGAGATCCAGGAGGAAGGCCACGCCACCGGTCATGCCGGCCGCCACGTTGCGGCCGGTGCCACCAAGCACAACCACCACGCCGCCGGTCATGTATTCGCAGCAGTGGTCGCCGGCTCCCTCCACCACGGCGGCGGCACCGCTGTTGCGCACGGCGAAGCGCTCGCCGGCGCGCCCGAGGGCGAACAGCTCCCCGCCGGTGGCGCCATAGAGGCAGGTGTTGCCGAGGATCACCTGACTGCCGGGGTCCTTCACGCCGGGCGGGGGCACCACCGTGATCCGCCCGCCATTGATGCCCTTGCCCACATAATCGTTGGCCTCGCCCACCAGACGCACCTGCATGCCCTGCACGAGGAAGGCGCCGAAACTCTGACCCGCAGCCCCAGCGAAGGTGAGCTCGATCTGGCCCTGAAAGCCCCGGTTGCCGTGGCGGGCGGCGATCTCCCCGGCGATCCGGGCGCACACACTGCGGTCGGTGTTGACGATCGCCAGCTGCCGGCAGACGCGGCCGTGGCCATCGATCGCCGCAAGCAGGTCGGCGTCAGCCAGCAACGGGTCTTCCAGAATCGGGCCGTTGGCATGGGCAGCCGCCTCATGGCGGAGCCAGGCCCTGTCGGCGGCGGCCGGGATCGGATCCAGCAGGCAGGAGAGGTCGAGTGAGCGGGTCTTGACCAGGCTCACGGCCCGGGGCTGCAGCAGTTCGCTGCGGCCGATCAGGTCGTCCATGCGAGCGATGCCCAGCGCGCTCATCAGCTGACGCACCTCCTCGGCCACAAACAGGAAAAAGTGGACGACGTGCTCGGGCAGACCGGTGAAGCGCCTGCGCAGGGCCTCCTTCTGGGTGGCCACCCCCACGGGGCAGTTGTTGGTGTGGCAGACGCGGGCCATGATGCAGCCCTCGGCGATCATGGCGATCGAGCCGAAGCCGTATTCCTCGGCTCCCAGCAGCGCCGCGATCACCACGTCCCAGCCGGTCTTGAGGCCGCCGTCGGCGCGCAGCAGCACGCGGTGGCGCAGTCCGTTCTCGAGCAGGGAGCGATGCACCTCGGTGAGTCCCAGCTCCCAGGGGCTGCCGGCGTGCTTGATCGAGCTCAAGGGCGAGGCCCCGGTGCCGCCATCGTGGCCGGAGATCTGGATCACATCGGCGTTGGCCTTGGCCACCCCGGCGGCAATGGTGCCGATGCCGATCTCCGCCACCAGTTTCACGCTCACCTTGGCTGCCGGGTGCACCTGATGCAGGTCATGGATCAGCTGGGCCAGGTCCTCGATGGAATAGATGTCATGGTGGGGCGGCGGCGAGATCAGACCCACCCCCGGCTTGCTGTTGCGCAGCCAGGCGATGTAGGGATCCACCTTCGGGCCGGGCAGCTGGCCGCCCTCCCCGGGCTTGGCGCCCTGGGCCACCTTGATCTCCAACTGCCGGCCGCTGCGCAGGTACTCCGGGGTCACCCCGAAGCGGCCCGAGGCGATCTGCTTGATCGCCGAGCAGGCCGTGTCGCCGTTGCGCAGTCCGCGGATGCCGGGCAGGGTGGCGGAGCGGCCCTCGGCATCCACGTCCTCGAGCCGGTGGAAGCGGGCCGGATCCTCGCCCCCTTCACCGCTGTTGCTCTTGCCACCGATGCGGTTCATCGCCACGGCCAGCACCTCGTGGGCCTCCCGTGAAAGGGCCCCCAGGCTCATGCCACCGGTGCAGAAGCGGCTGCAGATGCTCTCCACGCTCTCCACCTGCTCGATGGGGAGCGGTTCGGCAGCCGGCCGGAGCTGGAGCAGGTCGCGCAGGGCCGTGACCGGCCGGCGCTCAAGCAGGGTCTGGTAAGTGGAGAAATGGTCGTAGCCGGGCCCCGCCTTCACGGCGGCGTGCAGGGCCTTGGCCATCTCGGGGCTGTTGAGGTGGTACTCGCCACCGGTGCGGTACTGCACGAAGCCCATGAACTCCAGCTTGGTGCGGTCGAGCTCGGGGAAGGCCTTGCTGTGGAAGGTGAGGGTTTCGCAGGCCAGCTCGGGCAGGCTGAGGCCGGCAACCCGGCTGGTGGTGCCCCGGAACGCCAACGCGATCAGGTCGGCGCCGATGCCGATGGCCTCGAAGATCTGGGCCCCGTGGTAGCTGGCCAGCAGGGAGATGCCGATCTTGGAGAGGATCTTGCGCAGTCCGTCTTCCAGCGCCTTGCGCACGTTGGCCTGAGCCTGATCGGCACTGAGGGCCGGCAGCTTGCCGGTTTCGATCAGCTTCTGGGTGCGGGGATGGGCCAGCCAGTGGCGGGTGGTTTCCCAGGTGAGCCAGGGGCAGACGGCGCTGGCGCCGAAACCGATCAGGCAGGCCAGGTGGTGGGTGGTCCAGCACTGGGCCGTGTCCACCACCAGGGAGGTCTGCAGCCGCAACCCCAGCTGGAGGAGATGGTGGTGCACGGCCCCCACAGCCAGCAGGGGTGGCACATAGGACGTGGTGGCACTGATGCCGCCGGCTTCCCCATCGAGGTCGATCCGATCGGAGAGCACGAGGATCTGCTGGCCGTTGCGCACGGCGGCCTCGGCCTCCTGGCGCAGGCGGTTCACAGCCGCCTCCAGCCCCGAGGGCCCCTCGATGATGGGCATCAGGGTGGAGATGGACGCCGTGGGGAGGCCCTGAGCGGACAGGGCTGCCAGCTCCGCCTCATTGAGCACCGGTGAGGCCAGGTGCAGCACCGCCGCGGCGGCAGGGTCGGGCCGCAGGGGCGATCCCCTCCTGCCCAGGTGCATCTCCAGGCTCATCACCAACTGCTCGCGCAGGGGGTCGATCGGGGGATTGGTGACCTGGGCGAAACGCTGTTTGAAGTAGTCGTAGAGGAGGTGGGGCTTCTGGGAGAGCACCGCCAGGGGGATGTCATCCCCCATGCAGTACGTGGGTTCCTTGGCGGCGCCCGCCATGTCCTCGATCACCAGCTCCAGGTCTTCGGCGGTGAATCCAAAGGCGGTCTGCTGCTGCAGCAGTTCCAGGTCGCCCAGGGCACGGTCCCGCTGCCAGGGCTGGGACGCCAGGCTGCGGCGGTGCTCGGCCAGCCAGGGGCCGTAGGGATGGCGACGGGCCACCTCCTGCTTCACATCCCAGTTGTGCAGCAGCCGGCCCTGCTCCAGATCCACGGCCAGCATCTGACCCGGACCGAGGCGACCCTTCTCGACGATGCGGTCTTCCTCGATCTCGACCACGCCGGTTTCGGAGCCCATCACCACGAACCCGTCGCTGGTGATGCAGTAGCGGGCGGGGCGCAGACCGTTGCGATCCAGGGTGGCGCCGACGCTGCGACCGTCGCTGAACACCAGCAGGGCGGGCCCGTCCCAGGGCTCCTGGGTGCAGGCGGAATATTCATAGAAGGCCGTGATCTCCGGCTTGTCGCTGAGCTCGGGCTGATCGCGGAAGGCCTCCGGCACCAGGGTGAGCAGGGCCTCGGTGATCGGTCGCCCGCTGCGCACGAGCAGCTCCAGGGTGGCGTCGAGGTTGGCGGAATCGCTGAAGGCGGGGTTCACCACGGGCCTCAGATCGGCGGCGGCCTCGCCCCACACCGCATCCAGGCAGGCTTCGGAGGCACGGGCCCAGTTGAGGTTGCCGAGCAGGGTGTTGATCTCGCCGTTGTGACCCAGCAGACGCATCGGCTGGGCGAGGGGCCAGCGCGGGAGCGTGTTGGTGCTGAAGCGGCGGTGATACACGGCGAAGCTCACCGCGAAGCGCCCATCGCGCAGGTCGGCGTAGAAGTCGGCCAGCACCGCGGAGCGCACCATCGCCTTGTACACCACGGTGCGGCTGCTCAGGGAGGCGAAGTAGAGGTCGCCGAGGCCGTTCCCCCAGGCTTCCCGGGCCCGGTCGCCGCAACGGCGGCGCAGGCGGAACAGGAGCGATTCAAAGGCGTCACCCGCGCCGTCGCCCGCGACCAACCACTGTTCGATCACCGGGGCGGTGGAGCGGGCCATCGGCCCGAGCACGGCGGGTTCCACCGGCACCGCACGCCAGCCGAGGCTGCGCAGGCCGAGCCTGGCGGCCTCCTCGGCGCAGAAGCTGCGCGCCTGCTCGCGGCGGGTGGGATCCGAGGGCAGAAACACCATGCCCAGGCCGCGGGCCTCGGCACCGGACCGGGCGGCCGCCGGCCACACCGCCTCGAGGTAGCTCCAGGGGATGCCGCACAGGATCCCGGCACCGTCGCCGGAGTCGCCATCGCCACCGCACCCGCCCCGGTGCTCCATGCAGCCAAGCCCCCGCAGCGCCTGCTGGAGCACCCAGTGGCTGGATGCCCCCTTCAGGGACGCCAGGAACCCCACGCCGCAGGCGTCCTTTTCACCGGCCACCGCCGCCGGAGCGGGACTGTCGCAATGGGGCCAGGCAGGACGGGAGAAATGGGGCATGACCCGGGGAGCACACGCGGTTGCTGGCGCTGGGGCCCACCCGCGGGCGGCGCCAACAGCAGAGCATCGGATCCTAGGGATGAACTTCTCCTCGCTCCGTTCACCGCTAGCGTTTGCAGGCCGCTCGGATGACCAGGACAGCCGATGCCAGGGGCCGTTCCGATCCTCGCCCTGCTGGCCCCGGGGCTGCTGCTGGCCCAGTCCGCTGCCCCGCCTGTGGCTGCGCCGCCGCCACCCCAGGGCGTGGACATGGGCATGGGCGCCAGGCGGCCAGCGGCGGCCGCGACCTGGACGGCAGCCATCGCCGGCGAAGCGGAGCACGGCGGTCGCGAGCTGCGCATCGACGCCCGGTCCCAGCAGGCCCGCTGGCTGTGGCTGGGCGGCGATCACCGCAACCCCAGCCAGCTGTGGCTGCCCCTGGAGGTGTTGCAGAACCAGCTCGGCGTGGCCAGCCGGGTGCGCCCGGGGGGCGATCTCGAACTCGACTGGTTCGGCACCCGGCTGGAGGTCCCCTCCGCGGAGCTGCGCAGCCTCGATGACGAGGTGGCGGTGAACGCCCTGGCCCTGCTGCGGGTCGGCGACGTGCGGATCGAGCGCCGGGGAGCGCTGCTGCTGCTGGACGGGGTGGGCGCCAACCTGCTGCAGGTGCGCACGGGCAACGGCGGTCGGCGGATCGTGCTTGACCTGGATGGCCCGGCCCTGGTGCGCTCCGGGGAGGGCGGCCTCCAGATCGGAGTTCGGGCCAGGGCCGACCAGCTGGCCGCCCTGCGGGCGCTGGGCCTGCAGGCCAGCGCCGCGGGCGGCGGCATCGATCTTTCCGGCCCCAGACCCGCTCGCGTGATCACCCTCGGCGCCCCTGCCCGGCTGGTGCTCGACCTGCCGCCGACCGCCGGCGAGGTGGACACCGATGCCGCCGGCCCCCTGGATCCGCGCCTGACGGCCCTGCTCAACCGGGAACTGCGCTGGGAGCGGCTGGTGCGGGCCGGCGTACGCATCAACGCCGTGCAGATCGATCCCCGCACCAGCTCCCTGCAGCTGCGGCCACTCACCGGCAACCGCGGCATGGAGGGTCTCGACAGCCTGCGCCAGCTGGCGGGAAGGGAGGGGGCCCTGGTGGCCGTCAACGGCGGTTTCTTCAACCGGGTGCGCCGCTTGCCACTGGGGGCCCTGCGTGTCGATGGGCGCTGGCTCTCAGGCCCGATCCTCAACCGGGGCGTGATGGCGTGGGAGCGGGGCGGCCTGCCGCAGTTCGGGCGGCTGCGCCTGGAGGGGTCCGTGGCCGGATCCGATGGCCAGAGCCTGGCCCTGGTGGCCCTGAACAGCGGCTTCGTGCAGCGGGGGGTGAGCCTCTACACGACCGAATGGGGACCGTTCTACCGGGCCCTGAGCGGTGAGGAAACCGCGATCCGGCTGCGGAACGGCCTGGTGGTTGAACGGCTCGATGGGGCGGCCCTCACGGTGGGGGTGCCGCTGCCGGCGGGCGACGAGCTGCTGGTGGCCCGCGGTGGCGCCACGCTGCCCTGGGGTCCGGGCGATCCACTCACCCTCCGGCAGCGCCCGAGCGAGGCGCTTGGGCAGGCCTCGTTCGTGGTGGGGGGTGGCCCGCTCCTGCTTCAGGACGGACGCCAGGTGTTGAACGGCCCGGCCGAGGGGTTCAGTGCGGCTTTCCTGGGCCAGGGGGCACCCCGCACCGTGGTGGCCAGCGACGGCGACCGCCTCTGGCTGATCACCCTGCAGGGCACGGTGGACGAGGGGCCGACGCTCAGCGAGACCGCTGCCCTGCTGCTGGACCTGGGCCTGCGGGACGCCCTCAACCTGGATGGGGGCAGCTCCACGGGGCTGGTGATGGGCGGCACGATGCCCGTGAAGGGCCGCGGTGTCGCCGGCACCATTCACCACGGCATCGGTCTGGTGCCCTGAGCGCTCCGGCCCGGTGGCACACTTCAGACCGACCCGATCCCGCTCCCCATGCCCAAGGGCCCAGGCCTGAGGATCACGCCCGCGGCGGCGGCCGAGCTGGGCCGCCAGGCCGCCGTGGCCGGCACACCGGGGCTGATGCACCTCGAACTGATCCAGGGCGGCTGCGAGCAGTGGACGATCCGGCTGCGCCCCGGCCACCTGGCGGGCACACCGGTGGCCCGCGCCGACGGAATCACCCTGTACGCCCCCGCCGACCAGCTGCCCTTGCTGGCGGGTCTGGGGCTCGACTACCGGGGCGACCTGAGCGGCGGCGGCTTCCTGGTGCGCGGTGGCGGCGGGATCCGCTCCTGTGCCTGCGGAGCGGCTTTCAGCCGCCAGGCCAGCGTCAGACACATCACCCAGTAAGGTGGTGGATTGTCGAAAACGGTCGGGATCCCGACCGGAATCCCCCGACCAGATCCCGGCCTTCGATGCCCACCATTCAGCAGCTGATTCGTACCGAGCGGCAGCGTCTCAGCCGCAAAACCAAATCGCCGGCCCTGCGTGCCTGCCCCGAGCGCCGCGGTGTGTGCACCCGCGTCTACACCTCCACCCCCAAGAAGCCGAACTCGGCTCTGCGGAAGGTCGCTCGGGTGAGGCTCACCTCGGGCTTCGAAGTCACGGCCTACATCCCCGGCATCGGCCACAACCTGCAGGAGCACTCCGTGGTGCTGATCCGGGGCGGCCGCGTCAAGGATCTGCCGGGTGTCCGTTACCACATCATCCGCGGCACGCTCGACACGGCCGGGGTCAAGAACCGCCGGCAGGCCCGCTCCAAGTACGGCGCCAAAACCCCGAAAGACTGAGGCCACTGGAGCGGTGCCCACCCTCCACCACGCCCGAACCCCGACCATTTCCTGATTTCTCCACGGTCCTTCCATGTCTCGCCGCAACGCTGCCGAGAAGCGCCCGGTTCTGCCCGATCCCCAGTTCAACAGCCGTCTGGCCACGATGATGGTGGCCCGGCTGATGAAGCACGGCAAGAAGTCCACGGCCCAGCGGATCCTGTCGGACGCCTTCAACCTGATCAGTGATCGCACCGGTGGAGACCCGCTCGAACTGTTCGAGTCCGCCGTACGCAACGCCACCCCCCTGGTGGAGGTGCGTGCCCGACGTGTCGGTGGCGCCACCTACCAGGTGCCGATGGAAGTGCGCCAGGAACGGGGCACTGCCATGGCCCTGCGCTGGCTCGTGAACTTCTCCCGGGCCCGCAACGGCCGCAGCATGGCCCAGAAGCTCGCCGGCGAGCTGATGGACGCCGCCAACGAGGCGGGCAGCGCCGTGCGCAAGCGCGAGGAGACCCACAAGATGGCGGAGGCCAACAAGGCCTTTGCCCACTACCGCTACTGAGTGGCGGTGGGGTGGGATGGAGCTTCGGGCGGCTCCGGCCCTGGAACGGCGCATGACCGCCGGTCGGTAGAGTAATGCCCACGTTTATGTAGACCCTTCGGAGACCTCCCCGTGGCTCGCGCCTTTCCACTGGAACGCGTCAGAAATATCGGTATTGCCGCCCACATCGACGCGGGCAAGACCACCACAACCGAGCGCATCCTGTTCTACTCAGGCGTTGTGCACAAGATCGGCGAGGTCCACGACGGTGCGGCTGTCACCGACTGGATGGCTCAGGAGCGCGAGCGCGGCATCACGATCACGGCAGCTGCCATCTCCACCAGCTGGCGCGATCACCGCATCAACATCATTGACACCCCCGGGCACGTCGACTTCACCATTGAGGTGGAGCGCTCCATGCGCGTGCTGGACGGCGTGATCGCCGTCTTCTGTGCCGTCGGTGGCGTCCAGCCCCAGTCGGAAACCGTGTGGCGCCAGGCAGACCGCTACAAGGTTCCGCGCATGGTGTTCGTCAACAAGATGGATCGCACCGGTGCCGATTTCCTCAAGGTTCATGCTCAGATCAAAGACCGCCTCAAGGCGAATGCCGTGCCGATCCAGCTGCCCATCGGCGCCGAGGGCGAACTTGCCGGCATCGTTGATCTGGTGAAGAACAAGGCCTTCATCTACAAGGATGAGCTCGGCAAGGACATCGAGGAAACCGACATTCCCGAATCCATGAAGGAACTTGCCGCCACCTGGCGCAAGCATCTGATGGAGTCGGTGGCAGAAACCGACGAAGAGCTGGTGGAAATCTTCCTGGAAACCGATGAGCTCAGTGAGCAGCAGCTGCAGCAGGGAATTCGCGAAGGCGTGCTCAAACACGGCCTCGTGCCCATGCTGTGCGGCTCCGCCTTCAAGAACAAGGGAGTTCAGTTGCTGCTGGACGCTGTGGTCGACTACCTGCCCGCTCCCGTCGACATCCCACCGATCCAGGGGTTGCTTCCCGATGGCAGCGAGGCCCTGCGGCCGGCCGATGACAGCGCACCGTTCAGCGCCCTCGCGTTCAAGGTGATGGCCGATCCGTTCGGCAAACTCACCTTCGTTCGCATCTATTCCGGTGTCCTCCAGAAGGGCAGCTATGTGCTCAACTCCACCAAGGATAAGAAGGAACGGATTTCCAGGCTGATCGTTCTCAAGGCCGACGACCGCGAGGAAGTGGATGAGCTGCGGGCCGGCGACCTCGGCGCCGTGCTCGGCCTCAAGGACACAACCACCGGCGACACCCTCTGCGCCGAAAGTAATCCGATCATCCTGGAGTCGCTGTTCATCCCCGAGCCCGTCATCTCCGTTGCTGTGGAGCCCAAGACCAAGGGCGACATGGACAAGCTCTCCAAGGCCCTTCAATCCCTGTCTGAAGAAGATCCCACCTTCCGGGTCTCCACAGATCCCGAGACCAATCAGACCGTGATTGCCGGGATGGGTGAGCTCCACCTTGAGATTCTTGTGGATCGCATGCTTCGCGAATTCAAGGTTGAAGCAAACATTGGCGCTCCTCAGGTTTCCTATCGGGAAACCATTCGCAGCAGGGCCAAAGGTGAGGGCAAATTTGCCCGCCAGACCGGCGGTAAAGGTCAGTATGGACACGTGGTGATTGAGATGGAACCCGGCGAGCCGGGCTCCGGGTTTGAATTCGTCAACAAGATCGTTGGCGGCATTGTTCCCAAGGAGTACATCGGACCGGCCGAGGCCGGCATGAAGGAAACTTGCCAGTCGGGCGTGATTGCTGGTTTCCCCATGATCGATGTGAAGGTCACCATGGTCGATGGCTCTTACCACGACGTCGACTCTTCGGAGATGGCGTTCAAGATCGCCGGCTCCATGGCCTTCAAGGATGGCGTCAAGAAGTGCAACCCCGTGCTTCTTGAGCCGATGATGAAGGTGGAGGTTGAGATCCCCGAGGATTTCCTCGGCTCCGTGATCGGTGACCTCTCCTCCCGGCGCGGCCAGGTCGAAGGTCAGTCCGTCGAAGATGGACAGTCCAAGGTTCAGGCCAAAGTGCCCCTGGCCGAGATGTTCGGCTATGCCACCCAGCTCCGATCCATGACCCAGGGTCGGGGTATCTTCTCGATGGAGTTCAGTCACTACGAGGAAGTTCCTCGCAACGTGGCTGAGGCCATCATCTCCAAGAATCAGGGCAATTCCTGATCTTTACCCTCCCACCCAATTCCACCCCCGATTCTTTCAGCCATGGCTCGCGAGAAGTTCGCACGGACCAAACCCCACGTCAACATCGGCACAATCGGCCACGTTGATCACGGCAAGACCACTCTTACGGCCGCCATCACCAACGTGCTGGCCAAGAAAGGACAGGCCAAGGCTCAGGCCTACGACCAGATCGACGGTGCTCCCGAGGAGCGCGAGCGTGGCATCACCATCAACACGGCCCATGTGGAGTACGAAACCGGCAAGCGTCACTACGCCCACGTGGACTGCCCCGGCCACGCCGACTACGTGAAAAACATGATCACTGGTGCCGCCCAGATGGATGGCGCCATCCTGGTGGTCGCCGCCACCGATGGCCCGATGGCCCAGACCAAGGAGCACATCCTGTTGGCCAAGCAGGTGGGTGTTCCCGCACTGGTCGTGGCATTGAACAAGTGCGACATGGTGGACGATGAGGAAATTCTCGAACTGGTGGAACTGGAGGTCCGGGAACTGCTGAGCAGCTACGACTTCCCCGGTGATGACATTCCGGTTGTCAAGGTCTCCGGCCTCAAGGCCTTGGAGGGCGACGCGGAATGGGAAGCCAAGATCGATGAATTGATGGATGCTGTCGATTCAGCCATCCCCGAGCCCGAGCGCGAGATCGACAAACCTTTCCTGATGGCAGTGGAGGATGTCTTCTCAATCACCGGCCGGGGCACCGTCGCGACGGGTCGCATCGAACGCGGCAAGGTCAAAGTGGGTGAAGAGGTTGAAATCGTCGGCATCAAGAACACCCGCAAGACCACCGTCACCGGTGTTGAGATGTTCCGCAAGCTCCTCGACGAAGGCATGGCTGGAGACAACGTCGGTCTGCTGCTCCGCGGCATCCAGAAGGAGGACATCGAGCGCGGCATGGTGCTGGTGAAGCCCGGATCGATCACTCCCCACACCAAGTTCGAAGGTGAGGTGTACGTGCTGAAGAAGGAAGAGGGCGGACGCCACACGCCATTCTTCGCGGGTTATCGTCCCCAGTTCTACATTCGCACCACCGATGTGACCGGCCAGATCACGGCCTTCACTTCCGACGAGGGCGCCAATGTGGAGATGGTGATGCCGGGCGACCGCATCAAGATGACCGGTGAGCTGATCTGCCCAGTGGCCATTGAGCAGGGGATGCGCTTCGCCATCCGTGAAGGCGGTCGCACCATCGGTGCGGGCGTTGTGTCCAAGATCCTCGAGTGATCCGACGAGGCTCGATCGCCTAGGCTGGCGGGTGAGGGCTTCTGATCCTCACCCCCTTTCCATTGGGTGACCATCCCAGCTCCACTTCGTTCCGCACCTCGACAAATCAGGCCGCCGTGCCCGCCGGTGGTCCTGCAGCGCCTCCAATCCCGCCGGGAATTCCTGCTCCCATGTCCACCACCATCAGCCAGCAGAAGATCCGCATCCGCCTCAAGGCATTCGACCGTCGCATGCTGGATCTGTCCTGCGAAAAAATCATCGATACCGCCGATCACACCGCCGCAACGGCGATCGGCCCCATCCCTCTGCCAACCAAGCGCAAGATCTACTGCGTGCTCCGCTCCCCCCACGTGGACAAGGACTCCCGGGAGCATTTCGAGACTCGCACCCACCGTCGCATCATCGACATCTACAACCCCTCCTCCAAGACCATCGACGCCCTGATGAAGCTGGATCTGCCCAGCGGTGTCGATATTGAAGTCAAGCTCTAAGCCTGACTCTGAGCTGTTCCAAGGTTCCTACCGCCGTGCCAGGCTCGGCCGGTTTCGCAAGGCCACTCCGGCACAGCCCGCGGCTCGGGGCCAGCTCGAAGCCGTCACTCATGGTTGCTGCACGGGGATGGCGGCTCCACAGCGATGGCGGCAGCCTCCCCTGCTCGCTGACGCCCCAGAGCGGTGGCGCTGAATTCCTTTCTAGGATTGCGCAAGCAACTCCTGATCAAGCCATGGGTGAACTGGCCGTGCGGGAGCTGCCGCTGTTCCCCCTTCCGGATGTGGTGCTCTTCCCCCAGGAGGTGTTGCCCCTGCACATCTTCGAGCCCCGCTACCGCATGCTTCTGCGCACGGTGATGGCCGAAGACCGACGCTTCGGGGTGATCCGTTGGGATCCCCAACGCCAGGCCATGGCGGATGTTGGCTGCTGTGCCGAGATCCTCCACTGCCAGACCCAGGACGATGACCGCAGCAACATCGTGACCATGGGGCAGCAGCGCTTCCGCGTGCTCAACATCGTGCGCGAGGCCCCCTACCGCGTGGGTCTGGTGAGCTGGATCGAGGACACGGAGGGTGACACGGGCGCAGAGGAACTCGATCAGCTGGCCAGGGAGGTGGATCAAGCCCTGCGTGATGTGGTGGAACTCACCGGCAAGCTCGTGGGCAAACCCACCACCCTTCCCGCCGACTTGCCCGACCTGCCCCGGGAACTCTCCTTCTGGATCGGGTCCCACCTCGGCGGCCCCGTGGCGGAGCATCAGCAGGCTTTGCTCGAGCTCACCGACACGGCCGAGCGGCTGCGTCAGGAATACCAGTTGCTCGACCACACCCGCCGCCAGCTTGCCGCCCGCACCGTTCTGAAGGACACCTTTCAGCCCCAGTAGTCCCAGCCCAGCTCCTCTCCCAGCGCCACCGTGATCTCCAGCTTCACCTGGCCCATGGCCGCCCTGGCCATCGGCACCGGTGCGACATTCCTCTGGCTGCGCAGCCGGCGCCACTACCGGGATGCCGCCAGTGTGGCCGCGGCCTACGACCGCTGGACAGACGACCGGTTGCTGGAACGGCTCTGGGGCGACCACATCCACCTGGGGCACTACGGCGATCCGCCCGGAGGCATCGGTTGCATCGACTTCCGGCGCGCCAAGGAGGATTTCGTGCACGCCCTGGTGCGCTGGAGCGGTCTGGATGCCCTGCCGGCCGGCAGCCGGGTGCTCGATGTGGGTTGCGGCATCGGCGGCAGCGCCAGGATCCTCGCCCGCGACTACGGCTTCGACGTGGTGGGCATCAGCATCAGCCCTGCCCAGATCCGCCGTGCCAGCGAGCTGACGCCGGCTGGGCTGAGCTGTCGCTTCGCGGTGATGGACGCCCTGGCGCTCGATCTGCCCCAGGGCTGCATGGATGCCGTGTGGAGTGTGGAGGCCTCCCCCCACATGCCCGACAAGCAGCGCTATGCCGATGAGCTGCTGCGGGTGCTCAGGCCGGGGGGCCTGCTGGCGGTGGCCGACTGGAACCGCCGCGATCCCGCCGATGGGCCGCTCAGCGGCCCGGAACGGTGGGTGATGCGCCAGCTGCTGGAACAGTGGGCCCATCCCGAGTTCGCCAGCATCCGCTCCCTGCGCACCAACCTGGAAACCAGCCCCTGGGGGTGCGGCATCGCCGTTGAAACCGGCGACTGGAGCCGGGCGACGCTGCCCTCCTGGCTTGACTCGATCCTCGAGGGAGCGCGCCGGCCGGGCGCCATCCTGGGGCTGGGTCCAGGGGCGCTGGTTCAGGCCCTGCGCGAGACCCCGACGATCTTGCTGATGCACTGGGCCTTCGCCACGGGCATGATGCAGTTCGGCGTGTTCCGGGGCCGCAAGCCCCTGGCAGCGCCGCCGCCGGATCAATCCGCCGGCTCGTCTTCAGACGCCAGCGTGGTGATCGGGTAGGTGCCGAACAGCACCAGATGTTCGCAGAGCGGGCCAAGGTCCTGGAGGGCCCCTGTCAGCGGCAGCGGCCCGGCCGGCAGCTCCAGATCGACGAAGAAGATGTATTCCCCCATCTCCCGCTTCGAAGGCCGCGATTCGATCCGGCTCATGTTGAGCTGACGCCGGGCGAAACAGCTGAGGGCCTCCAGCAGGGCACCCGGCTGGTTGGAGTGCAGCGAGAAGGCGAGGCTCGCCAGCGGACCCTGCCGGTCGTGGGGGCTGCGGCGCAGGAGGAGAAAACGGGTGCAATTGCCCGGCACATCATTGATCGGGTAGGCCAGCACGTTGAGGCCCTGCTCCTGGCCCGCCTCCAGCGAGGCGATCGCGGCCCGGAACCGGCTGCCCGCCACCAGACGGGCGGCCTCCGCGGTGGAGCTGGTGGGCAGTTGCAGCGCCCGGGGCACATGGTCGGCCAGCCACTGGCTGCACTGGGCCAGGGCCTGCGGGTGGGAGAGCACCTCGCTCACCGCCTCGACGCTGCCGCTGCCCAGCAGCGCGTGGCGAATCGGCAGGACCAGGGCCCGCACCACCGTGAGCTCGGGATGTTCCCAGAGGGCATCGAGGCAGGCGGTGACTCCTCCCTCCACCGAGTTCTCCACGGGCACCACCGCCCCATCACAGCTGCCGCCCGCCACAGCCTGCACCACGGCGCGGATCCCCTGCTGGGGCACCAGTTCCACGCCAGCGATCTTCTCCAGTTCCGCCAGCCGGGTGGCCGCCTGCTCGGCATAGGTGCCGACAGGGCCGAGGAAGGCGAGGCGCATGGAGGCAGAAGGGCGGCCGATAGGATCATGCCGCGTCGGCTGACGGCCCATGCCTCTGGCCTTCAGTGCCAGCCAGGAGCTGCAACTGAGCGTGGCCGACCGTGCCGACCGATTGCCCGCCTATCTGGCCGATGAGGAGCGGGTGGTGCAGGCATTGCTCGATCCGAGCCAGCTGGAGCATCTCGGACCCGGCAGCTGGCGCTACAGCGTCACCAAACTGCAGGTGTTCCAACTGCAGATCGAGCCGGTGGTGGAGCTGCGCTGCCTGCTGGAGCCTGGGGTGATCACCCTGGTGGCGAGCGACTGCCAGCTGCAGGGACTGGGCCTGGTGGACGATTTCCGGCTCAGCCTGCTCTCCAGGCTCAGTGCCGGCCCCGAGGGACTGGAGGGAACCGCAACACTCGGCGTCGAGGTGAGTCAGCCGCCGCTGCTCAGGCTGATCCCCCCCCGGGTGCTGGAAGCGACGGGCCGCTCCCTGCTGGCCGGAATCCTGTTGGGCATCAGGACCCGGGTGGGCCATCAGCTGGTGGAAGACTTCCGGTCCTGGTGCCAGCAGCGCTGAAGCCCAGATTGCCCAGGAACGTGCGCCGATGCAGGGGGGTGAGTCCGAACTCCAGCAGGGCGGCGCGGTGCTGGGCCGTTCCATAGCCGGCATGGCGTTCGAGTCCGTAGCCGGGGTAGCGCTGCGCCAGGCGCCGGATCAGGGCATCCCGGCACTCCTTGGCCAGCACGCTGGCGGCGGCGATCGCCAGGCAGCGTCCATCGCCCCCCACCAGGGTCTGCTGGCGGCCCGGCCACCGCCGCAGCGGCAACACTCCATCCACCAGCACCAGCCCGGGTGGGGTACACAGTTTCTGCAGCGCCCGCAGCATGGCCAGCTCGGTGGCGGCGCGAATCCCGTGTCTGTCGATCTCGTGGGCGGAGGCCTGACCGATGGCCCAGCTCGACGCCTGGGCCTGGATCTGGGGCACCAGGGCTGCCCGGCGCCGGGCGGAGAGCCGTTTGCTGTCGGTGAGCCCGGCTCGGGCCAGGCATGCCTCGGCCCGGGCGGACAGCATCACCGCCGCCGCGAACACCGGGCCGAAGAGGCTGCCGCGGCCCACCTCATCCACCCCGGCCCCTCCCTCCCCAGCCGACCATTCGCCGGAACCCGGACAGGGAGGCTGGAGGGGACCCCCGGACACGGCGGTCGGGTTCAGACGGCCGCGGAGGAGCGGCGGCGGCGGCGGCGGGGAGCGCCATCGTCATCGCTGTCGGGCTCCGGCGCGGGCGCAGCGGCCGGGGGCAGGGGGTCCCGCTCGGATACGGGCGGCCGGGTGGGAACGGTCACTGTGACCACCGTTTCCGGACGGCTGATCTCCGGCAGCGGTGTGATCTCCACCGGCATCTCCATCTCCGCATCGGCGGTGGCGGAGATGGAGGCGACCCCATCACCATGGCCATGGACGGTCGCGGCGCCGGACCCGCCGGCACCGCGACCGCCACGACCTCGGCGCCGGCGCTGGCCCGTGGAAGCCAGCTGCTGGCGGGCTTCCTCCAGCACCGACTCGGCGTCGGCGCCGGGACGCACCACCCGCACCAGCACGTTGTCGCCGCTGGGGGGCTCGGGGAGCAGCAGGGCTGGATTGAGCCCCATCCAGCCGAACACCAGCTCCTGCTCAGGCTCCATCGGCACCACCACCAACTCGGGCTCGGGGCGGCGCAGTTCCCGCGGTTCCGGCGTGACGGCCGCCTGGAGCCCCTCGTCGAGCAGCAGCGGCAGCACGGTGGGTTCGCCGATGTCCAGGCTGCCCGCCACGCCGGCCAGGGGAGGAGCAGCCGCCGTCCCGCGCCCGCGGCCCCCGCGGCGCCGGCCGCGCCCGCCGGCCGGTTCGGCACCCACCGGACTGAGCACCTCGGAGCGGGCGGAGGCTGCCGAGCGCACCACACCGGTGAGGGTGGCGAGGGGTTGGAGGGTGTCCTTGCCAGGCAGGACCGCCACATGGCCCAGGCCACCGCAGCTGGGACAGGCGCGCCCGAAGAGCTCGTAGATGTTCTGTCCCTGCCGCTTGCGGGTGAGCTCGACCAGCCCCAGCTCGGTGATCTGGGCGATCTGGGGCCGGGCGGAATCATCCCGCACCGCCTGGGTGAAGTGCTCGATCAGCTGCAGCTGATCCCGGCGGGAGTCCATGTCGATGAAATCGACGATGACCACCCCGCCGATGTTGCGCAGTTTGAGCTGGCGGGCGATTTCCGTGGCCGCCTCGCAGTTGGTCCAGAGAACGGTCTCGCGGGAATTGGCGGAGCGGGTGAACGAGCCCGAATTCACATCGATGACCGTGAGTGCCTCGGTGGGCTCGATGATGATCGAGCCGCCGGAGGGCAGGTCAACGCGGGGCTTGAGCGCGTCCCGGATGGCGGCATGGACCCGGAAGTGCTCGAGGATCTCGCCGGGTTCGGCATGGGCCTCCACCGCGACGGAGGTGTGATCGGCGCCCAGGAAGGCCCTGGCCCGCTCGCCAGCCGCGGGGCTGTCGAGCACGATGCGCACGACCTCGGGGTTGTAGAGGTCGCGCAGCACCCGATGAACGAAGTCCTCGTCGCGGTTGAGCAGAACGGGCGGGCTGGCCGTCTCGGCGGCCTGCTGAATGGCCTCCCACTGGCGCAGCAGCGTCTCGAGATCGTCGATCAGCTGCTCCTCAACCACTGAGTCCGCCTCGGTGCGGATCAGCAGGCCGGCGCCCGGGGGCTTGATCAGCACCCCCAGCGCCCGCAGCCGGTTGCGCTCGTTCTCACCGTTGATGCGGCGGGAGATGCTCACCCCCTGGCCATGGGGCTGAAGCACCAGGAAGCGGCCGGGCAGCGTGAGATTGCCGGTGAGCCGCGGGCCCTTCGTACCGGTGGGCTCCTTCATCACCTGCACAAGCACCTTCTGCTTCGGCTCAAGCAGTTCGGTGATGCCGGCGGAGCCTTTCTTCAGGCGCAGAGGGCCGAGATCGGTGACGTGAATGAAACCGTTTTTCTCACTCTCACCGATGTTCACGAAAGCGGCATCAATGCCGGGCAAGACGTTTTCAACGGTACCGAGATATACATCACCGATCTGATAGCGACCCTGGGCCACAATCAGTTCATCGACTCGGTCGTCGTGGAGCACCGCGGCGATGCGCAACTGCTCGGCGATGACGATCTGCTGGGGCATGGAGGATGGTGGGGTCCGCGAGACCCGTCCGGGGTGAGAGCGTCGGCCAGGGCCCTGGGACCGATGACGCGCGTTGGAGAATGTCGTACCGCCCAGCGCATGCGGCGGCGCGGCCTGAAAAGATCGATTTCTTGAAGACTTCTTGAAATCGGTTTCTCAGAACCGATGCCGGTGTTGAGAGGCCGGCGGGCAAGGCATGAGGGCGGGAAGATTGCCGCAGCCGGATCAACGCTTGAGGCGGATCGGGTTCCTGCTTGCCTCACTTGAAACTAGCACGTGGCAGCCGTCAGGGGCTGGGTTTCAGGACCAGGGCGAGGCGCCGCTGCCGGCCCAGCTGCAGGCCAACTCCCAGTCCCTCGGTCAGCCAGTGGCCCAGCTGTTCCGGCCTGATGCTGCGGCCGGCCGGATCGACGCTGGCCTCCAGGCGCAGCTGGGCCACGCTGCCCACCTGGTCCTCGAAGGTGAGGGCCCGGAGGCTGGGCCGACAGTCCCGCTGGCGGGGGCGCCCCTTCTTGTCGCTGTCGTGCCAGGGGAGCCGGTCGGCGGCGAGCACGGCGGCCACGGCCCCTTGCCAGGCCTCCGGCCCCAGCCTCAGCGCCGGATCGGCAGGCTGCACCTCCAGGCTCCAGAGGGCCGCTTCGATCAGCTGGGAGAGGCTGGGCGACGACACCGCCACCTCGGCGGCCTCCAGCAGCTGGAAGCCGGCGGGCAGCCGGGGCTGCAGGGCGGCCAGGGCCGCCGCCGGCGCGACGGGCTCCAGGAACTCCAGATCCAGCCACTCGCACCCTCCCTCCACCCCCAGAGGCAGGGGCAAAGCCAGCTGCAGGCGAGGCAGGGGGTGGAAGCCGCCGCTGAAGCTCACCGGCAGGCCGCTGCGGCGCAGTGCCCGCTCCAGCATCCGCAGGGTGTCGAGATGGCCGATCAGGGCCAGCGATCCCCGCTTGCTGAACCGGAACCGCAGCCGGCAGACCCGCTCACTGCCCGGGGGGCGCTGGGGCAGGGCCGGTGGGATCGGCGGCGGCGGCACCACGATGTTGTGGCCCAGCTCCGGGCCGCACACGCCGCAGCTGCTGCAGCCCGCGAACGAGCAGTCCGGCACCACCGCCGCGGCCAGGGCACGCCGCAGATCCTCGGCCAGCCAGCCCTTGTCGAGACCGGAGTCGATGTGATCCCAGGGCAGGGACTGGCGGCAGAAGGCATCCAGATCCTCCGGATCCATGGCCTCCACCGCACTCCAGGCGCCCAGCTCCAGACGGCGATAGCGCCCCCCCAGACCGGCAGCCTCGATTGCCGCTGTCCAGGCGGCATGGGTGCGCTCGACCGATTCGAACCAGGCATCCAGGCCAGCGCCGCCGCGCCAGGCCGCCTCGATCACCGGCGCCAGGCGCCGGTCACCCCGCCCCACGAAGTCTTCCACCGCCGAGAGGCGCACATCGGTGTAATTGGTCTTGATGCCCCGCAGCGGCCGCAGGGCGGTGCGCAGCAGCTCCTGGCGCCGCCGGAACTCCGCCGTGCTCACGCTGTGCCACTGGAAGGGGGTATGGGGTTTGGGCGTGAAGTTGCTGATCGTGAGGTTCAGCTCCAGCCGCCCGAGATCCCGGCACTGCTGCTGCAGCCTGCGGCAGGTGTCGGCGATGCCGACCACATCGGCGTCGGTCTCACCCGGCAGGCCGATCATGAAGTAGAGCTTCACCTTGCGGTAGCCGTTCTCCATGGCGGTGCGGATCCCGCCCAGCAGCTCCGCATCGGTGAGTCCCTTGTTGACGATGTCGCGCAGACGCTGCGTGCCGGCCTCCGGGGCGAAGGTGAGCCCGGCCCGGCGGGTGCCGCCGAGGATGTGGGCGATGTCGGCATCGAAGCGGTCCACCCGCTGGCTGGGCAGGGTGAGGCTCACGTTCTTGTCGGCCAGCCGGTTGCGCAGCTCCACACCCACCGCCGGCAGGGCCAGGTAGTCGGAACAGCTGAGCGACAGCAGCGAGAAGTCGCTGTAGCCGGTGCGCTCCATCCCGGTTTCGATCGCCTCGATCACGGCCTCGGGCTCCACGTCCCGGGCGGGGCGGGTGAGCATGCCGGGCTGGCAGAAGCGGCAGCCGCGCGTGCAGCCGCGGCGGATCTCCACACTGAGCCGGTCGTGCACGGTCTCCACGTGGGGCACCAGCCCCATGGCGTAGTGGGGCATGGGCGTGGCGGTGCGTCGCTGGATGCGCGCCGGCAGTCCGGGCTCCAGGGGCACGATCGTGACCCCATCGGCGGCGGGGCCGTACAGCGTGGGCACGTACACCCCGGGCACCTGGGCCAGGTCGCGCAGCAGCGCCGAGCGGGGGAGCCCGGCGGCACGGGCCTCGGCCACCACCAGGCCGATCTCGGGCAGCAGCTCCTCGCCATCACCCAGGGCAATGAAGTCGAAGAAGGCGGCGAAGGGCTCCGGGTTGCTGGTGGCGGTGGGACCGCCGGCGAAGATCAGCGGCGGCGCCTCGGGATGGCCCAACGGCAGATCGCCGCGATCGGCGGCATGCAGCGGGATGCCCGCCAGCGCCAGCATCTCCAGGATGTTGGTGGCGCCCAGCTCATAGCTGAGCGAGAAGCCGAGCAGGTCGAAGGCGGCCAGGGGCCGACGGCTCTCCACAGCGAACAGCGGGGCCTGCCGCTCGCGCAGGCGCTGCGCCAGATCGGCCGCCGGCAGGTAGCTGCGGTCGCAGAGCTGGCCGGGAACGCGGTTGAGAATCGAATAGAGAATGATGTGGCCGGTGTTGCTGGCCCCCACCTCGTAGACCTCGGGATAGGTGAGGCACCAGCGCACCGCCGCCGCCGGCCAGTCCCTGTCCCAGTCGCGGGGCTCAACGCCGAGCTCATTGCCGAGATAGCGGGCGGGCCGGCTGATGCCGGGATCCACCAGGGTGTCGATCGCCACCGGGGCATCCCCCCCGGCAGCCGGTGCAACGGTCAAGGCGGCAAGGCGGGGTGTTGTGTTGATGGTATGCACCGCCCTTCTGGGCCCGGGCCGGGGCCACCGCGCCATAGGACAATCCCGCGATCCTCCGGCGCACCGCTCCAGCCCATGGTCCAGGTCAACGGCAATTACCTCAAGCTCAAGGCTGGCTATCTGTTCCCGGAGATCGCCCGCCGGGTGAAGGCCTTCAGCGAGGCCAACCCTGAGGCGCCGATCATCCGCCTCGGCATCGGGGATGTCACCGAGCCGCTGCCGCAGGCGTGCCGCGAGGCCATGAAGGCGGCGGTGGATGCCATGGGCAGCCGCGAGGGGTTCCACGGCTACGGCCCGGAGCAGGGCTACCTCTGGCTGCGCGAGGCGATCGCCCAGCACGACTTCCAGGCCCGCGGCTGCGCGATCAGCGCCGAGGAGATCTTCATCTCCGACGGCTCCAAGTGCGACAGCGCCAACATCCTCGACATCCTGGGCGAGGGCAACCGCATCGCCGTCACCGACCCGGTGTACCCGGTGTATGTGGACAGCAACGTGATGGCGGGCCGCACCGGCGACGCCGATGACGCCGGCCGCTACGGCGGCCTCACCTACCTGCCGATCAATGCCGAGAACGGCTTCACGGCCCGGATCCCCAGCGAGCCGGTGGATCTGATCTACCTCTGCTTCCCCAACAACCCCACCGGCGCCGTGGCCACCCGGCAGCAGCTGCAGGAATGGGTGGACTACGCCCGCGCCAATGGCGCCCTGATCCTGTTCGATGCCGCCTACGAAGCCTTCATCCAGGACCCCTCGCTGCCCCACTCGATCTATGAGATCGAAGGGGCGCGGGAATGTGCGATCGAGTTCCGCTCCTTCTCCAAGAACGCCGGCTTCACCGGCACCCGCTGTGCCTTCACCGTGGTGCCTCGCGGCCTCACGGGCAGCGCCGCCAACGGCGAGGCCGTGGAGCTGTGGGGCCTGTGGAACCGGCGCCAGTGCACCAAGTTCAACGGCGTGAGCTACATCGTGCAGCGCGGCGCCGAGGCGGTGTACTCAGCGGAGGGCCAGGCCCAGGTGAGGGCTCTGGTGGCCTTCTACATGGAAAACGCCGCGCTCATCCGCCGCGAGCTGGGCGCCGCCGGGCTGCAGGTGTACGGCGGGGAGCAGGCGCCCTACGTCTGGGTGAAGACGCCCGAGGGCGTGGATTCCTGGGCCTTCTTCGACCGGCTGCTGAGCACCGCCCACGTGGTGGGCACCCCCGGCAGCGGCTTCGGCGCCGCCGGCGAGGGCTACTTCCGGCTCTCGGCCTTCAACAGCCGCGCCAACGTCGAGGAGGCGATGGGGCGGGTGCGAGCCGCCCTGGCCTGAGCTGCCAGAATCTCCCCGATCCCCGGGGTTGCCGCGCCATGGCCAGCCGCCTCAACCACTGCGCCGTCCGTCCACCGGTCACCGGGGAACACGGCGCCGCAGCTGTCGCCAGCGCCACTCCGGGTGGGGCGGCCGTGATCGAGAAGGCCCCGGAACGGGTGCGCAAACCGGCGCCCCGCTACCGGGTTCTGCTCCACAACGATCCGGTGAACACCATGGAGTACGTGGTGACCACCCTGCGCCAGGTGGTGCCCTCCCTGAGCGAGCAGGACGCCATCGCCGTGATGCTGGAGGCCCACAACACCGGCGTGGGCCTTGTGATCGTCTGCGATCTGGAGCCGGCCGAGTTCTACTGCGAGAGCCTCCAGGCGAAGGGCCTCACGAGCACGCTCGAGCCGGACACCTGATGGCCGCCCCCCGGGATGGCGCAACCGGGCGGGGACTGCACTGGCAGGGAACGATCCTCTACCCCCTGGCCCTGGTGGCGATGTTTCTGGCCGGCCAGCTCCTGCTCGGGGCCCTTGGGGTGCCGCCCAGCCAGAGGGCCGCACCGGCCGCGGTTCCGGCCCTGCTGGCCCTGCTGCTGACTCTTCCCTGGCGGCTGCGGCGGGCCTGGAACGTGGACCATCCCTGGCGCAGCCTGGGGGTGAGAGGCGCGGCGCCCAGCCTGGGCCTTGCCCTGCTGGGCGGACTCTCCAGGGCGGCCCTGCTGCTGGGGCTGGTGATCGCGGGTCTGGCCATGGCCGGCGCCCTCACCTGGCAGCCGCGGCTGTCCCTGGAGCTGCTGGCCAACGCGCTGCTGCTGGGGCTGGGTGTGGGCTTCGCCGAGGAACTGCTGTTCCGCGGTTGGCTGCTCGGCGAACTGAGCCTGCTGATCGGTGGCCGGCGGGCCGTGTGGCTGCAGGCGGGCCTGTTCAGCCTGGTCCACAGCCGCTTCACCCTGCAGCCCACCCTGCTGGTCGGCCTGCTGGGGGGCCTGCTCCTGTTCGGCCTGGCCCTGGCCCTGCAGCGCCGTGCCGATGGCGGCGTTCTCTGGGGCGCCGTCGGTCTGCACGGCGGGCTGGTGGGGGGGTGGTTCCTGCTCAACCAGGGGATGGTGATCGTGGATCCAGCCGCTCCGGGCTGGCTGACCGGACCGGCCAACCCGATCGGGGGGGCGCTGGGGTGGCTGGGCCTGGGGCTGCTGGTGCTGGCGTTGCGGCCTTCCTGGCCCCGACCCTGCCGCTGAAGGCACCATCCTCTCGGCGGAACACCTCGGCGGGACATCGCCGATCCAGGGGCGGGGCCCGGCCACGCCGTTCCGCCAAGAACCCGGCGCCGCTTCAGCGGCTGGCGGTAGCCAGGGCGCGTCGGCCCTCCACCGGGGCGTGCAGGGCCTCTTCCAGAGGAGCCAGGCCGTAGTCGCGCTCCAGCAGAGCCATCACGGTGCGACCGAAGTCTGCAGGGTTGCGGTCGAACGCCTCCAGACAGACGCGGCCGAAGGTGCTGCCCATGGGCTCCGGGTTCCAGAGCATGCGGCGGGCATCCCAGGGCAGCATGCTCATCGGGTTGTAGCCCGGACGGATCAACCCCTGATCGAATGCATACTGTTCGAGATGGGTATGGGGCTGCAGACCGATGAAGAAGATGGCGGGCTCCACCTTGTCGGCCCCGAAGATGCGCTCCAGTTCACGGTGATAGGCCACGGTCTGGCGAATCGTCTCGGGACGCTCATCGATCACGTTGAACGAATAGTTCACGGATACGTGCTCCCGGAACCCGGCCTCGGCGAGCAGGCGGCAGTTGTCGAGGACGATGCGCAGGTTGTAGCCCATGCGCATCTTGCGCACCAGCTCCTGGGAGCCTGAGGTGATGCCGATCTCGAAGTAATCCATACCGGTGGCCACCATCAGCGCGGCCAGTTCGGCATCGAGGTTGTCGGCCCTGATGTAGGCCGCCCAGCGTATATCATTCCAGCCCTGGGCCTGGATGGCGCACAGCAGCTCCTTGACGCCTTCGATATGGCGGCGGGCAGGAATGAACTGGGCATCGGTGAACCAGAAGCGGCGCACACCCCGCTGATAGAGCTGGCGCATCTCGGCGATCACCTCCTCGACGGGATTGACGCGCACCGCCTTGCCCTCCACCACCGTGTAGACGCAATAGCAGCAGTTGTGGGGACAGCCCCGCTTGGTCTGCACGCCGACGTAGAAGTCGCCACCCTCCAGGTACCAGTCGAGCTGGGGCCAGATGCGGGCGATGTAGGCGTAGTCGCAGGCGGTTTTCTCGATTCCCAGCGGCTGCTCATGGATCAGCCCTGGCCGGGGCCGATCCCCGGCCAGGAAGCAGCGCTCCCGTTCCAGGGATTCGCCGCGGATCAGCTTCTCGAGCAGCGGCTCCCCCTCGCCCACCGACACGACGGTGCCCCGGGGCAGGCTGCGGCCGAGCTGCTCGTAGAACACGCTCACGGCGCCACCGCCGATCACGGCCCTGGCCTGGCTGTGGTGGCGCCGCGCGCGCCGCAGACCGCGGCGGACCAGGGCCAGATTGCGCCAGAGCTCCCCGTAGAAGGCGGTCATCAGGCGGATGCCGCCGACGGCCCCGCGCAGCCGCTTGAGGGGATTGCGGGCGTAGAACACCTCAAACGAATTCTGGAGGGGATTGCCGCCACGCCCGTCCACCGGGGCATAGATCTGGATGTCGCGCCAGGAAAACACCAGCAGGCTGGGCCGGAAGGCGTCGATGGTGGCGAGCAGCACACGCTCCACATCCAGCAGGGGCACCGCAGCCAGATCGAGAATCCTCTGGCGCAGATCCGGGAACCGCTTGTGGAGATGGTCGGCCAGGTAGACGGGACCGATCGGGAAGATCGGATTGCAGGGCAACCGCACCAGCAGCACCCGGTGATCAGGGGAGGCGGGCACGGCAGGCGACGCCAGGGCGCAGGGTGAGCGGACGCTAACAAGCCCGGCCGAGGCGTCGGCGGCTGCCCTCGGCGGCCCGACGCAGATGCAGAGGCAGACGATCGAGCCAGCCGTCATGCACGCACAGGCGGGGCTGGAGCTGCCAGCCGGCCGCCGCCAGCACGCCGGCGAGATCGGTCGGGCCGGGCTGGGGATAGGCGGGGTTGATCACGTCGTGGTCGTCGATGCCACCGAGGTCATCGATGCCGGCCTCGAGGGCGCGCGGCAGCAGATCCAGGGGCCAGAGGTTCGGGGGCAGCTGCAGGTGCACCTCCGGCGGCAGGATCGCGCGGGCGTCGGCGATCAGGGCAAGCCAGTCCTGGCAATCGCCGGCGCTGAGGGACTGGGCGGTCTGGGCCGGGGCGCGGAAGGGCTGCAGGATCACCTCCTGGATGTGGCCCCACTGCTGCTGCAGGAGGCTGATCAGCTCCAGGGCCTGGATCCGCTCGGCCGGGGTCTCCCCCACCCCCAGCAGCAGGCCGGTGGTGAAGGGGATGCCCAGACGGCCCGCCTGTTCGAGCTGGGCCAGGCGTCGTGCCGGGTGCTTGCTGGGCGCCTGGCGATGCAGGGCGGCATAGGCCGGGCCCAGGCCCTCGAGCATGAGCCCCATGGAGGGGTTGAGCCGGCCGAGGGCCGCCATTTCCCGCCGCGACAGCGGCCCCGCGTTGGTGTGTGGCAGCCGGCCGCGGGCCAGCGCCAGCCGGCTCAAGGACAGCAGCCGCCCGAACCAGCGGCGCCGCTGGGGTGACTCCGGAGCCACCTCTCCACTCAGCAGCAGCACCTCGCTGGCCTGGGGGCGAGCCTCGAGCAGGGCGCCGGCCTCACGGTCGCCGAGGGCGTCAGCGAGGGGGTCGCCGGCAGGGACGGGCCGGCGGAAGCCGCAGTAGGCGCAGGCGTTGAAGCAGGCATGGGTGGGCACAAGCGTGACGCTCGGACTCCAGGTGACCCGCCGGGCCGCCCAGCCCTTCCCGCCGGCCGGTGAATTCCGCTTCACGAACCCCCTTCACAAACGCCGCAATGTTCCGTTACAGTTCAGCTTGACGGGATTCCGTCCCCGGCGGGTTTTCCCACCACCGGACACCGCCTTCAACGGATTCCGCCCTCCATCCCCGTCTCCATCCGGAGACCCACCCTTACTCGTTCTCATGACCACCACTCTCCAGCAGCGCTCCGGCGCCAACAGCTGGCAGCAGTTCTGCGAATGGGTCACCTCCACC
>Ga0315900_10001847_pt1 | contig 33381 bp, 44 predicted proteins | sample LakEriMetagenome_FD_203521 | JGI IMG/M metagenome (GOLD analysis project Ga0315900, IMG submission 203521) | Freshwater fungal communities from buoy surface, Lake Erie, Ohio, United States - Buoy 12 MA114 | ecosystem: Environmental > Aquatic > Freshwater > Lake > Lake biofilm | place: USA: Lake...
ATTAATGCTAAGCGGCGCGTTTTCTTTCATGGATGTCATTATTTCGATTTTTGTCGTTAAAATGTAGCGAAAAATCAAATTTTTTGACTACACTTGTAAAATTGTCAATAACTACAATGGTTTTGACTGACTACAAAATTTTTAATTATGGCAAAGTTTTCAAAAAAAGAATTTGCGGACCGGTGCGGAATGGCCACTAAAAATTTAGCGGTTTATATAAAAAGGGGCAAGGTTATTTTACTCGATGATGATTATATTGATGATGCGGACCATAGAAACCTAGCTTTTTTACAAAAACAACAGGCTAAAAACGGAGAAAAGGATGTAATTGTTGCGATCGCTCCGGCTTTAAAATCTGATAAGCCGGCAAAATCTGTTGAGGTAGATGAAAATAATAATTATGCTGCTCTTGATTTAAAGAAAACATCTGTTCAAGTTGAGAAATTAGAGCAGGAAGTAAGGCTTTTAAAGCTAAAAGAAGAAAAATTGAAAGGCGTTGTGGTACCGTCTGAACTAATTAAACCGGTTTTCTTACAACATAACCAGTCAATTATAACGGAGGTGCATAATAGTTCTGCAGAATTTGCCCGGATCTTCGCAAAGAAACATTCTTTAAATGTAAATGACGTGGCCGAAATTAATGGAGAGTTAATTAAGTGGTTTAACCTTGCTATCAATAAAGCAACAGTATTAAGTGTGAAATCGATTGATAATATTGTAAATGATTACTCAGAAAAGAAAGGTGTAGGTGAGCGAGAATAATTTATATAAGGATCAATTTGTAGAGATCATTAATAGTGGTAAGGTTTTCATTTCAGATATTAAACCATCTGATTGGACTGAACAAAATATGATCATGGCTAAGCCTTTTCCGGGACCATTCAAATATAATCGAACACCTTACATGCGCGAGATCATTGATTGTCTTTCTCAATCGCATCCGGCCCGAACAGTTGCAATTATGAAAGGGGCTCAAGTTGGTGGCTCTGCCGGTGTAATTTATCCGGGAGTAGGTTGGATAATTAAAAATAATCCGGGCAATACTTTAATAACAGTTGGTGCGCCTGATCTGATTGAAAAGTCAATGGAGAAATTAGATTTAATGATTGATAGTTGTGGGTTGAGGCCATATATAAAACCACAGGTCCAAAGGAATCGCGCAAACAAATCAGGTGATACAAACTTTAAAAAGGAATTTCCGCAAGGATATGTAAGTATTATTAGTGCAAACAATCACAGAGGATTAAGGCAAATAGATTTGCAGACTGGTTTCTTTGATGACTTCGAAAGTGTAAAAAGTTCAAGTAAGGAATCCGGAAGCACGCGTAAATTATTAGAACAACGTTTCGCGGCCTATGCTGATACTCACAAAATATTTTATATCAGTACACCGGAAAGAAAAGAAACGAGTAACATTGAACCGGCTTATTTATTAGGTGATCAACGGAAGTATTTAATACCGTGTCCGTGTTGTGGTGAATTTATAGAATTGAAGTGGTCCATTCCGGTAGAAAATAGTGATGGTAAAATGGGAGGTATTACTTGGGAACTAAATGAGGAAGGGAAATTAATTTCTGAGTCGGTGGGTTATACGTGCCAAAAATGTGGAGGATTCTTTAATGATAAAAACAAACATGAACTTTTAAATTTAGGATATTGGAAGCCGACTGCAGAACCAAGTAAATTAGGTTATTATAGTTATCACCTTAATAGTCTTTACGCTCCTTTGGGAATGTATGATTGGGAACATTATATAAATGACTTTATCGAATGTCATCCAGTCGGCCAACCAAGAAATGAAGACCTTTATAAAACATTTGTTAATGTTTGCTTGGGAGAAACTTATGAGGAGCCGGGCCAATCGATTAAATCAAATCAACTTCAGTTAAATATTCGAAACTATGAGATTGGGATTATTCCTGAAAATCAAAGTATCGCTGATGGTAACGGTAAGATAGTGATGTTGACATGTGCTGCCGATTTGGGTGGTCGTGTTGCCGGCATAAATTCTGAATATGATGATGTTCGTTTGGATTATGAAGTTATCGCGCACTCGGAAAGTGGATCAACATATTCAATAAAGCATGGTTCACTTGGAACATTTATTGCAAATCAAAGCTGGAAAAAGAAAGAAGATATCACGCGCGAGATGTGGAGTTACGATATAAGTAAAGCAAATAATATTTGGAAAGAATTTGATCAGATATTGGGTGCCGAATATATGCGCGATAGTGGAGGTAAAATGAAGATCTCAATTACCGGAATAGATACTGGTTTCGCTGAGGCTCAAGTTTTTAATTACATCGATCGGAGTAATTTTAATATTGTAGGACTGAAAGGTGATAAAGAAGATAAATATGTTTCAATGTTAATTGAGCAGTCATCGTTTAAAGTAAGTGTAAGCCGGCCAAACCTTTTTATGGTTAGAGTTGGACAGTTGAAAGACAAACTAATGGCCCGAATAAATTTCAAATGGAAAAAAGGAAGTGATGAACCTCAGCCCCCAGGTTATTTGAATTTCCCTTTACCAAGTGGAGGCGCTTATGGTTATGAAAATTACTTCTTGCATTATGAAGCAGAACATAGAATATTGGATAAAAACGGTAATTTTATTTGGGCTAAGAAAACTGCAGGATCACAGAATCACCACTTTGACGTTAATATTTATAATACTGCAGTAAAAGATATTCTAATGAATAAAATATTTAAAGAGTTGAAGCTGGATGTTAAGACAATGACTTGGACTAACTTTGCTAATTTAATACTGACTGGTAAAATTTAAACCTCAACGCTTTATCTATAAAGCCCACCGCACCCAAAGCATATATTATGACAATTGGAGGACTTGCACTCGGTATCCTAAGTGGGTCAGTTTTGTTATTCTCTGAAGTACATAATATGATTCGGTGCAAGAAAGAGTACTCGGAACAGCTAAGCAAAATGATCCTGGAGAAATCCCAAACGAACATAATAGTGAACGTAAAAACCGCCAAAATTTTCGTTTTCTTTGAATGGCTTTCTTATATATGTTTTGTAATATCATTGTGTAGTTTAGTTTATTATTCTATTCTTTCAGATATATGATTTTATTTCAAAAAACCCAACGCTGAAACATTGGGTTTAATATTCACAATTTAAAAACGACTTAAACTATGAAAAGTATCGAAGGAACTGAGTTCCCAAAAATTTTATCCGACATCGCAATTTTGCAAGCAAAACATGATGCACTGGAAGGCGCTTTTTTTGAATTTGTAAAATATTTGAAGCCTGATGAATTGAATCATTGGCATAATGCTTATGAGAAGACGTGGCAGAAATCTGCTCTTTTAAAAATAAATGAAATTCCGATGGTTGACGAGGCGCTTCAAGACTTTTTAAAGCGTCAGCTAGAGTTATAGTTTCAAAATTATGCATCTTTTCTCTCGCAAGTCAAGGTTATCTTAATAGTTTTTCCTTCATTGACAAAGGAGTAATTAATGGATTTGAAATCAGTCAAATTATTGTAAATATCAGCCGAAATTCCGAGCCCTTTATAAAAGGCTCTACGTTTTTGGATTGATTTTATCGTTATCATATTTTTATATTTAACTAACGGTTTAGAACTTGAAGCCACACGTCGCCAAACCTACGCAGCCGCACATTCCAAAGCTATTGGTAACATAACGTACAATTTTTTAATTACCCCAAATCTTTAGATTCCAAACCTAAAGAACAAAATTAAAAAACTTCTCCGATTAAACTTCCAACCTTTAATCACTCATTTTCAAAAAACCCAACGCTGAAACAATTGAAGTAAGTGTAGTTTATTTTAATTTAAAAAGCAAATTAAAAGTTTAAACTTTTGTAAAATTTAAAACTCTCTTCATCTACAATACTTTTAATCCAGCTTTTATCAGGATCAGTTAATCCGCCATTAGTTGAATACCTTTGCAAGCCATCAACGTGAGAACGGCCACCGCAAAGCCCAATTCCATGTTTAATTCCTAAGCATATCACTTCTTTTGGTGTAAAAAGTTTATATTTTAACTGATTATATAGTGCCACATCGGTGTATGGATCATTATTTAGCGGCCATTTTATCTCTAAACTTGGTTTTATTAGTGTTGACATGGCAGAACTTCGCTGATAATGTTCCATTCTAAACTGTCCCCACACGCGAATATTGTAATAAATTGTGTATGTGGTGCCGAAAATATCAGGTTTTCCGGCATCAATCCACTCTGAAATCATAGTTTCAATGTAGTTTTTAGCGTAAAAATCATCATCTTCCATCAATAAAATAACATCAAAACCCATTTTAGACAGCTTTTCGTAGCCAAAACGGTAACGCGGAGTAATATCGCATGCAGAATCTAACGGTTCGAAGTCAACTATCTCAATATGGTCCGGTTGTAGTGTTTGATTTTTAATTAAACGTAAAGCGTTATTTAAAAATTCTTTTCTATCTCCGCGAGTAGGTATAAGTACTGCTATTTTCATGCACTAATTTTTTCTAATACTTTTGATCTATCAACTAATGATTGAATATCTGAAATGTAATAATCAATTCCTTCTTGACCATGTTTTTCGAACTCTTCTATCAAAATCAGTTTATGGTTTAAAGAAGTATAGTGGACTTGAATTTGGAATACTTAATAGCTCCGGCTTAATATTATTTTCCGAAAAGTATTCTTCACATGCTATACGTGCACCGTCAAGTTCCCAGTCATCAATAATAATAACACCTCCTTTTGTAATCAAAGGATACAATTGTTCTAATGTAAATTTTGTTGGAGCGTAAATATCCATATCCAAACGCAAAATGGAAATGCTTTTTATCTCCTTAATTACTTTTGGAATAGTATGTTGTACCCAACCTTCAACTAATTTTATATTGAGATCATCAAGTCCCCAATCCTTTAAATTACTTTCTACATATTCTTTTGTATGCGAAGTAATTCCACTTGAAACTAAAAGATCTTCATCCGGAACATTTACATCGTGAGTGATCAGTCCAATTCCAGCTTGCAAAGTATCTTTTTTACCAGCTAATTGAATCCCCTCGAAACTATCAAAACCCCAATATTTCCTTTCTTTACCTTCCGGTTTTGTCAAACAACCGAATATCATTGCTCCAAAGTTTCCAGCAGCAGCAACTCCACATTCTACAATATCACCTTTTATGTTATTATCAATAACATATTTACCCATATCAAAGCTATGTTGTTGGGTTTCTTTAGTCGAGTAGGCAAAACCCGAGCAGCATTTTTCAAAACTCATATTTCTATTTTAAATTGGTTTGGTACTTCTATTAATTTTTTATCATAATCTTTAACGTAGTATCCCGGTCCGCATGCAGGATCATAATAACTTTCAAGCATTGTTCCGCGTTCAAGATTTGCTTTAGCACTTGAGTTTCTACATTTACGTTCAATGTTTTGACGAACCCAAGAGAAATGATGCATATGGACCGGTAAACAAACTACATTGCTGCAATTTATACCTCGCGTAGGATCAACATAAAATGGATATTCACTAAATCCAGCAATTGTTTTTGGTAGTATTTTATGAATAAAAGGTACATAATACCCATCTTCTGTTTCAAATCTGAGGGTTGGTGATTTAAAGTATGTGTATAATTTACAAACAGACCCTTCAGCTTTTGAAACAGTATATAATTGTTTTGCTCCTTTAAAATCTCCATAAATTTCATCACAGTCTAAATTTAAAAAGTGAGTACATCCATTTTGTTTTGCAATTTCAATGCCAACATTTCTTTTGTTAGACTCATTTTGAAACCCATTAAATTGAGCTGGACTATATTTATAAAGAATAGTGTTTAATCCATCAATAGCTTTTTGTATCTCATGTAATGGACTAAATGCTTCGCCAAAATTGCTTACATCTTGGTAAACAATTACAAATAAATCAACATCTTTCTTTATTGAATCGATAGAGTATTTCAGTAACTCCACACCATCCCACACATTATAAATTGCTGCTAATTTCATTAACTTAGTTTAAAATCTAATGTTTTGAATTGCTCAAGTGTGATAAATTCAGGTTGATTTTTTATAAATGAGCAATAAATATTTCCTTTTGATTCATACCATTCTTTTGCATACGGTGCAGGAACTTCTGCTTGATTGTACATATTTTGAGCGCCTAAATCTAAAATTGACTTTGGTTTATGCACTTCAATAATATCTTCTAGTTTTTCAACTGTAAAATTTGTGTATCCCATTTTATATTTTTTTAGTTTTTTAAATTCCTTCACTCCAAAGGCAAACATTGTCACAAATAGGAACTAATCCTTTATGTGATGCATAAGCAAAATATGTCTGTTGAGCATTTGTTATTTCTAAATTCATTTGTTTAACAATAATCGAAGCTACTGACTGATCATGACGGTGACCTTTACACCTCATATCATTTGAAACTTGAAGATTATTATTAACCCAATCTCCGGGATAAGAAACTCCATCAAGCGCAGCTCCAATATATTTGTCTAAAAATTGTTTTGCAATTGGATTATCTAAATCAAATCCCATTACGCAAGCCATTAACATCTTGCTGTTAAATGATTCTTCGCGCGACATTCCAAAATTATTTAAGCAAGCATCACTTGTATAATCACCAATTGAAAAACCAAGATTATCAAAAAACAAATAACCATGCTTTTTAATATGTTCAAAAATTGGAGTAATTGATTTTGTTGCATAAACAACAGAATCACACCAAAGCAATTGACCTTTCCAGTCCTGTTCTTCAGCTGCTTTTTTTATAGACAAAGCTTTAAAGGCATATGGAACTGCATCAGGCGAACCCTTATGATGAGGTGAATCTATATGGCCATAGTCATTAATTCCTTTGAATTTCCCATCAAAACCAACTTGTTTTAAACTAAGTTCTAGGCGCATTAATGCTTTAGCGTATTGTCCTACACCGTCTGCAAATGAAACTACTGTCTGCATATTAATAAATTTTCTCCTGATTCATAAAGTACTTTATCCATCCAAAACTTTGAACAGTATTGTAAAATTTCTTCTTTAACATCTTGGTTTGAGTTCCATTCAATGCAAAGAAGTCTAGTTTCTGTTAGATCAATTTGTTTTAAAACATCTACATCTAATCCCTCACAGTCAATAGTAATAAAATCAAAACTTTTATTATCGGACATTTTAAGTAAATTCTCGTAGCGAATGACAATAACTTCTTCTTCAATAAATTCTACACCCGCATTTCTCCAACGAGTAGTTTCATTTTCTTTTAAAGAAGAAAGTAATGCAACGTCTGATTTGTCATTAAAATGATGACCTGAAACTTTTAACATTAATTTTTCTATCTTTGTTCCAATTGCACACTTATAGCATAATACATTTAGATTGTCTTTATGTAAAGCTTCTAACTTATCATATGCTACAGTTGATGGTTCTACCAATACAGCATTCCAGCCCTTTTCAATAAGTGCTAATGAATTGCTAAAAGTTTTGCCGTCATTGGCACCAATATCAAGAAGTGTTCCTTTAAACTCTCCGAAAAAATTAATAATGTGTTCTTGTTCTTGTCCTTGTGAGTAATTCATATTATTTATGGCTTCTATATTTATAATGATAAATTGGTTTTTCAATAATTTCTTGTGTTTTTAAATGACCTTCATCATTCAATTGTTTAGCCCAAGCGTAATCTTCTCCTAATGTTATATGAGGAAATTTTACTTTAATGGCGTGCTCACGTTTCATTGGTGTGATATGGTTGGGATGACGCAAATAATAATCTTTACCATTACGCGGATCATTACAATAAGGATGACCTAATCTAATTTCCCAATCAACTCTTTGTTCGCCATCGGTAGTCATCCAACCGTTTATTCCAATAACATCAGGATTTGTTTCGATTGCTTTTAAAATTAATTCAATTGCATTTTCCGAGATATCGTCATCGTCATCAACGAACCAAACATATTTGCCAGTTGATTTTTCTAAAAGTGAATTTCTTTTTTCTCCAGTAGTAATAGTTAATTCTCTACTATCAATTAAAATTTCTATCGAGTCATTTAATTGCTTATTTAAACTTGTGATTAATTCACTTAAATAAACAGATCTATTAGGAAGTGTTGGTATTAAAATACTTAGTTGCATAAAGGAAAGCCCTCCAGTCTTCTTTTTTCAAATACTTCTTTTCCTTGGTTCCAGTTTGCTTCTGATCGGATATAAGTTTCGTCCCGTTCTGCTTTTCCGATTGAGCAATGTTCATGTGGGAATTGAAGCTCAGGTGCATACATCATCCAATTATTATTAGTGCAAGTCCAAAAAAGGTCTTCATCTACAAACATTGATTTATATGCTGGGTGCCAGAAATAACCAAGCTTTTCATATAGTTCTCTATTCATTATAGGAATAGTTAAAACACAAACGTTAAATTGTTGTAAACAATCATCAACTTTTAATAAAGCTGGCATATTTTTAGGCTGCATTGTAGCGAAAGCAAAAAGCGATCTTATTTTTTCATCCCAATTATCCGGGCATTTAAAATCATCACTTAAATAAATAAGGATATCACCAGTCGCAATTTTAGCAGCTTGATTTGTTGCTTCAACTACTGAGTTGTTATGATCGATTGTAATTCTTGAATATGGTCCAAAAACTTCATATTCTGTTTCGCGCGGATCATTAAAGTCTAACGATAAGATATGTTCTATTTCATTAAAACCTGATGATTTACTCATCCAGTACTCATAAGTTTCTTTAGCCTTTTCAGGTCTACTTCTTGATGGGTGTATTAAACTAATTTTCATATTTTTATTTCATTGATGTGACAGTAGTAACTAAATAGTCTTTCAAGTATAAATGGATGGTAAGGATAAAAGTTAACATTCCATTTATTTTTTAAATCATCAGGAAGAGCAAAAGGATATCCACTATTTTGCCATAATTCAGGCATACCATCCATTATTTTAATAGCGGGCTCTAACATTGATTTTACATAGTGCTCATAAATATGACTCTTAGCGATAAAGTAATTTGAGTAAAATATGTTTTCAAATATTTCCGGTTTCCATTCGTAACCAATCTTATTAGTTATTTCTTTGAAAAACTTAGGTAACTCTCTATGAAACTTTGCTCCGTATGTTATAGGATCATGTGATGGATGCTGCATTAAATTTAGAACTGGAAATTTAAACCTATCTAAAACAAAATCAATTTGCTGAGGTGTAAAATTACTTCTTGAATGATTAGCAAAGTTTGGCAAGTTCATCCAATGATCACATTTTCTTTCAGTAATTTTCGATCTGAATTTATGACTAAGTACTCCAAAGTATTGACTTTGTCTGTGAGCATCAGAATTGATTAAATCTACAATAACACTATTCTCAAAATAAGGAGTGCAATCATCATTGTAATAAGGTATATAGTCGATAGAGCTTAATTGTTCTTCTTTAAAATATACTTGATAGATGTTTAATAATGTCATCGTCGTAAGTATAAATAAATTCCCTAATTAACGTAACTTTTTTTAAAATTATTTTTTACCCCTCTATTTTTACAGAAAATAATTCTTTAAAAATGGCATCAAACGCAGTAGGGGCAGAAAGAATATCCGCAGTAGTTGGATACTTAATAGCCAAAGGAAACTTTCAAACTAGTTCACCAAACCTACCACAAAGGGTAGCTGTTCTTTGTGAAGCTAATACAGCAAATCAAGCAACATTGGATTTAACACCTTATCAAGCAACATCTGCACAAGCAGTTGGTGCAAAATATGGTTATGGTTCGCCTGCTTATCATATCGCGCGTATCGCATTGCCTTTAAATGGTGGTGGATTAGGTGGTATTCCAATTGTATTTTATCCACAAGCAGCAGCAATTGGTTCAGTTGCTAAAGTTATTCAAATTGCACCAGCAGGTGTAGCAACAGGAAACGCAACACATACAATTAAAATTGCTGGTCGTACAAATGTTGATTCTCAATTTTATAACATTAACGTTGTTGCCGGTGATACTATCGCAATTATTACATCTAAAATTACAGATGTTGTAAATGCTGTTTTAGGCGCTCCGGTAATTTCTTCAGATAATGATTATGTTACAACTCTTACCGCAAAATGGAAAGGTTTAACATCGAATGATATTACAGTTTCTGTTGATACAAATAATAATCCTGTTGGAATTTCTTATTGGGTTAATACAACAGTATCAGGATCAGGAACTCCATCTATTGCACCAGCTTTAGCACTTTATGGTTCTGATTGGAATACAATCACTATTAATAGTTATGGTACTGTTACAAGTATCATGGATGCTTTAGAAGCATTCAATGGTATTCCTGACAATACAAATCCTACAGGTCGTTATACTGGAATTGTAATGAAGCCAACAATCGCCTTAACAGGAAGTATTGCTGATGATCCTAGTTCAATTACAGATTCTCGTAAATTAAATTGTACAATTTCAATATCTCCAGCTCCGGCTTCTACAGGTTTACCAATGGAAGCTGCTGCTAATGATGCTGTATTATTTGCTGTAACGGCTCAAAATACACCTGAGTTAGATATTTTAAATAAATTTTATTCTGACATGCCAACACCAACATTGATTGGTTCAATGGCAGATTATAACAACCGTGATTTATTCGTTAAAAAAGGCTGTTCAACAGTTGATTTAGTTAGCGGTAAATATCAAGTTAAAGATCCGGTAACAACTTACCATCCTGATGGAGAAATTCCACCTCAATTCAGATATCGTAGAGATATGATGATTGATTGGAATATCCGTTATGGTTATTATTTACTTGAACAACTTTATGTTGTTGGAAAAGTTATTGCAAATGATGAAGATATTGTTTCAAGTCAAAATGTAGTTAAACCAAAACAATGGAAACAAATTATTAAAAAATATTTTGATGATTTAGTTTCGCGTGGATTAATTGTTGATTCGGCATTTAGTAATTCATCTTTATCAGTTGGAATCAGTTCTGTTAATCCTAACAGATTTGAAACCACATTTAGCATTAAACGTAGTGGAGTTGCTAGAATTAGTGCAACTACTGCGACAATGGGATTTAATTTTGGAACATTAAACACTTAAAAATAACATACGATGCCAGTAGGTGGAGACATAACAGAAATTACATATAATCACCCAACTTTAGGTAGTGGTGTTATTTTTATAAAAGCAGCAGAGGATAGCACCTTTAATTTAGGTGGCGTTCGCTCTAATGATGACATGAATGGTGTTGATGGAGGTGGTAGAATGATCACTCAGTTAAACCGTCAACGTTGGTCATTAGACGTTACTGTTGCGTGGGATATGAATGTAAATTTAGATTTAGAGAAATTATCTGCTTTGGCAGGTGATCCTTTAGATGCTGATTATACAGTATCTCATATTAACGGAGCTATTTATGGTGGAACCGGTCGTCCGGTTGGTGATGTTGCCGGAAATGGAAATGCAGCAACATTCCCTTTAAAATTATCAGGTGGTGGTCAATTAACTAAACAAGCATAATGGACACTATATCAAAAGAACAAGCTGAAAAAGAAGTTAACTCATGGTTAGATTATAAAAAAATCTCACCAAAGAAACGTGAAACTTTAAAAGGCAATATTGCTTATTTAGTTGAAGCAATGATGGAAGGTCTTTTAGTTTTAGATCCTGAAACTTTTATTTTCTCGCATACTTTAAAATTTCCTATTGGTACCGTTAAGAAATTAGAATATAAGCCGCGTTTAACCTTAAAGGAAATTCAAGATAGAACGCAAAACATTAAAACGCCAGGACCACTTGAACAATCTATCGCTTACATTTCTGCATTAACTGGACAAAGTTCGGCAATAATTAAAGAAATGGACTCTGAAGATAATTCATTGGCCGACTATTTATCGTTTTTTTTTATGGCCTAGATAAAGACGATGCGAGTATAGATACAGTAATAACTACTGTCGTATTAGAACTTAAATGGCTGCCTAAAGATTTGGGTAGCCTTTTTTTTGATAGACAAGATTACAATGGAATTGTTTATTGGTACGATAGAGTTTTAGAATTAATAAAAAGAATGAGTCCACAAAAATAATAAATGTCAAAACCACTTATAATACCTAGCATATTTACCGCTGAAGACAAAATGTCTCCATCGTTACGCAGTATGGGTAGAGGTTTAGATGGATTTACCCAAAAAGCAGAAGCGTTAGGAGCAAGAAGTGAAAGAGCGTTTAGAAAATTAACTCCGGGGTTAAGTTCTGCAACAAAAGAAATGCTATCAATGGCATCAACTGCGGCAGTTGTTGGAGGGGCTTTTATGTTAGGAAAATCTTCTATTGATTCAATAATGAATTATGAAGAGGCTGTTCAAAGTTTCAGAACAATAGTTTCAGACTTAAATGATGCTGATTTTTCTAAATTTGAAAAAGCTATTGGTTCAGTTGCAAAATCAACCGGAAAAAGTACAGTAGATGTTGCTACTTCATTTGAAAAGATAGCAGGGTTAAACTCAAAATTTGCAGATACAGCAAAAGGATTAAGTCAGGTGTCAGCCGCTGCTATTACTTTATCAAAAGCAAGTAAGGATGAATTAGGTGTAAGTGCTGAAAATTTAGTCGGCATAATGAACCAATTTAGTTACTCCGCAGATAAAGCAGATAAAACTATAAATATATTAGCCGCAGGTCAGGCTGTTGGAGCATCAAGTATAACTCAAACGGCAGAGGCGTTTGTAACGTTTGGATCAGTTGCGGCAGGAGCAAACGTTACACTTGAAGAATCGGTAGGGTTAGTTCAAACGCTTGGAAAATTTTCAATATTTGGAGCAGAGGCTGGAACTCAATTAAAAGGTTCATTAGTTCATTTACAAAAATCAGGAATGGGGTACGCTTCTGGTCAATTTAAAATAAATGATGCTTTAGAAGAGGCAAAGGTAAAGTTTGATAAACTAAAAACAGCAAAAGAAAAAGATGCTTATGTAACTGATACTTTTGGTTTGATAAATTTAGGAGTTGGAAGAATTTTATTAAATAATACAGACTTAATAAAAGAATATACAAAAGGAGTTACTGGAACTAAAGAAGCTCAATTAGCAGCAGGTATAAATTCAAATACACTTTCTAATAGATTGTCTGAATTGAGTAATGCTTGGACTAATATGCTTACTAGTAGTAATGCTGCAAGTTCAGGATTAGAACGTGCTAAAAGTGCAATTAGCTACGTAACTGATAATTTAGATACAATTGTTGCAGTTGGAATAAATGTTATTAAATTTTTTGCAATATGGAAAGCTTCTATAATAGCAACCTCTTTAGTTACTGGCGGTTTAAATATTGCTTTAGGTATTCAAGGTGCTTTAACTGGAATAGTATCTGTAGCAGTTGGTAAAAGTGCTTTAGCATTAAAGGCTTATGAATGGTCTACAAAAGCAGTTACGGCAGCTCAGTGGTTATGGAATGCTGCAATGACTGCAAACCCAATTGGATTAGTAATAGCAGCCGTTGCCGGACTAGTTGCAGGGCTTGCGTATTTAGCAAGTCAATATCAAGGCTGGGGTGATCAATGGGATATAATGATGACCGGAATGGGTTATTCAATTGATGCTTTTGTTTATCAAGCAAAATCAATGTGGGGAGTAATGTCGAATGCATTCGCTACTACTGTTGATGGAATGAAAATTATATGGTATGGTTTTCAGAATGCAACTGGTGGAATGTCTGATGTTGCTTATGCCAATGAAAAAAAGAAAATGGCGCAAGGCGCTAAGGATAGACAGAACTATATTAAAGAAAATCAGTCACTAGCTAATTTATCTGCTATGAATGCCGCTCTTTATACTAATAATGTATTGACTAGAAAAGGAAGTACTGCAGATGTTGGAGGAAGTGAGGCGGCTCAGTCTGCAAATCGTCAGCAAAAAATTAAAGATCTTGAAAGTTCATGGGCAATGAAAATGGTAACATCACAACCTGGTGTTAAAGATGCTATGAATTTTCAAAGTACAAAAGTGGCTCAGGCAGAAAATACGACTACAACAAATAACGCTAATGCTAATGCTACAATAACAGTTAAAAATGATGGAAATGTACCAGTAGATTTTAATAGTGGTGGAACTAAAAGCGTTAGTGTGATGCCTCAAATGACTTCAACAATGAGTACTAAAAAATAAATATGGGATTTTTTGATCTAGCAATAATTGAAACATTAAACGGAGGCGACTTACAGTTGCTCGGTAATGATTTGGCAATTGTTAATGGTAATGAAAATCAGTTTTATTTATCAATGTTTGGGGGTAATGTAGAACAAAACACAGAGGCTACAATAACATTGGCCGACTCAAAGGATTGGTGGGGTAATAGTTTATTGTTCCCGTCTCAGGCTGCTTTACAGTTTAATTCAAATACTGAAAGAATATTAAATACAACTGAATTAACAAGTATTGGCCGTGTTAAAATTGAAAATGCTATAAAAACAGATTTAAAATATCTTTCTGATTTAGGTGTTACTTTAACTGTTGTCGTTTCAATTCCTGAAACAAATAAAGTATCGGTTGAGATAAGAGGTGTTTTTCAAACCGGTGATGAAAAAGTGGCAATAATTAATTTTATTAAAAAAGCAAGCGGTGATTTTTTCGCAATAGATTTTAACAATGATTTTTTTATATGATAACAATTCCAACATTAAATTCGCTTTACACTGGCATAATCGCTGACATCAACACTGAATATGGGGTTAATATTAATCCATTTGGTAAAGCTGTACTAAGATGCTTTGCGGCTGTTCATGCTGCAAAATTAAAAATATATTATTTGGTAATAGCAGCTTTACAAAAAAACGTTGCTCCCGATACGTGCGATGAAGAGACATTAATCCGTTTTGGAACAATCAAACTAGGAAGAGTTCCATTCGCAGCTGTTGCCGCTCAGTATTCAATTAAAGTAGTTGGTACAATTGGAGCTGTTATTCCTGCTCAATCAACATTTAAAAGTGATGATACTAGTTTAAATCCGGGAATTTTATATGTATTAGACAATGCTTATACGTTATTAACGGCTACTGATTATATAACAGTAAGGGCTTTAACGTTAGGGGCTGAAGGTAAATTAGACTTATTGGATACATTAACTCCAACAGCCCCGATACCGTTAGTTAATAGCGGTGTTGCTTCAACAAGTGTATTTAGTGTAATCGTGCCGCCATTAGCGGCTGAAACAATAGAGGCGTATCGTACGGATGTAATTTTATCATATAGATTAGAGGCTCAAGGTGGTGCCGCAACAGATTATCGTTTATGGTCACAAGATGCTCAAGGAGTAGAAAGAGTTTATCCTTATGCTAAAAGTGGAACTCAAGGAGAAATAGATTTATATGTAGAAGCTACAGTAGTTGATTCGATAGATGGTAAAGGAACTCCAACAGCACAAATATTAACTGACGTTGAAACTGTAGTTGATTTTAATCCGGATACTTCACTAGCCTTAAACGAAAGAGGTAGAAGACCTTTACAAGCAATGGTTAATTATTTGCCAGTTACAATTAAGACAATTGTAATTACAATTACTGGTTACTCAGGATTAACGCCAGCTATACAAGCAACTTTATTAACCGCGCTTACTGACACAGTAAATGCTATGCGACCATTCGTTGCGGGTGCAGATGTGTTAACTGATAAGAATGATATAATTGATACAAATAAATTAATTGGATCAATTATAACAGCAAAACCTGGGGCTGTTTTTACAAGTGTAACATTTACTGTAGATGCAGTTTCAATGAGCACTTATACATTTAACAATGGCAACATTCCTTATTTGAACCCTACAATTGTTTACTTATAATGAGTTACATAGGAGATAAAATATTAAAATTAACACGCCAACTTTATCCAACCGGTAGGGCTTGGAAACTGCCATTCTTTGGTTATTTTGAAGGATTACATAAGGCGTTGGCAGTAAGTGAAGCTCAGGCTTATGAAGATGCTGTATCTATTTTATACAGCATATTACCTGACAATTCAAATTTCACCAGCGATGATGCAACTGATTGGGAAAGAAGGTTAGGATTAATTACAAACCTTGCAACTCCTTTAGCAAGTAGAATGTTGGCTATTAAAAGAAAGATGCAAGCGCCGGGTGTTAATCCTGCAAAAGGACATTATCTTAATTTAGAAAAACAATTACAAGATGCTGGATTTAATGTTTATGTGCATGAAAATATTATTTATAACTATCCAACTGGATTTAGTCAATATAATCCGGTTACATTAAATGCGAATATCTCATCACAAGTTCAACATGGAGATCACCAGCATAGCGATGTACAAAGTGGTATTTATATAAACAGCGTGATAGCAAATAGTATTTATAATTCCGTTGATGTTGGATTTAATGTTGGGTCAAATTTAAGAAGTACATTTTTTATTGGCGGATCTGTATTAGGTACTTACGCCAATGTAACAGCATCAAGAGAGCAAGAATTTAGGCAGTTAATTTTAAACATAAAACAAGTTCAAACAGTAGGTTATTTATTCATTAATTATATATAAACATGATTCCTTTAGCAAGTAAAACAAATGTAACAGCACCAGGCGGTGCTTTTCCTTACGGAAATATAAAAGATAATACTGGTATTGGAGATGGTACTCCGATAAATAAAGATGTGTACGCTGACTTTCATCAGTTCTTTGCGCGATTAGCAGCATTAAGTAGTATTACTCCAAATGGTTTTCCTGAAGATCAAGTAAATGGTTTTCAGTACATGGAAGCGTTTTTAGATATGGCAAATTCATATCGTGAAGAAAGATTTTATGGCGCTGGAACTACTAATTTAACAGATGCCGATGTTGGATGTTTAGTTATTAAGATTAATGCCGCTGCTGGTGGTTTTATTTTACCGCCATTAACTACTTTAAATAATTTTAAAAAAATAACAATATTAAATACTGGTGCCGGTGATTTAGCTTTAGTTCCTGATGGTTCTGATGTTTTTCAGCCAAGTACTGGAACGTTAACTTTAAAGACTAATGAAAGTGTTTTATTAGAAGCGAGTTTTTTAAATAGCCCTACTTCTCCGTGCTGGAATGTTGTGAATATTTTCAGAACACCTGTTGTTACCCCAATAACCGTTTCTTCTTTTTTAAATAGTTGGACAGCAACTAGTACTGTAAAATATAGAAAAAATTATGAAGGATTAGTAACATTGCAAGGTGTTGTAAGTGTTGCAACTTTGACATCAGGAGTAATATTTAATTTACCGGCCGGATATAGACCTTCATATCAAAGATATTTTAATTTGATGGCTCAAGATGGCACTACTTATATTGCAGTAGAAGGATCTGTTTATACAAATGGAAATGTTTATGTAAATCCAGGAACTCTTGCTGGTCCTACTGTAAATGTTAGGCTTGATGGAATAAGTTTTTATTTAGATTAATGAGAATAAACATCAATACGGATGCGGTTGTTTCTATGACTAACAAGTTAGAGAAATTAAGAAAGTCAGCGTTACCAGCAGCAGTTTGTGGTACGTTGAATGATGCTGCATTTGATGTTAAAACCAATACAATGTTACGATCTTCTAAAAATAATTTTATTAATCGTGAAAAGAATTTCTTTAAAGCAAATAGTACTTATCAAAAAGCCACAGGGTTTAATATTAGCACAATGAAATCTTCTGTTGGATTTGTTTCTAAAGGAGGAACAAATCATTCAGTTGATGATTTGGAAGAGCAAGAACACGGAGGGGTAATTGATAACAGGAGTTTTATTCCAACTGTATTTGCTCGTAAAGGAAAAACACATACTGGTTTAGTTAAGCCTAATGCGCAATTAAGTAAAATTAATAGGATTATAAATGTTAACGATTCAATTGGTAAAAACCAAAGAGAAAAATTTGTTATTGCAGCATCTGTTGCCGGTCGAGGTGGTTTTGTTTTAAGAGGTGATATTTTATTTAGAATTGATACTGCTCCAAAAAGCAATTTAAGAAGTAAAAAAGCAAATTTTAAAGCTACACCACTATATTCATTTAAAAAAGGTAGAAAGGTAAAAGTAAAGCCAACTAATTTTATGCAAGAAGCTTCTTTGATCACTCAAAAAAAACTTGATGATTTTTATATTAAACAAGGCGAACGCCAATTAGCAAAAGTTTGGAAATGAGTTGGGAAGACAAGATAACAAAACAATTAAGTATTACTACTGGTGACGGAAAAGTATATACTGTTATTTGGGTAAACTCTAGTAAATCTATTGAATGGCATGGATCTGAATTTTCGTTTTTAGAAGTTAACGGAACTTTAGCGAAAAAGAAAAAAGTATTAGGTCGTAAATTTCCTTTAGAGTTTTATTTCCAAGGCCCTGATCATTTAGATGATTACGCTAAATTTGAGCGATCGTGTAGTGATATGCGTCCAATGGTTATTGAGCATCCTTTATATGATGTGATTATAGCACAATTGATGAGTTTAAATGTTGATAATACAACAATGAACTATTCAAAAGTTACTTGTACTGCCATTGAAACAATAACAGAAGATAACCCAATTACGGTAATTGACCCGATAGATTCTATTGCTCAAATTAAAACAAAATTAGATGTTGCAAATGAAGCTGAGTTAACGCAGCCTCCAACAATTACAGATGTAAATACTTTAAACATTGTAACGGCTCAAAATTATAAACAAGGATTAAAAATAATTACTATACCGGAAGAGGCTCAAGATTATTTCAATGCTTTTAGTACAGCTTCATCTTACATTAATACGGCTACTGCTAGTCCATTATTAGCAATGAGAACAACAATAGCAATGTTGACCTTACCTGCTAAATTTACAGCAGATGTTAAGAGTAGGGTTAATACGTTAGTTGCTCAATTCAATAATTTAAGACTTACAATTAACGGACTTTATACAGTACCATCAAAACAGATTTACGAAATTCAAGGGAATGCAATTATTTCATCAATGTGTTTAGCGGCTTCAACTCCATTAAGTGGTAATTACAGAAATTCAAATTCGGCAATAAATATAGTTGACACGTTACTTGAAAATTACAGACAGTTTTTAGTTGATTTAGATACGTTGCAAGATTTGAATGGTAGCAACCCTGCTTTTTATGTTCCGGGATTTGATGCTTTAAATTTATTAACTCAGTTAGTAAATATCACTGTTAGTAGTTTATTGCAAATCGCTTTAAACGGGCGACAAGAAAGAAGTTTAATTTTAACTGAAGATACAAATATTATCACGCTAACACACAGACTTTATAGTTTAGATCCTAATGATTCAAATATTAACGAGTTGATTGATAATAACGATTTTACTTACAGAGATATGTTAGGAATTGAAAAGGGTAAAAAAATAACATACTATATTTAATGGGAATATATTTAAAAATAAATACAAGGCAATCTGATACCGGAGACGTAATTCGTACCGTAAAGTATTGGAATAGTTTTGCTATGAATTTAAAATATGATGCTATTGGGGATACCTTTAGTTTCTCTTTTTACTTTGATCCTAATAACCCTGAACATGCAGAAATAGCATGCGTAAGTCATTACCATGAATGCAGTATTTATTATGATGATGAATTATTGATCAATGGTTATATGCTTTCGCAGGCGTTTAAAGATACGCCTAAGCCTGAACTTGTCCATATTGGTGGCTATTCTAAGTCGGGTGTTTTTGCTGACTGTGATATTCCAACATCTATGTATCCATTAGAAAGTAACGGATTAAGTTTTAGACAAATTGCACAAAGAATTTTAAATAATTTTAATACTCATATTCGAAGTAAAGCAAATCAGTTTAAGTTAATTATTGCTGATATTGCTCAAATTGATGCTGGCAGCGCTATTGCTAAAAAAGTAGATAAAAATATAACCAAGTCAACTGCTAAAGAAAGTCAAAATATACAGTCTTATTTAACGGGTTTAGCTACTCAAAAAAATTTAGTTTTATCCCATAATCCTGCCGGTAATTTATTGATCACTGAGGCTAATACTGAGAGTGAACCAATCTTTGATTTTGATAAAGAAAAAGGAATGGTTGGTATAATGGAAATGGATTTGAATTTTAACGGCCAACCAATGCATTCACATATTACTGTTATAATGCAAGCTAGTCAAGATGGAGGTAATGCTGGTGAATATACAATAAGAAATCCATTTGTACCGGTAGCAGCAGTATTCAGACCTAAAGTAATTGTGTTGTCTTCAGGTGATGATGTTACTATTCAGGAAGCGGCAGAAAATGAATTAAGAAAAGAAATAAAAAACATTGTTCTTAAAATTACTTTAGATCGTGGAATGTTAAACGGTAAATTTATTAGGCCGAATAATACTTGTAAGGTAAAAAACAGAAATATATTTTTATATAAATCGGTAAAATGGTTTATTGAAAGTGTTGATTTTACGGCAGATGCCGATAGTGAAAAAAGTATTTTAACTTGTGTTCCTACTTACGTTTACAGCAAAGAAACTATTACTAATTTCTTTGTAAATAGTCATGAAAACTTACCGAGATTATGAAGATATTAAAAGTAGCAGGGACATCTTTTGATACATTTAAAAGATTAGTCGTAAAGGCTTGGAACGGGAAATCAGATGTTAGAACCGCAATAGAAGCAAGCTCTTATGGAATTGATAGTAATCCCGTTAAAGACATGGTTGCTATTTATACAAAGACTGAGCTTGATGGAAATGAATATATAATCGGTTATTTGAATAAAAACAGGCTTGCTGAAATTGGAGAAACTCGTTTATTCTCGACTGATTCAACTGGAACTTTAAAAACTTTTGTTTGGTTAAAAAGTGATGGAACAATGCAATTAGGAGGTACTATTCATAATGCTGTAAGATATACTCCGCTAAACACTGGACTACAAAATGAAGTTGCTTTAATTAATGCTGAGTTAGTAAAAATTGCAGCTGCTATTAATGCCATTGCTCCCGGATCATATACTCCGGCTCTAATATCATTGAACATTTCAGCTTCAAAAATTAATGAAATAAAAACGTTATAACATTTAAAAAATTAACTTATACTTAGCAAAATGAGTCAAAACATAGTTTATACAAGTATTCCGGCAATTATTTCTAGTGCAACTGGATTGCAGGCGCAAATAGATTTAATGGATACTATTTTAGTTGGAATGCTTATGGCAATAAATACAGCTAATTCTTCAGGCCATTTTGAAAGTTATAAATTAGATACAGGTCAAACAAAAAACGAAGTAATGTATCGTAGTTTAGGAGATCTTCAAAAAGCATATAATGATATGTTTAAAACTAGACAGATGGTTATTGCACAATTAAATAATAATCGACAAGGTAGAATTGTAAGACTTGTTGATGGTAAAAATTTTACTGGAGGTAATATTAATGGAAACTATTAATAAAAAATGGTGGACTTCACCAATTGATTTTTTTAAACCAAAATCAAAAGCTATTCAAGAATCAAATAGTGAAAATTTAGTAACACCTAAATCATCTGCTTACTTTTCTTCAAATAGCGGTAATTCAAGATTGTTATTTGTTTCAAGTTTTGATGGTGAAAAGAATTTGGGTGAGATTGGCCCGGCTCAACAATACATTTTAAATTATGTTCAGTTACGCGAACGTGGTTGGGGATTTTATTTAACTAATGAAGTTGTTCAGATCATCATTAATAGAATGACGGTATGGACAATTGGCAGAGGTTTAAAATTAGAATCAGAACCAAATGAATCAGTTCTTTTAAGTGAGGGAATTAAAATTAATCCTCAAGCATTTTCAGATTTGGTTGAGTCTCGTTTTAGCATTTATAAAGAATCTAAAATGTCAACTTATGACGGCATGCGAAATTTATCTAAACTAGAATCTGCATGTTATAAAAATTCCAAAATTGCAGGTGATGTTCTTGTTGTGCTTCGTGTTATTAAGGGAATTTTAAAAACTCAATTGATTGATGGTACACATGTAATGTCACCAATGTATGGGAATGATTGGAACCCTCAAAAGTTAGCAAACGGTAATCGAATAATGAATGGCGTTGAGATGAATGATGCCGGTGAACATGTTGCGTATCATGTTAGAAATGCTGATTTAACTTTTAGCAGAATTGCAGCTAAAAGTCCAACTACTGGTTTAACAGTTGCTTATTTAGTTGGAGGACTTGAATACCGTTTAGATAATTCAAGATGTATTCCGGCACTTGCTGGGTTATTTGAGACACTTGCTAAAATGGATCGTTACAAAGAAGCGACTATTGCAACTGCTGAAGAAAGTGCAAAAACAACTTTACAAATTGTACATGAAGCTAATAGTACCGGCGAAAGTCCATATTTACAACAAATTGTTCAAGCGCGCGATGTAAGCGCAAACGATGGGACTATTCCGGTAGATGTTAAGAATACTGAAATAGCAAATAAAGTTGCTGTAAGTACAAATAAACAAGTTTTTAATATGACACAAGGTTCAAAATTAGAACCTGTTGAAAAGTCAAAAGCTGAGTTATATTTTAAAGACTTTTATTCTGTGTTTTTTGATTTAGTATGTGCAGCTATTGGCATTCCTCCAAATGTTGCAATGAGTAAATACGATACTTCATTTAGTTCCGCAAGGGCTGCAATTAAAGATTGGGAACACACGTTATTAGTTGAACGATATAATTTTTCTTTATCATTCAATCAACCTATTTATGAAATGTGGTTACACTTGGAGATCTTACAAAATAAAGTTAGCGCTCCTGGTTATATGATTGCTGATAGACAAAATAATTATATGGTATTAGCTTCATTTAGGAATGCAAGATGGGTTGGAGATAACGTTCCACATATTGATCCATTAAAAGAAGTAAATGCTGAAAGATTAAAATTAGGTGATACCGGTGTTTCATTGCCATTGACTACACTTGAAAGTGCAACTGAGGTTGTTAATGGCGGAAGTTCAAAAGCAAATATGAAACAATATGCTAAAGAATTGGAAGAAAGTAAAACTGCCGGGATTGAAGTAGCTCAACCTCCAGTTCAAAATCCAGCCCCGTAAGGTTGGATACGATATAAACAAAAAAAAGCCTCACATAGATAATAATTTTTTCATAACGAATCTTTTAAAGGTTGTCTCATTGATTCAGGATAACTATTTCTAGTTTCAATTATAACGGTTCGCAGGAATGCTGTTACCGTCAATCCTTTATTAGCTGCGATATTTATAATATCCATTTTCAGCTTCATTGATTTATTTTGTATTCTAAAATCTGATGTCTCAGAATTTTTTGATGTTCCTTTCGCCATTGTAGTAAGTATAAATAAATTCCCCAATTAACGTAACTTTTTTTAAAATTATTTTTTACCCCTCTATTTTTACAAATAATATGCCAGAGGTTTTAATATACGGAGGAATTGATGAGTGTACATCTGCTGATTTCATTGAGGAAATCAATGAGGCTTTAGCTGAAGATGTAAGTTCTGATATTGTTGTTCGTTTAAATACTCCCGGTGGATCTCCTGAATATGGATGGGGAATGATTGCAAAGTATGCAGAGTTACAAGGTAAAAAATCTGTTAAGAATGACGGTAAAAGTTATTCAATGGGATTATACTTTAATTGCTATGCTGAAAATTGCAGTGCATTAGATGTTACTCAATTTCTTTTACATCGTGCTGCTTACCCAAGTTGGATTGAATGTGATCAGAATTACTTCACTGATGCAATGAAAACAAATCTTGCAAACATTAATAAAAATCTTCGTAAGGCTTTTGAGGCTAAGGTTGATGTTGCAAAATTTGAAAATTTAAAAAGTGTAAAAGATAAGGGAATTACTTTAGATCAAGTATTTTCTATGGATAGCAGAATTGATGTACCATTAACTGCTAAAGAAGCTAAGCAAATTGGCTTAATCAATGAAATCATAACAATCACTCCAAGTATTAAAGCTGAGATTGAAAGTTTTGAAAAACACGCATTTTCTATTGCTGCAAGATACAATGGAAAAATTGAAACAAAACAAACTGAAATTATTAAACCAAAACATAAAACCATGACAATTGAAATATTAAAAGCAGAACACCCAGATGTGTTTGCTCAAGCATTAGCTTTAGGTGTGGCTCAAGAAAAAGATCGCGTTAATGCGTGTTTAGTTTTCATTGATGCAGATGCAAAAGGTGTTAAAGAAGCTATCGCTAGTGGAAATCCATTAAGCGCAACTCAAATGGCTGAATTTACAATGAAAGCTGTTAACGCTGCTACATTGGCAAAAATTGAAGCAGAAAATCCTGAAACAAAAACAACTGCTTCCGGTGCTGCTGAGAAAACAGAAAAAGAAAAAGAGATTGCTGCATTTGCCGCTTCTTTAGATAAAAAATTAGGTTTAAAATAATAATAATATATGAGCAGTCGTCAATCAATTACTTTAAATACTGGTAGCCAGTTATTTGTAAACACAGATACTTCAAAAATATTCTTAGGAGGTAATTACACTCGCCAAGAAGCATTTATTAATAACTCAGGATACAATCCGATAGTTTTACCAGCAGGTACAGTTATGGGGCGTATTGCTTCAAGTGGAATAATTGCACCTTTTAATTCTGCTGCCAGTAATGGTACTCAGTTTGTGTGTGGTATCCTAACAGATGATGTTAGTTTAGATGCAGGTGCAACTGAGACATGTTCACTTACAGTTGCTGGACGTGTAGCGCAAGATAAAGTTTCTTTCTTCCCTACAAGCTTTGGTCAAACAATTGAAACAGTTGTTGCAGGACGTAGAATTAAAGATAAAATCATGGCTGAGACTACCGGTATTTTACTTGTTGTTTCAAATGAAATGACTGATTACGACAATTCATAAATTAATTAAAACTTAAAAAAAAGAAAATATGCCAAATATTTCGACAACAGACGCGCAAGGTCTATACACCTCAAAACTTATTGATGTTTATAAAGAACGTCCAAAGCCAGCGAATTTTTTACGCTCATTTTTTCCTTCAGTTGTTTCGCCAACTTTAGAAGTGTCAATTGAAGTTCAACGTGGAACTGAAAAAGTTGCTGTTGATGTATTTCGTGGTGATGATGGAAATCGTAACCAATGGACTCGTTCAACTGAAAAGTTATTTATTCCACCATATTTCCGTGAGAAATTTGATGCAACAAAATTACAATTGTACGATCGATTGTATGCTGCTCAAAGTATTGATGATTCAGTTTTTGCTGCATTGATCAATGACGTTGTAGATAATCAATTACAACTTCAAGAGAAAATTGAGCGTGCAATTGAAATTCAATGTAAAAATGTTTTAGAAACTGGTATTGTTTTAAATGCTGGAACTAACACATCAATTGATTTCAAGCGTAAAGCTGCTTCAAAAGTAGATCCGGGAGCTGGTAACTATTGGATCACTGGAACAACAAATCCTTTTGATCAATTAGAAGCTGGTTGTGTGTTTTTACGTACAGTTGGTAAAGTTCAAACTGGAACATTCAATTTAATTTTGGGTAATACTGCAAAAGCAGATTTATATAAAAACACAATCTTTTTAAATCGTCAAAACTTATTCAACTTAAAGTTGGATGATATGAGACCGCCACAAAAAGAAGCTATTGGTGCTGCATTCCATGGTCAAATGAGTTGTGGATCTTATCTTGTTAATGTTTGGACTTATCCTGAATACTACCAAGATTCAGCAGGTGTAATGCAACCATACATCAATCCAAAATTAGGTATTTTATTACCTGAAGTTACCAAGTTTAAAACAGCTTTTGGAGCAGTTCCTCAAGTTGTAAAACCAGGAGCGATGCCAGTTGTTGGTGAATTTGTTTTCACTGATTTTCTTGATGTAGACAAACGTGCTCACTATTATGATGTTGAATCTTGTCCTTTAGCGATTCCTACAGTAGTAGATCAAATTTATACACTTCAGTGCGTTGCGTAATGAAATACTTTAAAATTCATCCAAATACTTTATCAGTTGGCTATCCTAACGGAGTGCTAACTGATAAAACAAAGGAATATCCGGAGGATTTATGGGAAGAAGGCATTGCTGATCAACTTGTAAAAACAGGATTTTTAGTTGAAGTAAAGAAAACTGAAGTTAAAAAAAAATAGTTTAAAGGGGTTTAAACTTAAAATAAAAAGGTGAGTTATTAAGGTTACTCACCTTTTTTGTTAACATGGGACTAATAGATCAAGCCATAGCAGATTTACAAATCATTACTGGAAACGGCAATGATTTTGGTGTTCCTATAAAATTCACTTCTGCAAAAGATGGTAAAGTTGTTACCATAAATGGCATTCATAATAAAATTCATTTAGGAGTTGATAGTGTTGGAAATGTTGTTTATTCAAAAAATGCCACAGTATCAGTAAGTGAAGGTTTATTAACTAATGCCGGTTATTCAGTAAGAAATGCATCAGGAGAAGTTGATATGAAAAATGATCTTGTTGATGTAAAAGATAGTTCAGGAATACTAAAAAATTACATCATTAAATCAAAAATGCCGGATGAAACAATCGGATTAATTGTTTTTGTTTTAGAAGATTATAAATGAGCGCTCTTATAAATTATACAATTCCAAAAAGAAATTTTGAACCTATACGCGATCGTATAGCGCAAATTCTTTTGGTCGAATTAAATAATCAATATCTTAATTATAATCCTAATTGCAATGTTGATGGTGTTTATATTGAGCGTAAAAAACCAATTGATCAAACAGAATTAGCATTTGTAAATGTTTCTGTTATTAATGGTGTTTTTGATAGTAAGACTCAAGGAAGTAAGGACGGGACCTATCAATACGCTATTGACATTTTCACTAGAGCAGCATCAGAAAGTAATAAACCAGGAGATAAAGAATCACAAATATTACTTGAAAGTCTTTTAAGTATTTGCGATTACATTTTAGAAGATCCTCAGTATAAAACATTATTATTTGCTCCTGGAACAATCGGAGGAATATTGGTAGGAGAAATGCAATTAAGGGAACAAAATGTTGAAGATGCAAGTAATGTTTCAATGGGCCGATTGATTTTAACTGTTCGGACCGAAGAAACAAATTTATTAAAATATGCTCCTATCCTTCAACAAAGTTTTACTGTTTCAAATTTAGCTTATACAAATAAAGGTTATCAATATATTTCATGAGCGCAATAAATAGGGCTGCATTAGTTGCACTTTTAAATAGTAAAGTACTTACCGGTGGAAACCAAACTACGGCACAGGGATTACGTGACACGTTTAATTCTATAATCGAATCGGTAGTAAATATTATTGACGATAAAGATGCCAATGGTGGTTATTTAGGAATAAACTCTGTTGGTATTGTTGATGTAACAAAAATACAATCTTCATCACCGTTAGGTTATTTTTTAAGAGACGATGGAACCTGGCAGCCTGTTGGCAGCGCTGGCACTCCAACCCTTGAACAAGTATTAACTACTGGAAATGTTGCAACAAAAAAAATAGAAACAACAGGGTTTATAAAAACAGGTGGTTCATCAACTCAGTTTTTAAAAGCGGATGGCACAGTTGATAGTAATGTTTACGGTGTTGGAGATGCTTTAACAACTAATCCTTTAAGTCAATTTGCAGCAACCACTTCATCTCAATTAGCAGGTGTAATAAGCGACGAAACAGGAACAGGCTCTTTGGTTTTTGGAACTAGCCCGACTTTTACGACTGATATAACTACGCCTTTGATTTACGGCTCATCTGCAAGTGGTGGGACTTTAACTTTAGCGTCTACAACAAATGCAACAAAAGGTAAAATACTATTTGGAACTTCTGCTTATGATGAAGTGAATAATAGACTAGGAATAGCCACAACTTCACCCGGTGTAACATTAGATGTAATTGGAACTGCGTCAATAAGTAATTTATTGACTTGCGGTCAAATAAATGCTTATACTGGAAATTTAGGATTATACGCTAAAAATGCAAATAATTCTATATTTTTTGGAACTAACGTCGGCGCAAATGTTTTAGCGCAATGGAACGGAATAAGCACAAGTGGAGCAACAACTTCTTTTTCTTTTACAAAGCCAAATAACACAGGGCAAACAGCAAGCGCAAATATTGCTGGCTTTTTATTTACTACTGGCTCACGCCAATGGGCTAACGGTGCAATAACTTTACAAGAAGAAATAAGAATAACAGCACCTGTTTATTCACACGTTAGTGGTTCTAATATCATAACAACAGCAGGAACGTTAAATGTATATTCTCCTACTACAAGTGGTGGTTTTACTACAATTACTAATCCTTTTGCTATTATAAGCAACGGAAATATAAACGTAATAGGCTCTTTATATTCAACTGGATTTAGATTAGTTGATGGAACGCAAGCGTTAAATAAAGTTCTAATTTCAGACGCTAACGGAAATGCAAGCTGGGCAACTTCATCAACTGGTTACGCTAAATCAATTAATAACATAGCGATAAACACAACGGCAGGTGCTACTGGAAATACAGATTATTATTATTTCTGTACCTCAACTTTAACTTTAACACTACCAACTGCAATAGGAAACACTAATACTTATAACGTTAAATTGACTGGTGGTACATTAACGATTAATACAACTTCTTCTCAAACAATAGATGGTTCTTTAACGATAGTTACAAGCGTATTAAACACATCGTTTACTGTAATTAGTGATGGAACTAATTGGCAAATAATTTAAGAAAATGACATATTATCCAAATAATCCAAACGGACAAGCAACATCGGCAAACAGTATGCCTGTAACTCTATCAACCGAGCAGGAGGTAATTCTTACTGCTGTAAAAGATAGATTATCAACTGCTATTGTAGACCAACCAACAGATGCAACGCCATCTTTACCAATAAGACAAGCGCCACAAAAATATAACGACTGTTCTTTTGCTCAGGTAGGTAGTGGATTGTTGACTCCTGAATTTACTCAAATTGCTGCCGGTGCTGGAATGACAATTTCGCAAAGTGCAGGAAATTTAGTTATTGCAGCCGGAACAACTGCCAATGCTGAATTTGTTGCTCGTGGCGTTTATCAACTAAACGCAGCACAAACATTAAAACAAATTACTACATTATCTAGCAGGATAATTAACACTAACTTTTTTATAGAGTTAGTTGATGTTATCGGGGACACTTTATCTTATAACATTGTAAACACTACAACGGTAGACGTAACTAAAACAGCTCATGGATTCACAGCTGAAAACGTAGGGCAAAGAATGGATTTATGTGCTTTGTCAAGTGTTGGCATTCCAATGGAAGGTGTTATAGCATCTATTCCGAATGCTAATACTATTCGCTTTACCGTAGCTGGTTATCCGGCAAGTGGATCAGGAACTTTATCTTTAACCGGTTATAATAAAATAGAATTAGTTTATAACGGAACTAATTCAACAAATGCGGCCTTCAATACTAGACGTAAAGGCTGGCAAAATACGGCTGCAACGGCTACCATAAACACAACCACATCATCTCATTTAGTAGCTATCAATACTGAAAATGGAGTTTCTTCTTTAGCTGATAAAACTTTAGTTGCTGGTGCTGCATTAACAGATAGAACAAGTTGGGATACTAATATTCCAGAACCGGACGTTAATCTGTACGTGCAAATTAGAGCGAAAAACGGAACGACTGCTCCAGCATCAAGTATAACTTGGACTATTGGAATGGTTCGTATTGAAGATTATATTGCCTCGCAAGTATCTTTAGTTTCAACTCGCATTCAATCTTTAAATAATAGTTTGCCTGTTCGTGTTTTATCTGCTCCAAGTACAACTGTTACAGGAACTATTACGGCAAGTAATACTGCCGGAACTGCCGCTCATTCTGCTGCCGTTTCAGGTAATCCGGTTTATGTAGCTGGTAAAGTTGTACCTACTACTATTGCAACAGTTGATGTTTCTTTAGTGGCTGGTGATGCAGGTGGCGCTCCAACGACAACAGGACAACAAGTAGTTATAAAGCCATACGGAACAGCCGAATTAGATTATAACTTTAACTTTTCAACCGTTGCAAGTACCGTAACCGTTCAACAATTTGTTCCTGCAAGTGGAACTGCAAGTGTTAGAAATTACATAAGTCAATTAGCAATATCAACAGATTCACTTGGCACAGGCGGAGTGGCTTGGATATTAGATGGAGCATTAACAGTTTCATCAATAGCAATAACAACAGGATTGTGTACTACATCAACTTCACACGATTTAAAGATTGGTGATTCAGTTGTATTTACATCATTAGCAGGTGGTACAGGTGTAAGCACAAATACTGTTTATTATGTAACTTCGGTAGGCTCAGCAACTACTTTCAACTTTGCACTTACTATTGGAGGTGCTAACGTAGTGCCATCAGTAGCTTATACAGGAACTACCGTTTACAGAATATTATATCAACAACACTTTAGAGCAACTGGGATTCCACAAACTATTTTAATTGGTTTTCCAAACCCATTAAGAGGGATTGCAAATATGATAACTAACTTTTTAATACCTACAACAATGACAAGTGGAAGTATTTATATTACTTCGACTGGATATCGTGGATTTTAATAATTAATTTTTATTATATTAGCAGCATGAAAACAACTATAAAAAATAAACAGAGCGCATTAGATGCAGCTCAGGAATTAATTAAAGCGGAACAACAAAAGAAAGTTGAAACGGCTAGTAAAGATTTAGACGTTTTAATAGGCAATTGGTCTAAAAAACATAATTGTTCTTTAGTTATTAGCGGTCAATTTCAGGGCAATCAAATTAAAAGTAACATTCAAGTTGTAATTAATGGTTAAAATATTAAGCATATTATTGTTATTTAGTCTAGGACTTACGGCACAAATAGACGATAAGACTAAACACTTTTACGCTGGGTTTGGCATAACGGTACTAACAGCAGAAGTTACCAATCAAATGACTGATAGACCATTCCTAAGTGCCTTAACTGGATTTGTAGCAGGTACAACGGCAGGAATATTAAAAGAGGTTGTATGGGATAGAAATATGGATAGAGGTGTTTATTCTAACTTAGATATGGGAATGACGGCTTGGGGTTCGGCTTGTGGTGCTTTGATTATTAGGGTTAAATTTGACATTGTAGAAAAGAAAAGATATAAAACTAAACCAAAGTATAAAGAATATTATAATTAATTATGACTTATTCAAAAGCAATAGCGGTACTAAATACTATTTATAGTATGTTACCAAACAATTACGTTTTAAAAGGAGCGTTTGCACAATCTATTGAGAACTTAGAGGGCGGTGGATCAGATGCAGATTTGCAAATATGTGACCAAGTATTTGATGCTTACCCAACGCCTAATTTTCAAACTGCATTAAACGTTATTTCCGATACGGTTAACCCTGATAAAAGATACCCAACAAAACCAATTTACTAATGGCTAATTTAATTTCCATATTAGTAGTTAGTTTATTTGTATTTAATGGTTTAATCTGTGATTATTTTACTATTGATTTAGTTCAATGGTGGACATTAAGAACTAATTTATACGCCTTAATATTTGGGTTATCTTTGTATTTAACAACTCTTAAACATAATTTATTTAGTGAGTTTATATGTTTAATTGGATTAGGTTTTGCGTGTTCGGATATTGTAGATAGAGTTTTTTTTAGCTGCAATTATTTTACATGGACTGATATTATAATGATAATTTTAACCGTATTAACATCTTATTATAAAGTTTATGTCAGACAAAGACGTTGAAGTATTAAAAAGAAATGTAGATAAAATATTGAATTATTTACATAATGATGAGGGTACTGGGGCTAAAGGTTTAGTTTCAGAGGTTGCGGAATTAAAAAAATCATTCTCTGAATTTAAAATAAAATACGAAACCTCACAAGCTGTAAGAAAGGCAACTATTGGGGCTTGGGCTACTTTTGGTGGTTTTGTTGCTTTGGCTGCTAAATGGGTAGGAAGTTTAATTATTAATCACTTTCATTTTTAAATTATAGAGTAGGCGCCATGGAGGACAGACAATTCAAGCCGCATATTAGTAAGGAGTTTGAAAAGCCTGAGGAGAACGAAGGATTAGTAATTGAAAAAAAAGATAAAAAATGAGTTTAGACGTAAGAACATTTGTATCAAAAGAAGTATTCGCCCAATACGGTGAAAAATCGTGGCAGTTCGTTTCGGATAATATCGTTAAGCTGTATAAGTTTACAGATCAATTTTTTAATGATTTCTACAAATCAAAGGATCTAACTATTGAAAAAGTAGTTATCGTGGTTAACGACTACCATACTAAAATGCTTGGTGGAACTTTTAACAACAGAGGTTTAAGAACTGTAAAATATATTAATGACCAAATAGCAAGCGGAAAAAAAACAGCAATGTTAAGCCAACACGTTGGAGGTAGCACTAATGCGCAAGATATTAACGTTGTGATTTTTTATAAAGGTGGCCGTACTCGTGTTGTCCCAAGCAATGAAGTTTATGATACGATCGTTGCAAATGAAAAAGTATTTATGGCAGCCGGTCTTACTACTCTTGAAAATAAAACAATGACAAACGGATGGACTCACATGGATTGTAGGTTCACTGGACTTGATAAATTATATATTGTAAATCCTTAAAATAAGCTAACCCTAAACAAATATAATATGCCTTTACCAAAATTCATAACAAACATATTAGCAGGAGGTGGCTCTAAATTAATAGAAACAATTAGCAATACAGTTGATGAGTTTACTTTATCTAAAGAAGAAAAGGAAGCTATTAAATTAAAACTAATTGAAGAAGCTAATAAACACACTCAGTTAATGGAACTTGAATTAACTAAGCAAATGGATATTGAACAGAAAGAAATGGACTCAGCCCGTAAGCGTGAGATTGATATTGCGACAAGTGATAAAGCACCTTTATTAAATAAAATTATTACACCTATATTAGCCTTGTTAGTTTTAGGCAGTACCTTTATATTTTGGTACATTATTATATTTAAAGATTTAGAGCCACACAAAGAAGTATTAGTAAGCGGTATAATTGGCAGCTTAACAACTATTTCAATGGGAGTGATAGGTTATTACTTTGGAAGTTCAATAGGCTCTAAAGACAAACAAATTCAATTAGACAAACTAAAATAAAAAAACCTAGCTTTCTTAGGGCCAGGCGTTTTAGGTGGGATGGTTTTAATTAAGTAGTTTTAATCAGCACAATAAATGCACTTAGGTTATTACATAATTAAATTTAATATCAATACTTAATTTGTCGGCATAAGTTAAAAGTAAAGATATATTTATATTTCCGTTTTCTAAATCAATTATTTTACGTCTATCAACCTTTAGCCAGTCAGAAATTTCCGCTTGTGTCATTGGTATTGACTTTCTTATGTGTACTAATTCTTGTACAATCTTTAAATACTGTTCTTTAAAATGTACTATATTTTGTACTTCTTGATTCATAACTTATTGATTTTTAATGTTAATCGGTTAGCGAGTAGTTA
>Ga0315900_10001848_pt1 | contig 33369 bp, 33 predicted proteins | sample LakEriMetagenome_FD_203521 | JGI IMG/M metagenome (GOLD analysis project Ga0315900, IMG submission 203521) | Freshwater fungal communities from buoy surface, Lake Erie, Ohio, United States - Buoy 12 MA114 | ecosystem: Environmental > Aquatic > Freshwater > Lake > Lake biofilm | place: USA: Lake...
CTGATACATCTCCAGCGCAGTGTATGTGCCGCCGGGCATTAAATCCGCGAGATAGGGCGTGCGTTTAAAAATTTCGCCCACCGCATGCATATCAAAATCAATGCCCGCCTCGTGCGCCATGGCGGGCAGGTGCAGCGCAGCATTGGTCGAGCCGCCCGTTGCCGCCACAATCGCCGCAGCATTCTCAAAGGCTTTACGCGTGCAGATATCGCGCGGGCGAAGCTTGTTTTTGATGAGTTCCATCACCGCACGGCCGGATTCAAATGCATATTGATCGCGCGATTCATAGGGCGCAGGCGCGCCAGCAGAGCCGGGCAGGGCAAGGCCGATAGCCTCAGAAACACAGGCCATAGTGTTAGCGGTGAACTGACCGCCGCATGAGCCGCCGGACGGGCAGGCGACCTGCTCCAGCTCTTTCAGCTCCTCTTTGCTCATCCCGCCTGCGGAATGTTTTCCAACCCCTTCAAACACATCCACCACGGTCACATTTCTGCCTTTATATTTACCGGGTAGGATGGTACCGCCATACATGAACACGCTGGGCACGTTGAGCCGCAGCATCGCCATCATCAGCCCGGGCAGCGATTTATCGCAGCCAGCAAGTCCGACCAGCGCATCATAGCTATGGCCGCGCATGGTCAGCTCCACGGAATCCGTAATCACATCGCGCGAAACCAGCGAGGACTTCATCCCCTGATGCCCCATCGCGATGCCATCCGTGACGGTAATGGTGGTGAACTCGCGCGGTGTGCCGCCCATGCTGGCCACACCTTTTTTCACCACCTGTGCCTGACGCGCAAGCGTGATGTTGCAGGGAGCCGCTTCGTTCCATGTCGTCGCAACCCCAACCAGCGGCGCGTTGATGCCTGCTTCAGTAATGCCCATGGCATAAAGATAGGAGCGATGCGGCGCGCGCTCGGCGCCCTCAGTCACATGGCGGGAAGGTAGGCGGGATTTACCGTAGGTTTTGGTCATGTTATCCTCATCATACCGGCGAAGGCCGGGATCTAGTTTGTATAATGTTGCAGTGATTAGGGCAATATAGCCGTTCAGGAGATCCCGGATATCTAGCCTTGTTTCCAAAGCTAGCTTTGGGCTCGGCTGATTCCGGGATGACGGGAGCCTAAGCGGCGTAGCCGCTAAGGCTTACCGTCACTTCGTGAGCTTACGAATTTCAATCGTGACAATGCGCTCGACGATGCCGGGAAGATTTTTATCCAGCCAGTCCTTCATCATGGGGCGCAGCATTTCCATCACCATGGCTTCCACTGATGCACCCGAGATAAACGTGGGTGAGGGGGTTGCCTGAAAATTTGGAATCGGTGATTCTGCCGCTTCCTGCAGACGTTTGAAAGCCGACGAAGCAACGCTGGCGGCCTGTTCTGAAATCAGACCTTGTGAAAGCCCGGCTGGCGGCGTTGCAGAAGCTACAGGCTGAGCGAGCGGCTTTTCAACAGCAATCGCCTCATCAATTTTGCTGAGCACATCATGCGAAGAAGAAGCTGCAGGCTGCGCGGATTCTGCGGTTGCAGCCGCGGCAAACGCCTGAGCAGCGGAAACAGGCTCCGGTGAAGCAGGGGGTTCTATCGCATCCGTCAATTCCAGCACATCCGATGCGGCTGCATCCGAAGAAGCGGAACCCTGTTTTGCCGAGGTATCATCTTCCGAGATGATTTTCTTGATGGACTGAAGAATCTCTTCCATCGAAGGTTCCGGGGCACCGTTTTCTGATTTGGCGTCTGCCATGATTATGCTCTAGCTGGTAGTAATAATCGCGGATGATACTATGTCTTGTATTAAAAAACTATTATCACCATCCAAGCAACTGGTATTTTACACCATCATAATGTTCCTTGGGATCGTGATAGGGAACTGGCAGTTGCAATGATCGTGCCGTAAGATCGCCGGTTGCTGCAAGCAGGCGGTAAGCCTGAATTCTTTCGTTGCGCTCCGCGATCACGAGATTGACGCGCGCCTGAAATGCTTCCTGCTCTGCATCAAGCACATCAAGGATGGTGCGGGTGCCAAACTGGTTTTCCTGCTTCACGCCATCAAGCGCCAGCTGCGCAGCACTCAGCGCTTCTTTTGTTGAGAGAATGACTGCTTGAGCGGTCGAAAAATCCTGCCAGGCGCTGGTGGCATTTTCCAGCACGGCGCTGCGGGTATCAAGCGCATCAAATTTTGCCTTGTCGGCGAGGTTGCGAGCCTCCCTCAGGCGCGACCACTCCGCGCCGGACTGATAAAGCGGAATTGAAACATTCAGCGTCAGCGCGTCAGTATCAATCCGTCCGAGCTGTTGATTGCCACCATTTTCCGACCGCTCAAGCGAGCCTCGCACACTCACCTCCGGCAAAATAGCGCCGGTGCGTGCATCAATATCATAGGATGCGGCTTTTTCTGTATGGGTTGCGGCAAGAAGTGTCGGGCTGGCCTCGCTTGCTTTCAGGCGCGCATCATCCAGCGATGGCGGTAATGAGGCAGGAAGTGGCGGCAAAACAAGCGCTACTGGCGGCTCGGTGCCAATGCTTCGGCGGTAAGCCGCTCTGGCCACTTCAAGGTTGCCCAGCGCGCGGCGCTCATCCGCCTGCGCCTGCGATAGCCGCGCCTGCGACTGCGCGACATCCGTCTGTGTCAGTTCGCCCGCGTTGAAGCGCGCCTGCGTTGCTTCCAGCTGGCGCTTTAAAACATCGACATTGTTCTGGCTGAGCTTCAGCACATTCTGACGCTCATACATGGCGGTGTAGGCAATCACCGCATCATACAGCACCTGCTGCTCCACCGAATGAAGCCGCGCGCGGCCAGCACGTACGCGCTCGCGGCTGCCTTTGAAATTTGCCCATGACTCACCGCCGCTGAAGATCGATTGCTCAGCGGTCAGGCTCTTGCTGCTGGTATCCTGAAAGCTATCGCCACTATCGCCGACTTCGCGCTTCTGGCGACCACGACTATAGCCTGCTTCGACGTTTGGCCTGAATTGCGATACAGCCTGCGCGACCGATTCGTCCAACGCTTCCAGCGCCTCTCGCTCGGCTTTAAGCAGAGGGTGGTTCTGATAGGCGCTGACCAGCGCCTCTTCAAAGGTTTGTGATTTCGGCTCTTCCTGCGACTTTACTTCGCTTACTGCAGCTGGGGCAGCGTCCACTTCAGGTTGCTTCCTGAAAACTTCCTGCACGGGTTCTGGCTGTGCGGCTGCTGGCTGCAATGGCACAAATGGCGCCACACTCGATGTCGCGTCTTGTTCGGCATTAGAAAGAGCAGGCAGCACGGAAGGTTTTTCGCTGATCTGCGCTGGTGCAGGAAGCTCCTCGGCAGCAAAAGCAGCAGGCATGGGCAGTGCCAAAAATAACAGCAATAAGCAGCGTTTCATGGCTTTTATGTATAATGCCAATAGGCCGGGAGAACAAGCCCTTAGAAAGAAAAACCGACAGGTTTTGCAAACTCAGGCAAGAGTGCGGCGCTGGCATCAAACATCTCGCGATATTGCAGGCCGCTTGCTGCACGCGTCACCACCGTGCCGCGACCAAGCCCAAGCGTGGAGGCGGGGCGCTGAGCCACTTTAAACACCGCCACAAGCTTGCCATGAATCGAAAGCTGCGAGCCGAGCGATTCCGGAATCACTTCTACCGCGCCGGTGATGATAATGACATCATACGGTGCAGAAAGCGCATAGCCATCCGCCAGCGATTTCACCTGCTGCAAGTCCATATTGGAAAGGCCAAGCTTTGCAAGGTTTTCTCTGGTCTGGTTTATCATCTGCGCGTCTGTTTCGGTGGCCACCACATGGTGTGCGATCTTTGCTGCCAGCGCCACCACATAGCCGCTGAGCGCGCCAACGACCAGCACACGGCTTGCCTCCTGAATCTCCGAGAGCGCCAGCAGCTTGGCCACTGTGAGCGGTTCCATCAAAAAGCGGCCACCACCCAGCGGCAGCTCTTCATCCACATACGCCACGCCTCGCAGCGCCTCAGGAACAAACAACTCCCTCGGCACATCAACCATGGCCTGCAAAATGCGCGGGTCGGTGATTTCATTGGTGTATAGCTGGCCGAGCGCCATGTGGGTTGCTTGGGTGGATGTTTTCATAGTTATCCTTTCTTGTCATCGCGAGGAGCGTTAGCGACGCGGCGATCCAGTCAAAAAAAGCTGGATTGCTTCGCTATGCTCGCAATGACGTAGTTTAAGCCGCCTTTGCGATAGAAATCATCACTTTCTTATCATCAATTTCGCTTTCGGTCGAGAACGCCTCACCGGAAGGTTTCTGTGATAAGAGAGACGTAGCTAGCGTCTGCTCCATCACATAGTCTTTATGCGTAGCCAGCGCCTTGCTGATGGCTTCCGGCGCGTCAATGTGCAGCGCAATGCGATCCGACACATTAAGCGCCGCGTCTTTGCGCGCCTGCTGAATCGCGCGCACCATGTCGCGCGCGATGCCCTCCGCAATTAGTTCGTCTGTAAGCTGAATATCCAGAATCACCAGCGCATCGTTGGAAGAAAGCGCCTGCGCGCGGTCTTTGTATTCTGGCTTAGGTTCTAGCTGAAGGGTGTATTCACCAGCCAGCAAACGCTCACCGCAAATCTCCACCGTACCATCCACCGGTTTCCACTCGCCCTTTTTCGAAGCAGGAATCATCTGCTTCATCTTCTCAGGCAAGCGTTTACCGAGGATGGGGTTGTTAAGGGAAAGTTTAAGCGTGGCATAATCTTCAAGCCGCGCATTGCCGACTGGCAGCATTTTTACATTGATTTCGCTCATGATAATCGATGCATAAGTTGCCCACATTGAGTCGAGCTTGAGAAGTGCCTGCATCAAAACCGGGTTATTGCTAACAATCTGTAGACTTTGCAGCGGCTGCCTTACCCGAATATTCACCTTATTACGAATAGCAAGCGCGGCATTGCACACATCCCGCACCCAGTCCATTTGTGTGATGAGTTCTTCGTCATCCTGCGAGGCGCGTAGCGACTGCGCAGGATCTTTGGTATGAGATCCCGTGCTCTCGCTTTGCTCGCCACGGGATGACGTGTAAGGAAATTCAGCCAAATGCACACTCTCACCCGTTAGCCCACGATAAATTTCATCTAGTGTGAGTGGCAGAAGCGGCGCGGCGGCGCGGCACATCGTTTCGAGTACGGTATAAAGCGTGTCATAGGCTGCCTGTTTATCAGCCGATTTTTCCTCCGCCCAGAAACGCTCCTTGCTGCGGCGAATGTACCAGTTATTGAGCACATCAAAAAACTGCGTTACAGCGTCACAGGCAGCTGGTGTGTCATAGGCATCCAGCGCCGTGCGGATCGTATCAACCGCCTGCGCGCATTTGGCAAGGATGTAGCGATCCATGATATTGGTACTGTCATCCCGCACTTGTTGCGGGATCTCCTGCAACATTGATGGAGACCCCGCAATGAATGCGGGGTGACAAGATGCCTTAATCTCATCCGCATTCGCATAGAGCGTGAAAAAGTTATAAGCGTTCCAGATCGGCTTGATGGCGAGGCGCACGACATCGCGGATGAATTTGCCCTCAGGGTCAACGGCCAAATCCTGCCCGCGCATCACCGGCGAGGAAATCATCAGCCAGCGCAGGCTATCTGCGCCAAATTTATCCATCACCTCCATCGGGTCTTTATAGTTCTTGAGGCGCTTGGAATATTTAAGGCCGGTCTCCGAATCGAGCACCACGCCGTGGCAGATGCAGTTTTTAAACGGCGCTTTGTCGAAAAGGGCGGCGCTCAGCATAATCAGCGTATTAAACCAACCACGCGTCTGGCCGACATATTCGGTGATGAAATCCGCCGGAAAATGTTTTTCAAACCAGTCTTTATTTTCAAACGGATAATGCACCTGTGCAAAGGGCATGGAGCCGGATTCAAACCAGCAATCGAACACATCTTCCACACGCCGCCATGTCTCACCATGTTCATCGGTTTTGACAAGTGTGTCGATGAAGGGGCGGTGGAGATCGGTGATTTTGTCATGCCGCACTTGTTGCGGCATCTCCTGCCCATTGGATGGAGACCCCGCAACAAGTGCGGGGTGACAGAAAAATTCCTCCAACTCCGCAATGCTACCAAATACTTTGATACCGCCCTTATCACCTTTCCATACGGGAATCGGCGTGCCCCAGAAGCGGTTGCGCGAGATGCTCCAGTCCGGCGCGGTGGCCAGCATATGCCCCATCTGCCCGTCGCGGATATGTTCAGGAATCCAGTTGATCGTCTTATTAATCTCAACCGCGCGGTCGCGGAATTTGGTAACCTCTACATACCAGCTCGGCATGGCGCGGTAGATGAGCGGCTGGTCGGTGCGCCAGCAATGCGGGTAGTTGTGTTTGAAATCTTCCTGCTTAATCAGCTGGCCGGTTTGTTTGAGGTAATTGATGATGCGCAGATTCGCGAGACCGAACTTTGCGAGCTGCTCCGGCTTGTAAGGCTCGCTTTCCAGCTTGCCTTCTGTTTGCGCAATAACATTGAGGCCTTTGAGCGATAGCCCATCAATATCAAAAATCTCATCCGTAAATTTCCCCTGACCATCGACAGGCACGACCAGCTCGATGCCATTGGCCTCGCAGCATTTCTGGTCATCCTCACCAAAACCCGGCGCCATATGCACGATGCCGGTACCATCACCGTCAGTCACGAACGATGAGCCATCGAGAATGCGGAAGGCGCCTCGTTTGTCATCCTGAGTGGAGCGAAGCGGAATCGAAGGATCTAAAGATCCCTCGGCTTCGCTCGGGATGACATGACTAGCGCGATCAGCAAAATAAGGGAAGAGGGGTTTGTATTCTAGCCCCACCATGTCATTCCCACGAAAGCGGGAATCCAGATTTTCTTCTTCAATGCCTAATTCTTTAGCGTATCTTACAGCCGCGCTTGCAGCAACTATGTAACAGACTGGATTCCCGCTTTCGCGGGAATGACGAATAGCGACATACTCCATCTCAGCATTCACCGCCAATGCCAGATTGCTCGGCAGTGTCCATGGCGTCGTCGTCCATGCCAATACATAGTATTTATCGGCTTTAGGAAGCACACCACCCCATATCCCCCCCGCTTGCGGGGAGGACGTAAGGGGGGGAATCAGCTCAAACGCGACCGTAATCGCCTTGTCCTCGCGCTCGCGGTAGGAGTTGTCGAGTTTGGTTTCAAAGTTTGAAAGCGGGGTTTCCGCCGCCCAGCTATAGGGCATCACGCGGTGGGCTTCATAGACAAGGCCTTTGTCATAAAGCTGCTTAAACGCCCACAGCACGGATTCCATGAAATTTTTATCCATGGTTTTGTAGTCGTTTTTGAAATCGACCCAGCGGGCTTGGCGCGTCACATAATCTTCCCATTCGCGGGTGTATTTCATCACTGAGGTGCGGCAATGCTCATTAAATTTGCCAATGCCGTAATTGGTAATCGCCGCGCGGCCGGAGATGCCGAGTTCTTTTTCGCTGCCCATCTCGGCGGGAAGGCCGTGACAGTCCCAGCCGAAGCGGCGCTCCACGCGCTTGCCGCGCATGGTCTGATAGCGGGCATAGAGATCTTTTACATAGCCGGTGAGCAGGTGGCCATAATGTGGCAGGCCGTTGGCAAAGGGCGGGCCGTCATAGAAAATGAATTCATTATTCTTCTTGTCATCCTGAGTGGAGCGAAGCGGAATCGAAGGATCTAAAGATCCCTCGGCTTCGCTCGGGATGACGGCCGGTCTGTTATCAATCGAGGCCTGAAAACTATTTTCTGCTTTCCAGCGCGCAAGCACCGCTTCTTCGATTTTTGCAAAATCGGGGTTTGGGTCGATATCGGGGTAATGTTTTTGTGGTTTACTTGTCATGGGTTTAGTGCATTATCTCGCAGGTTATGATTGCCGCCAGTTATCGGGCAAAGCCTCAGAAAATACAAGGAAAAAACCATGCATAAAGAAACCCTGCTCGCCACACTTGGCTGCCAGCCTGAGCATCACCGTGGTGTGGTGAATATGCCTCCGCACCGCGCCTCCACGATACTTTTCCCCACCATGGCGGAGCTGGAGGCAGCCGAAGGCAAAGACATTCCCGATGTGACTTACGGCCGCTACGGCACCCCCACCACCGCCGCGCTGGAAGATACCATTGCGCAGCTGGAAGGCGTTGAGCATGCGATTGTGACGTCGTCGGGTTTATCGGCGATTGCCGTGTCGCTGATGGCGTTTCTGAAGGCGGGTGATCATCTGCTGATGGCAGATAGCGTTTACGGTCCATCCCGCCGCTTTTGTAATAATGAGCTGAAGCGTTTTGGTGTCGAAACCACCTATTACGACCCTACGATTGGCGCGGGCATCAAGGCACTCATCAAACCCAATACGAAAGTGATTTACTGTGAAAGCCCTGGCTCGCTGACGTTTGAGGTGCAGGATATTCCGGCGATTTCCAAAGTGGCGCGTGAGCATGACATTATCCTGATGCTGGATAACACATGGGCAACGCTGTTTTACAACCGTCCGTTTGAGCTGGGCGCGGATATTGTCATACACTCCGCCACGAAATATTTTTCCGGCCACTCGGATCTCGTCATGGGCTCGATTGCCTGCCGTCCGAAACACTATAAAAATCTGGTACTGACATTTCGTAATGTTGGCCCCTGTCCCAGCGGTGATAACTGCTATCTGGCGCTGCGCGGGCTTCGCACCATGTCGGTTCGTGTCAAGCAGCAGTTTGAAAATGCCATGGTGGTTGCCAAATGGCTGAAGGCAAGACCGGAAGTCGAAGAAGTTCTTTTTCCCGCGCTGCCAGGCGCGCCCGGCCATGAGCTGTGGAAACGTGATTTTACGGGAGCTTCCAGCCTGTTTGCCATCGCCATGAAAGGCGGCGATAAAAAAGCCGTGGCGGAGATGGTCGATCACCTTGAGCTGTTTGGCCTTGGTTACAGCTGGGGCGGCTATGAAAGCCTCGTGATGCCCAATAACCTCAAAGGCCGCGTGGCCACTACATGGAACTATTCCGGCCCGGGCATCCGCCTGCATATCGGCCTTGAGCATCCGGATGATATCATCAAGGATTTAGAAGCGGGGCTGAAGCGTTATGCTGGCGCCGCAAAGGCAGCTGCTTGAACTGAACAATATATCACGCTGGTTGGGCTTTCTCAATTGTTCTGGTTGTAATTGGCTTAATTACAACTGGCTCGCTTGTTGAGCATGACGTGTTTTTTTGCACAGATTCGACGACAGGTTCCACCGATTGTACGGGCGCGCTTTAAAATGATTCGCCGATCATGAAAATCAAAAAAAAGAAGATTGGAATCTATCTAATATATCCGGCTTGTTTAGCGTCATTATATCGTGAAATGGTCTTAGCAACATCATTAACCAAGCGCTCAGCATCTTTAGGCTTAACTTCCCACTTGAGACCTATAGGTTTCGCTCCTTCTGGAAGCTTATCCAACTCTTTACTTAGCCTATCATTAACAAAGGCAATCAACTCTTTTGTATAGTTTTCTTTATTTTCCTGCCCAGTCGAAGGTAGTTGAATCGCTTTTTGTATGTACTGCTCAAAAACACTATCCAGCATATCTGCTATGCCGGACGTAAACAAGGTTGTCCCTTCCGCATCTACATAAGAAACAGTGCGCATATATTCTCGCTCTTCAGATGAAATAGCCTCACCTTTGTTTTCCTTATCCTTTATTCTTTTTTCTATACGAACAAGTACGTCTACTATATCTCTGATATAATCTTCTTGTAATCGTGCAATAACCTCTTTCGGGAATATCTGATCTGTGCTTGGTTTATGTCTTTCCGTATGAAATCCACCAGGAACTTTCGTCATATATTTCACCTAACTTTATACCTGTTTTATAATTGGTTATTCTTCAATTTGCTTGGAAAGATACCACAAATATTAATAAACGTCAATTATTTAAGATCCTCAGCCGCAGCGCATTGAGCTTAATGAACCCTGCGGCATCTTTCTGGTCGTAGGCGCCGCGGTCATCTTCAAAGGTCACCACTTTTTCGCTGTAGAGTGATTTGGGTGATTTACGACCATCCACACTCACAGAGCCTTTGAAGAGTTTCAGGCGCACGGTGCCGCTGACGTTCGCCTGCGATGTATCAATCAGCGCCTGCAGCATCTCGCGCTCAGGGCTGAACCAGTAGCCGTTGTAAATCAGCTCCGCATAGCGCGGCATCAGCTCGTCTTTGAGGTGCGATGCGCCGCGATCCAGCGTGATGGATTCAATCGCGCGATGCGCGCTTAGCAGAATCGTGCCGCCAGGCGTTTCATACACACCGCGTGATTTCATGCCCACATAGCGATTTTCAACCATATCAAGGCGGCCGATGCCGTGCTTGCCGCCCAGCTCGTTGAGCTTGGTCAGCAGCGCGGCAGGGGTTAATTTCACGCCATTGACCGCCACCGCATCACCTTTTTCAAATTCTACCTCAATAAACTCCGGCTTATCGGGTGCTTTTTCCGGCGCGACGCTGCGGGTGAACATATCCTCATGCGGCGCCACCCACGGGTCTTCGAGCACTTTGCCTTCATAGGAAATATGCAGCAGATTCGCATCAGTAGAGTAGGGGGCTTCGCCGCGCTTGTCCTTGGCGATGGGGATCTGGTGCTTTTCGGCATATTCGATCAGTTTGGTGCGGCTGGTCAAATCCCACTCGCGCCACGGCGCAATGACTTTGATATCCGGCTTCAGCGCATAATAGCCCAGCTCAAAACGCACCTGATCATTCCCCTTACCGGTAGCGCCATGCGCCACCGCATCCGCACCGGTTTGGATCGCAATTTCGATTTGGCGTTTGGCAATCAGCGGGCGGGCGATGGAGGTGCCAAGAAGATAAACACCCTCATAAAGCGCATTAGCGCGGAACATCGGAAACACATAATCACGCACAAATTCTTCGCGCAGGTCTTCCACGAAAATTTGTTTAGCGCCCATCATTTCGGCCTTTTGGCGGGCGGGCTCCAGCTCGCCGCCCTGGCCAAGGTCGGCCGTAAATGTTACCACCTCGCAGCCGTAGGTCTCCTGCAGCCAGCGAAGAATAATCGAGGTATCCAGCCCACCAGAATAAGCAAGTACAACTTTTTTTACTGATTTATTCACAAAAACCCCAATCGATAGTTATCTTTAGGGGCAGGAACATGACAAAACTATTGCGATGAATCAAGGGGCATAGTAGGCTTATGCCTTAAAAGCTGTAATGTAGGGAGAATATGGCTGAAAAATCACAAAATATTCAAGACGTGTTCCTCAACACGCTGAGAAAAAAGAAAATTCCGGTGACGGTGTTTTTATCCAACGGTGTTAAGCTTCAGGGCAATATCACCGCGTTTGATAATTTCTCGCTTCTGCTTCGCCGCGGCCCGCAGGTTCAGCTGGTGTATAAGCACACCATTGCGACCGTGGTGCCTTCCGCCCCTGTCAGCCTGCAGGATGAAGAGGGTGTGGACGCTGCGATGAGTGATGCAGCGCTGCACGGCTAGGCTTCGTTGTCCGCTTCCACCCAGCATGTTTTTATTGTCCACCCGTGGCTGAAAAAGCCCAAAGAGGTACTGCTGCGTAGCAGCGATTCCTGCATCGAGGAAGCCGTTGGCCTTACGCATGCCATTGATTTAACGGTGGTAGGAACCTGCGCTGTGGCGCTGGCGCGCCTTGTTCCTGCCACGCTGATTGGCTCCGGCAAGGTTGAAGAGCTGGCGAGCGAGATTGCGGATGCAGGCGCGGGGCTGGTGGTGGTGAATGATCGCCTAAGCCCTATCCAGCAGCGTAACCTTGAGAAAGCCTGGAACTGCAAGGTGATTGATCGCACGGCGCTGATTCTTGAAATTTTTGGCGCCCGCGCGCGCACTCATGAGGGCAAACTGCAAGTCGAGCTTGCGGCGCTGGAATATCAAAAAGGCAGGCTGGTTCGCTCCTGGACACACTTGGAGCGCCAGCGCGGCGGCTTTGGTTTTCTTGGTGGCCCCGGCGAATCGCAGATCGAGATTGACCGCCGTTTAATCCGCGACCGCATCGCCAAAATCAAAAAGCAGCTGGAGCAGGTGACGCGCACGCGAGAGCTGCACCGTAAGGTTCGGCGCGATACGCCTTATCCCGTGGTGGCGCTGGTGGGCTATACCAATGCTGGCAAATCCACCCTGTTTAACAAGTTAACTGGCGCGGGCGTGATGGCGATGGACAAGTTATTCGCTACGCTGGATCCCACCATGCGCCAGCTTTCGCTGCCGTCGGGCAGCAAAATTATTCTTTCGGACACGGTGGGGTTTGTTTCCAACCTGCCAACCGAGCTGGTTGCGGCCTTTCGCGCCACGCTCGAAGAAGTGTTGGAGGCTGATCTGCTGCTGCATGTGCGCGACATTGCGCATCCAGACACGCAGGCACAAAAGCACGACGTTGAAAATGTGCTGCGCAGCTTGTTTAAAAGCGAGCAGCTGCCGCAGAATGTGATCGAGGTGCGCAATAAAATCGACCTTCTGGATGAGCCGCCACAAGGTGAGGGGCTGGCCATATCAGCCGTCTCAGGCGAGGGGCTTGATGCTCTGCTGAAGCTGATAGATGACACGCTCTCGCAGCGCTTTTTTTCCACCTCACATTTCACTCTGCGGCTTCAGGACGGCAAGGCGCTGGCATGGCTGCATGCCCATGGCAAAGTCACGCATCAGGAAATGGATGACGAGCGGCTGCATGTTACGGTACAACTCTCCGCAGAGAACACCCGCCGCTTTGAACATCTCTATGCCGCCTCGCTTGCCTAGCCTGTTTCCTTTTGTATTGCATCTGTTGATGCTATGCGCGGTGTTTTTACTGCCACATCGCGCCCACGCCATGCCCACTGTCACCGTACTTGCCGATAGCAGCATGGCACTGGCCATCAGCGAGCTGGCGCAGGCCTATGCCAAGGAGGCGGGCGTCATGGTCGGCGCTTCGTTTGCAACGCCTGAGGAGCAGCAGCAGCAGATCGAAGAGGGCGGTGAGGCAGATATTTTAATCACCACACGGCAAAACTGGCTGAGCGATCTGCAGACGCGTGGTCTGGTGGATATTTATTCGCGGGCGGTAGTTGCAAAAAACCGTCTGGCGCTGGTGAGCAAACCGGGCGGCGCCATTGCGCCAAGAAGCGATGGCATCTTTCCCTTAAGCGAAATGCTGAAACTCTTTTCGTGGGAGCCGTCATTTGTGGTTGCAAATCCTGATATGCTTGATGAAGGGCGTTTCAGCAAAGAGGCGCTGAGAAATCTCGGCGTGTCCGGTGATCTGGAGGAATATACGCTCTATGTGCGTTCGCGCACGCAGATGAAATCATTGGTCGAAGAGCAGGGGATGATCGCGCTGATGCTTAGCTCAGAAGTCAGTGACAACCCGGCGCTCATGATGATCGACCTGCTGCCCGAAACCTCGCACAGCCCGATTGAATATCACAGTGTTGTGATTGCCGGTGACAACATGGAGCAGGCGCGAAAATTCATGGCATTCCTCGCCAGCGATAAGGCTAAGGATATTCTGCGCAGCCACGGCTTTTTTGCAAATTAATCGGCCTCAGGAAGCCAGCGGCCAGCGCGCGCGCGGCTCAAATGAAAGATCATCCACCAGCCCAAGCCGCAGCCGTTCAATGCCTGCCCATGCAATCATCGCCGCATTATCCGTACACAGCGCAATCGGAGGGGCGTGCAGGCTCATGCCGTGCGCGGCGCAGAGCGCTTCCAGCGAGCGGCGAATCGACTGGTTGGCGGCCACACCACCGGCAAGCACCAGTGTCTTAAGCTCCGGCACACGGCTTTTCGCCATGGCCACAGCGTGATCAGTTCGCTCACACACGGTCGCCGCGACCACCTGCTGAAACGATGCGCAGATATCATCAATCACCTGCTCGCTGAGCGCTCCTTGCGCCTCCAGCTCTTTAACCACGGTGCGCACGGAGGTTTTAAGGCCAGAGAAGGAAAAATCGCAGCCCGGCCTTCCTTTCAGCGGCTGAGAAAAAGCAAAAGTGGATGGGTTTCCTCGCGCTGCCAGCCGCTCCACCGCTGGGCCGCCGGGGTAACCGAGTCCGAGCAGCTTGGCGGTCTTGTCGAATGCCTCGCCAAGTGCATCATCCATCGTGCCGCCGAGGCGCTGGTAGCGCCCCACACCTTCCACCATCAGAAACTGGCAATGCCCGCCAGAAACCAGTAGCAGCAGGTAAGGAAACTGGGTCTCTTCGGTCAGGCGCACGGTGAGTGCGTGGCCTTCCAGATGATTGACCGCAATGAGTGGTTTTCGGTGGCTGCTGGCAATGGCTTTGGCGGTCATCAGCCCGACAATCACCCCACCAATCAGCCCGGGGCCCGCAGTTGCCGCCACCGCGTCCAGCGATTCAAACCCAAGCTTCGCCTCTGCCAGCGCGCGGGAAATCACCTCGTCCAGATAGTCCATATGGGCGCGGGCAGCAATCTCCGGCACCACACCGCCATAGGCAAGGTGTTCTTTCGTTTGCGAAAGCACGACATTGGAAAGAATCCTGCGATCGCCCGTCACCACGGCGGCGGCGGTTTCATCACAGCTGGTTTCAATACCGAGTATAATCATGTTGATAGTTGAAGGTTGATGGTGAATAGTTAGCAGATGAAGATACGTCTTGGAACACGAAAAAGCGCGCTGGCGCTGGCTCAATCAGAAGCGGTGGCGGCGGCGCTGAAGGCCGCTGCGCCTCATCTTGAGGTGGAACTCGTCAAAATCACGACCAGCGGTGATAAATTCACGGAATTCCCGCTGGCGGATATTGGTGGCAAGGGGCTTTTCACCAAGGAAATTGAAGAAGCGCTCATCGCCCGCACCATCGATATTGCCGTGCATTCGATGAAAGACATGCCAACTGAGCTTCCAGGCGGGCTGATTATCGCGGCGATGCTCGAGCGTGAGGATGCGCGTGATGTGCTGATTGGCCGAAACAGCCTCTCGGATATTCCCAAAGGCGCCACGTTTGGCACCGCCTCGCTGCGCCGCGCGGCGCAGATTCTGATGAAGCGGCCGGATCTTTCCATCGTCACCCTGCGCGGCAATGTGGAAACGCGCCTCAGCAAAGTGCAAAAAGGGCTCATCGGCGCCACCATGCTGGCGCAGGCGGGGCTGAACCGCCTCGGCATCAAAGGCGCGGGCGCGGCGCTATCCACCGAGGAGTTTTTGCCCGCCATTGCGCAAGGTGCGGTAGGCATTGAGTGCCGCGAAGATAACACGCCCATCCGCGAGCTGCTCGCGCGCATCAACCATGAACCCACCATGCAGGCGGCCGAGTGTGAGCGAGCGTTTCTTCGTGTGCTCGATGGTTCGTGCCGTACACCGATTGCGGGCTATGCCGCTATTAGCGGCGATGAAATCCGTTTTCGCGGCCTGATCGCAAAGCCGGACGGCAGCGCCCACCACACCATTTCGCTGGAAGATCGCGTGGTTCATTTTCATGAGCTCGGCAGCGAGGCTGGCCAGCTGCTTCTGGCAAAAGCTGGTAAAAACTTTATCTCATCGTAGCTGACAGCCAAAAAGCACCCATATTTGAGGATGCCTAATGAGGCGATGCTGATTCCGTATTGATCTGCTGCAGATTATCCCACGCGCGTTCGTAAAATACTTTACTCTCCGTCAGCGCCATGTTCAGGTAAGCTTTAGCCAGTTGGTCATCGTCGGCAAGGTGCGCGTAAAGACCAAGATTATTCTTTAAGGCCGCGCCGGTAAAATAGCGGTTTGCGATAGCTTCGGCCTCCTGAATATTGCCCGAAGCCGCATAAACAAGCGATAAATTAAGCTCTACGCGTTTGCGGTCAACGCTGCCAATTGTCGCCAGATTCGATGCATGAATCAAGCTGCTGCTTGCCTCATCATATCGCTTCTCCAGCGCGAGTGATAAGCCTTTATTGTTTAGGATGCTGGGGCTTGAAGGATTCTGCGCCAGGGCGGCATCAAAATAAGTTTGCGCTTCGGCCTGCATGCCACGAACAGAAAATAAAATGCCCATGGCATTCAAAGCGCGCCAGCGTCCCGGCTCTGCTTTAATCACCTCATCAAGCAATGTCACCGGTGTTTCAAAATCACCTTTTTCCATCAGCGCGAGTGCTTTACCCTCCTTTGCAGAGGCAAGTCCGCCATCAAGCTCCAGCGCAGCATCATACACGGCAACGGCTTTAGCAATCTCACCATCACGGCGATACGCTTCCGCAAGCGCTACAATCCATTCTTTATTGTCGGGTTGTTTTTCAAGCGCCTGTTCATAAAGCTGGGCGGCGAGTGTAAAATCGCCCTGCTGGCTGGCCTTGGCTGCGTTAGCTGCGAGCGTTTCTGAAACAGTCTGAACCTTGGGGCCATCAAGCTTAGAAAGCACTTTCTTAGCGTCAATCGGAGCAACGCCGCCTTCACAGCCGCTGAGCAATACAAACAAACTGAGACACAAAGCAAAACGCATGTTCAAGCCATAGCGCGATTAAGCCCAAGTTGCAAATCATTTGCCTAAACCGGCAGGCTTGTTTATAGTTTCGCGTATGACCACTGCTAGCGCGACCGCATCCAGCCAAACACTCAGCCACCGCCATCTCCTCGGCATTGATGGGCTCGCGCGCAGCGATGCCGAAGCCATCCTTAAACTCGCGCAAAGCTACATCGAAAAAAATCGGCAGTCCGATAAAAAACACGCCATCCTCAAAGGGCGCACGCTGATTAATCTCTTTTTTGAAAATTCCACGCGCACACGCACCTCGTTTGAACTTGCGGGAAAACGCTTAGGCGCGGATGTGATTAATATGTCCGTTGCCAGCTCTTCCACCAAAAAGGGCGAGACGCTGATCGACACCGCGATGACGCTCAACGCCATGCACCCGGATTTCATTGCGGTGCGCCACCCGGATTCCGGCGCGGTGCATCTGCTCGCGCGTAAAGTTGAATGCAGCGTGATTAACGCTGGCGACGGCTGCCACGAACACCCCACCCAAGCACTGCTGGATGCGCTCACTATTCTGCAGCACCGCAATAAAATCGAAGGGCTTACGGTGGCCATCTGCGGGGATGTGCTGCATAGCCGCGTGGCGCGTTCCAACATGAAACTGCTGAACCTGCTGGGTGCCAAAGTGCGTATCATCGCGCCTGCCACACTCATGCCCACTGCGCCGGAATCATTTGGTGTCACGCCTTATTTTGACATGAAAAAAGGCCTGGAGGGCGTCGATATCATCATGATGCTGCGGCTGCAGACCGAGCGCATGCAGCGCAACTTCATTCCCAGCATCCGCGAATATTTCCATTTCTGGGGGCTGGATCGCAAAAAGCTTGCTTACGCCAAGCCGGATGCGCTGATTATGCATCCCGGCCCCATCAACCGCGGCGTAGAAATCGATACCGAACTGGCCGATGATATTGATCGCAGCATCATTCTCGATCAGGTGGAGATGGGCGTGGCGGTGCGTCAGGCGGTGCTGGAACTACTTGCGGGCAGAGCATGACTGCGCTATAATCTAACTAGTCAGACTAGTCAGGAGGTTCCATGCCCCACGATACATGGCAATTGCAGGAAGCCAAAGCAAAGTTCAGCGCACTCATCAATGCATCGCAGAAACACCCGCAGGTCGTCACACGATATGGTGAGATCGTTGCTTACGTCGTCTCTGCCGATATTTATGAAGGGCTGGCACAGCATAAACCCTCCAAAAAACATCGATCCGTCGCCGATTATTTCCTGAATTCGCCGTTTGCAGGTTCGAATCTTAAAATTCCTAAGAGAAGAAAAGATAAATACCCGTCGCACCGCGAAGTCGTCTTTTGATACCGAAACAGCATGGAAACTGAGTTTTTCTTATTGGATACAAATGTTGTCTCCGAAACCACCAAACCTAGACCTAATGAAGTTGTGGTTAGTTGGCTTGATGTTTGGGATTTGAGCCAAACTTACATCAGCGTCATTACAATCGGGGAAATTCGAAAAGGTATTGAAACCTGTGCCTCCGCCAGGAAGCGAATAGAAATTGAGCATTGGCTAGATCATGAACTTCTAAACGAATACCGGTCTCGCTTGCTGCCGGTTGATATCCGGGTGGCGAATTGCTGGGGAAACATCATTTCGTCACGAAAACAGCTCGATCCGATGGATGCGTTGATTGCTGCCACCGCACTGGTTCACGATATGACGCTGGTTACAAGAAATACCAAACATTTTCGCATAGGCAATTTACGACTGCTGAACCCTTGGGATGCATAGCTTGCCGCGCCTTTCAAATTTACTGCGGATTGTCTGCGCTCTTGCGGCGGCGGCTTTTTGTCTGTGTTTTGTCTGGGTAGCGTTTGCCAGCCTTGGCTATCCTTATAATCTTGAGTGGATGGAAGGTCATTCCATTGAAATCATCCAGCGCCTGCGCGATGGCCTGCCAATCTACACCAAGCCCTCGCTGGAATTCATTCCCTACATTTACACACCGCTTTATTTTTATGCTTCGGCGGTCGTTTCGTGGCTGACTGGCGTGGGGTTTGTTCCAGCGCGGCTGGTTTCCATCACCTCCACTTTAGGCACGGCTTACCTTGCTTACCGCTGGATTCGAAAAGAAGGTGGTGATGCTGTATGCGGCATCATCACCAGCGGTTTGTTCCTTGGAACCTACGGCTTAAGCAGCCGCTGGTTTGATGTAGCGCGCATCGATAGCTTTTATCTGCTGCTCATGGTGTGGGGGCTATTTGTTTATCGCTTTGGTAAGAGCGATCGCAGCGCCTATGGCGCGGGTCTGCTTTTTGCCGCCGCTTTTTTAACCAAGCAATCGGCGGTGATTGCGCTTGCACCCGCTTTCATGGCCGCGCTGTGGCTTGATCGCGACCGCGCGTTTAAAACCGGCTTCACCTCGTTCTGGCTTGCGCTACTTGCCTGTGCTTTCTGGGAGTGGCAGTCGGCTGGCTGGTTCTGGTTTTTCATTTACGATGTGCCCGCCGGCCACGGCTACGACATGCGAATGCTCAGCGGTTTCTGGCTGCGCGACATGAAGGAAGTTGTTTTCATGGGCGCAGCAGCGCTGGCGTTTCTGGCTTTGCTTTTGCGCTCGGATAAACCATCACTCCTATGGTATGGCGCCTGCGCGCTGGGTTTCATCAGCAGTGCTTATCTTTCGCGGCTTCATTCCTTTGGCTGGATGAATGTTCTCATGCCGGCACATTTCATCCTTGCGCTATACGCTGGGCTGGTACTCGCGCGGCTACCAACCATACACCCGCGATATGGCGCGCTACTGGCAACTTTGCTACTCGCGCAGTTCCTCTCCATGCATTACGATCCGAGGCGTTTTATCCCCACGGAAGAAGCCGAGGCCAAGGGGCGCGCATTCCTTCAGGAAGTGGCGAATATTGCCGGCGATGTGCTATTTGTGGAAACGCAGTATATCCAGACCATTGTGGGCAAAAAAAACTATAGTTTTGGCATGGCGGGTTTTGACATTGTTCGCTCTGATCTGGGTGAGAAAAATGATATTAAAGAAGCCTTCATCGCCGAGATGCGCGATGCCATCGAGCGCCAGCAGTTCAGTGCGGTTATCACGGGTAATTTCCTGCGCCTGCGCGAGCTGCGTGGCTTTTACGAGCCGGAACGCACCATCGACCACCCGCAGGAATTTGTCACCGGCGCGGTCAATACGCCAAGGGCAACAGTGCTAAGGCCGGTTCGAAAATAAGTTGTCATCGCCAATGAATGGGATAAGGTTTCGCACATGACGCAGCATTTCACATTACCCACCCATAAACTAAGCCCGGCGCGAAAAGTCGCCTACATCAACGCGCGCGTGTTTGATCCGGCCACCGGCCTTGATGAAAAAGGCGGGCTGATTACCACCGGCGGAGCCATCGCCGATTTTGGCGCGGCGATTAAAAAAGGCAACCTTCCGGACGATGCCGAAGTGATTGATTGCGGCGGCCATCTGCTGACTCCCGGGCTTCTCGATATTCAGGTGCATTTCCGCGAGCCGGGGCAGGAATTCAAGGAAACGATTGAAACCGGCAGCAAATCAGCGGCTGCAGGCGGCGTCACGCTGGTGGCCTGTATGCCCAATACTAAACCAGTGATTGACGATGTCTCGCTGGTTGCCTTCATTCATAAACGTGCGAGAGAGACGGGCTATGTCAATGTCCGCACCTACGCCGCCATTACCAAAGGTCAGAAAGGTGAAGAAATCACCGAAATGGGGCTGCTTGCTGAGGCGGGCGCTGTGGGCTTTACCGATGACGGCCTGCCGGTGATGAACGCTGGCGTGATGCGAAAAGCGCTAACCTATGCGCGTGAGTTTGGGGTGCCCATCGCGCAGCATGCCGAAGACTTAAACCTCTCCTGCGGCAGCTGTATGAATGAGGGCAGGGTCTCTGCTCATCTTGGGGTGGGCGGTGCGCCGAATGCGGCGGAAGCGGTGATGGTCGAGCGCGATATTCTGCTCGCGGAGCTAACCGGCGGCCAATATCATGTGCTGCATATCTCCACCGCCGAGGCGATTGATGCGGTACGCCGCGCCAAGAAAAAGGGCCTAAAAGTCACAGCCGAGGCCGCGCCGCACCACTTCACACTGACGGATGAAGCGGTGATGGGATATCGCACCTTCAGCAAAATGAACCCGCCGCTGCGCGCTGAAAAAGACCGCCTCGCCGTTATCGAAGGGCTGAAAGATGGCACGATTGACGCGATTGCCACCGACCACGCGCCGCATGATCAGGAAAGCAAGCGCGTGCCGCTGGCGGCCGCAGCTTATGGCATTGTCGGGCTGGAAACCATGCTACCGCTTTCACTTGGGCTTTATCATCAGGGCATCATGCCACTTAAAGATGTGATTGCCGCGATGACCTACAAGCCCGCCGATATTATTCATGTTCCGGCAGGCCGCCTGAAAAAAGGCGCGCGCGCGGATCTGACACTCATTGACTTAGACCGCCTATGGACGATGGATCCTGAGCAGTTTGCCAGCAAATCCCACAATTCACCCTACGACCACACCCAGACCAAAGGCCGCGCGATACGCACCATCGTCGGCGGCGAAACAGTTTACAGGCTGGATTGACTATAATAGCTAATTCAGCTAAAATAGACAAATACGTAGAAGGGGCTGTTTATGCGCTTAGAGTCTGCAACGGATGTTAAAAATCATTTTGGTGAAATGATGGATGCTGCTTTGCGCGAACCGATCATTATTCAGCGCTCTGGCCGTAATACGGCAGTAATGATGGCGTATGAAGAATACGAAGAGATGATGGCACAGATTGATGCTGCATGGGGAAAACGGGCAGAGAAAGCCAAGAAAAATGGCACGCTCGGCAAAACGAAAAGTCAGGCGCTGTTAAAACGGATGCTCAGTGCTCGCGATTAACTTTTCGCGTGATAGCGAAAAATTTCTTTCTCGTCTGCCAGCTAAACAAGCCCGTCAGCTAGCCGCCAAGATAACATCACTTCGGGAAGATCCCTACCCCCATGATAGTAACAAGCTCAAGGGTTATAGCTATTTTCGTGCGGACTCAGGCGAATACCGCATCATTTACGAAGTTGCAGAGCAGACACTTTTGATTTTGTTAGTTGGCAAACGCAATGATGATGACGTATATAAAAAGCTGAAACGGAAATAATATGCAAAAAAACCCCATCATCTGCGCGATTGACACCACCGACCTACAAAAAGCGGAAGAGCTTGCCATAGCGCTGAAAGGCCAGGTGGGCGCGCTGAAAATCGGCCTTGAGTTTTTCACGGCGCATGGCGCAGCGGGCACAGATTTTGTCGCTTCGCACGGCCTCCCGATTTTTCTGGATTTAAAATTTCATGATATTCCTAACACAGTCGCGGGCGCCGTTCGCGCCAGCGCTGGCATTCGCTGTTTCATGATGACGGTGCATGCCGCAGGCGGCAAAGCGATGATGAAAGCAGCGGCCGAAGCCTCGATGGAAGTTGCCTCCATCACTGGCAAAGAGCGCCCGCTGGTGGTGGGCGTGACGATGCTCACCAGCATGGATGAGGCGGATTGTGCCAGCATCGGTGTTTCGGGTGCGCTCAAGGATCAGGTTCGCCGTCTTGCCGCACTCGCGCAGCAATCCGGGCTGGATGGGGTGGTCTGCTCGCCGCATGAAATTGCAATGATTCGCGCTGAGTGTGGTGATGATTTTACGCTGGTTGTGCCCGGCATCCGCCCGGAAGGTTCTGAAAGCGGCGACCAGAAGCGCATCATGACTCCAAAGGAGGCGCTCGCTCAGGGGGCTAATTATCTTGTCATTGGCCGCCCGATCACCGGCGCTGAGCATAGCGGCAAAGCCGCCCAGACGATTATTGCAAGCTTCTGATGCAAGATCCTGTTATCAGCTATATTGTCACGGTCTACCGCAAGGAGCCTTATGTTGGCAAAGTCGCTGCTGCAGCAGGAAGGCGGCCTGCCTAGCGAATATATTTTTGTGGACGATGTCTCGCCGGATCGCTCGTTGGCTGTAGTCGAAGAGGTCACAAAGGGCGTGCCTAATGTCACGATTATCCGAAACAGCGAAAACAAAGGCCCCAGTATCCGCCTGAATCAGGGGGCAAAGCTTGCGCGCGGCCGCTATTTGCAGTTTATCGATTCGGATGACATCATGGCCGCGAATGCCTCGCTTACCATGCTTAATCTGGCGCAGAAGCATGACGCGGATGTCGTTTATGGCCGCTGGAAAAAAACCGATATTCCATCAAACAAACTGCTAGGCAGGCGCATGCATGATGATGCGCCCTACAAAGTCAGTGATTCACCGCTGGATTTTCAGTTTGAGGAGCGCATCCTGCGCATGACACAAATGGTCAGCCGCGATACGTTCCTTAAATCAGGCGGCTGCGATGAACGGATTTTTATTCAGGATGAATCCATTGTGCTCAGGCTTGCGCGTGTGGCGCGGCGTTTTATCTTGATTGATGAACCGGTGGTGTTTGTTCCTAAAATCGAAGGCGAACTATCAGGTAATCGTTCGCAGCTTAACCATGACCGCTATCTGGCGAACCGCCACATGCTGCTTGATTTTCCAGACCTCAGCGAAATTCACCGCCGCCGTTTTTATCGCCGCTGTGTTTCGGCCATGTGGAAGCAGGTGCGCGATACCAAGCCGCTCGCGAGGCGCTACATGTCATCGGCTTTTTTTCGCTACCTTGGCTCCTGCATGGAGCTGAGGGCGGTGGATGCCATAAGGCTCAGCGAGATGGATCATTTTTTTGCTACGCTAGCGGGGGTTCGCCGTGTTGATTAAGTTTGATGCTGTGCTGAAACGCATGAGTTTCGGCTTGCTGTGCTTGATGCCTTTGCTGCTGGCTGTGTCTCGCGCGGGGGCGGATATTGCGTTATCGCTGGTGGCTGTCTCTTTTCTGCTTCACAGCATGATCCACCGCAGGAAGGATTGGCTCAAGCGTCATGAAATCTGGGCGATGCTGCTACTGTGGATTTACCTTTCGCTGCAATCGCTGCTGATGTCGGATCAAGCCACATTTTTACGTTCATTAGCGTGGCTACGCTTTATTATGTTTTATGCATCGGTGGTTTGCTGGCTTGCCACCACATCGCAGGCTATCAGCTGGATTGCTAAAATCACTGCCATGACAGCAGCCTTACTCATCATTGATACTTACTGGCAATATTTCCATGGTATTTCACTAAGCGGGCAGCCTTACCCTCACGAGAATCGTCTTGGCGGGCCCATGACACACCCCAACATTGCTAATTTACTCCTCAAAGTCTGTTTGCCGGTTGCGGGCATCTGGGCATGGTGGGTGGTGGCGCGTGGGGCGCTGCACATCAAATTATTCGCTGACGGCGCTGCGCTTGTCCTTTTTGCACTGGTATTGATTTCAGGCGAGCGTTCCAGCAGCCTGCTGATGCTGCTTGCCTGCGCGTTGATTGCGGCGGGTCTATTTTTTCATGATCGCAGGTTGCGCGCCCATGTCATTTTAGCCAGCGGTCTGCTGCTACTAGTAATCATTGCGCTAATCGCCACGCAGGATGTCGTGCACATGCGAGCGACGCATCTCATCAACCAGCTCGCACATCTCAGCGAATCTGTGTATGGCCAGCTCTACATTGCTGCATTTCATTTCTGGTATGAAAATCCAGTGTTTGGGCTTGGCGCCGGACAGTTCAAATATCAATGCGAAGCTGTGATGCCGCTGCTTCACACCACATACTGCGATGTTCATCCGCATAATATTTATCTCGAATGGCTGAGCGAGACGGGCACCGTTGGCGCAGCACTTTTCATCACCGCCATGGGACTGGTCGTCAAATCGCTCTGGCATAAGCGTCACAGTACACCGCCGCTGTTGTGGTATCTGCCGATGGTTGCGCTTGCCGTTGTTTTGTGGCCAGCCATTGTCACGCAAAGTATTTTTTCAAACTGGCCAGCGATGCTCTTCTGGTACAGCCTTAGCATTGCAGCGGCGTCGCCATCTTTTGCGAAACGCCATGTTCACTGATACGCGCCTTCCCATTTCCGTCTTTATCATTGCGCTGAATGAAGCCGATAGAATCGGATCGACCGTTGAAAGCGTGCGCGGGTGGGTGGATGAGATTATTGTCATCGATAGTGGCAGTGAGGACGACACCGTACAAGTGGCCGAAAAGCTTGGGGCGCGGGTGCTTTACAACGCATGGCCGGGCTATGGCCTGCAAAAGCGCTTTGGTGAAGAGCAGTGCCGAAATGACTGGGTGCTGAACCTCGATGCGGATGAAGTCATCAGCCACAATCTGAAGGAAGAGATACTGTCGTCTTTTGCCGCTACAGCCCATGCCGGCTTTATGATGAACATCGTGGAAATTCTACCAGGGCGTAATGAGCCAGGCGCAGGGGCGCACATCACACGCGCGGTGCGGCTTTACCGAAAATCCTGCGGTCGCTACAGCGATTCAACGGTGCATGACCGCGTGCACATGACGAGCGGCACGATTGGCGAGCTAACGCATATCGTTGAGCATCGCTCTTCGCGCGGGCTGACCCACAGCCTTGATAAAATTAATCGCTATTCCAGCATGCAGGCAAGCGATATGGCCAGAAAAGGTGTAAAACTTGCGTATCTCAGGCTGGTTACGGAATTTCCGCTGGCATTCCTGAAAGCCTACCTGCTGCGCGGCTATATCCTGAAAGGCGCGCAGGGCTTCACCAACGCGATGGTCTATGCCTTCAGCCGCTTCATCCGGATTGCGAAATATCTGGAAGGAAGAAATTAGGCGTGTCATGCCGCACTTGTTGCGGCATCTCCATGAATCTTATGAGACCCCGCAATGAATGCGGGGTGACAGGCTAGGCCGCTTCTTCTTCCATCTCGTCTTCACTGGCCTCGATCATGCCGAGGGCATGCAGATACGTATCGAGGATAGTTTCGGCTTCCTCGCGCTCGGATGCATCCATCTTGCGCATTTTGATAATGGTGCGAATCGCCTTCACATCAAAGCCATTGCCTTTGGCTTCGGCAAACACATCACGAATATCCGCGCTGATGCCCGATTTTTCTTCTTCCAGCTTCTCCACACGGCCAATGATGGATTTCAGCTGATCAACGGCCACGCCGCCAACGCGATTTTTTTTCATAATCATCCTTTCTGTTTTTTCAATGTCTCGGCAATCAGGAATGCCAGTTCTAGCGACTGCGAAGCATTAAGTCTAGGGTCGCAGTGGGTGTGGTAGCGGTCGGAGAGGTTCACTTCGGAAATGGCCTGCGCGCCGCCGAGGCACTCAGTGACATCCTGCCCGGTCATCTCAAAATGCACGCCGCCAGCGAAAGTTCCTTCGGCCTTGTGAATCGCAAAAAACTGGCGAACTTCAGCGAGAATATCGGTGAATTTTCTGGTTTTGTAACCATTGGGTGATTTGATGGTGTTGCCATGCATCGGGTCACACGCCCAGACCACCTGCCGACCATTTTCTTTAATCGCGCGCACCAGCGGCGGTAGCAACTCGCCCACTTTCGCTGATCCCATGCGCGAAATCAGCGTCAGGCGGCCGGGTTCATTCTCGGGATTCAGAATATCGCAGAGCTTCAGCAGACCATCCACCGTCATGCTCGGCCCCACTTTCATGCCGATGGGGTTGGCAATCCCGCGCATGAACTCCACATGCGCTTCGTCTGGCGCACGCGTGCGATCACCGATCCACAGCATGTGCGCCGAGCAGGCGTAAAACTTGCCATCCGCTTCTGAGCGGCGGGTGAGGGCGGATTCATAGCCAAGCAGCAGCGCCTCATGCGACGTGAAGAAACTGGCTTCAGAAAACTGCTCCACCTCATCAATCGGCAGGCGGCAGGCGCGAATGAAGTTGATGCATTCATTGATGCGGTCAATCAGCTCGCCAAAGCGCTTGCCCTGCGCCGAGCTTTTGGCGAATTCCATGTTCCAGTCATTGATGCGCGGCAGCGCGGCATAACCGCCGCGAGCGAGCGTGCGCAGGTAGTTGAGCGTGGCCGAGCCTTGGTAATAGGCGCGCAGCAGGCGCTGTGGGTCAGGCGCGCGGGCAGCATCATCAAATTCCATTCCGTTGACCATATCACCGCGATAGCTAGGCAGCTCAAGGCCGTCCTTTTTTTCAAACGGGTCGCTGCGCGGCTTGGAAAACTGGCCAGCAATGCGGCCAACCTTCACCACCGGACAGCCCGCGCCATACATCAGCGCCATGGTCATCTGCAGCAGCACACGGAAAAAAGAGCGCAGATTCTGCTCAGAAAACTCAGCAAAACTCTCGGCGCAGTCCCCGCCTTGCAGCAGGAACGCTTTACCCTGCGCCACATCCGCCAGCTCGCGCTTTAAGCTGCGCGCTTCAGTGGGCGAGGCAAGCGCGGGCAGGCCGCGCAGCGTTTCTTCCACTTCTCTCAGCTGGGCAGCATCAGGATAGCTCGGCTGCTGCTTGATGGGAAGCGCGCGCCAGCTATCGGGATTCCATTTTGTCATTATAAAACTCTAAATTTATGATAATCAAAGAGATAGTGTTTAAAACCTGTAATTGCAAGCTGTAACAAAAGATTAATAATCAGCCTCTTTGTTTATGTTATAATGCTAGCATTAAACCTAAAACATATTGCCATGACTACCGATAACCATATTTATGACCACTTAGGTGACGGCCATCATTTAGATGGCCATGATTTACATAATAGTCACGCGCATGAGATACATACCCCAGATAACACCGTAGACCACACCATAGATATTTCTCACCACCATGCCCATGAACCCGGTATTTTTACGCCGCAAGCGCCCCATCTCGCTGACCCACACCATACCTCACCTGTTCATACACCTGCTGCTGGAGTTCATGCGCCCGCAAATCAAGCAGCCAGTGATATAGGAAAAATTGATAATATCATTCACAAAGTAGATCATGCCTCTCATAAAGCAGAAGAGCTTTTAGAGCGCGCCCATGAAAAAGGCTATTCTAAAGCGATAAATAGTGCGCTAGATAAATTTTCTAAATTACACTGGTCAAAGAAAACAGCGATTATCGGCGGTACGGTCGCGGCGGCGGGAGCAATAGGTTACTGGGTACATAACCACTCTCAACGAAAACCTGAAAAAAAATCTTTTGTCGATAATCTCAATACTGAACGAGCAAATAATCCAACCGGTCATATTCGTTGATTATTCATTATGCATCACTCGAAGCACCGCCCTGATCATTTGGCTCAAGTACTTTTAAAAGATCATGCTGATTCAATTGATGCGTTAGATAGGTATCTACAGAATTCCGAACAAAAACCAGTATTTGTTGAATTGATCAATGCCTTAAGGTTATTAGCTGATACAGGGAAAATTAGTCCAGACCCATTGAAAAAAGGTGGATTATTATTAGCAGACATATCGCGATCAGCTAAAGGCATGGCGGTAGATTTCAGGAATCGTACGCCAACAAATTTCTCTGATCTGCAACAAGTCAAGAGATGCTTTATGCCCCGATATCTCTATAGATAGAGTGGGGCATGTACCACTTAATCTTGACGAACACTGCAATACCATATCCGACAGCGCTAGAGGCTTAAATAGCGCATTATCAGACATACTTCATGCAGCGGGACTGCGCAGCGGATCCAAAGGTGATAGAAAGATATCTTAGGCGCCAATTTCTTTTTAGGCGTCTGGGTAGCTCGGCTGCTGCTTGATGGGAAGCGCGCGCCAGCTATCGGGATTCCATGCGGTTTGTGTCATTTGACCATCCCCGCATTGATTGCGGGGTCCAGTTCATGTTGCGTTTGGTTATAAGGGATAATCTGTTTAGAGATTAACATGCCGGATGTCCAGCGATAAACCGGTTGCCCTAGCTAGCGCCTTGTGCTAAAGTAAGGAATCAATAAAAAAGTAAGGAAGCAGCATGGCAACCTCCACCATCACCTCCAAAGGCCAGACGACGATTCCAGCGGACATTCGTGCTTTTCTTAAGGTCGGCGCGGGCGATAAAATTCAGTTTGTCCGCCAGCCGGACGGCAAAGTTTTTCTGGTGCCGCTTACCTATGATATTGAAGATCTTTACGGCATTCTTCCCAAACTTAAGAAGACCTTATCCGTTGAGGATATGGATAAAATTGTCCAGAAACGTCTAGCCAAAAAATTTAAAAAATGAGAGCCTTGGATACGAACGTATTGCTGCGTTATCTACTTAAAGATGACGTAGCGCAGGCAGAATCGGCTCGTCGGTTCATTCATCAGCATTGCGGAGTTAAAAACCCTGCGTTTGTCAATCGCATTGTTATCTGTGAGCTGGTCTGGGTACTTGAGTCCGTATATAATTTCAATAAATCAATGGTTGTTGACATACTTGGGCGCATTCTAAGAACCGATCAGCTTAATGTGGAAGATAGTGAGGAAACGCTTCTTGCGCTTGAATTATACCAGAAACACACCGTTGATTTTACCGATATATTGATGGGTGTTGTCAATAGACACAAGGGCTACTCATCCACAGCAACCTTCGACAAAAAAGCGGCGAAGCTTGCTGAATTCGAATTATTACCCTAGAACATCGCCATGATGAACGATCCAGAGAACACCATCGCTTTTATGGGCATGGAAGGCGCGAACGCCGACCTCGCCTGCCGTCAGGCCTGCCCGTATATGCACACACTGCCCTGTGCGAGCTTTGAAGATGTGTTTGAGGCGGTGGCCAGCGGCAAAGCGCAGCTGGGGATGATCCCGATTGAAAACTCGCAGGCCGGCCGTGTGGCGGAAATTCACCAGCTGCTGCCCAAAACCAAGCTGCATATTGTGGGCGAGTATTTCCAGCCGATTGAGCATCAGCTGCTGGCTCCGAAAGGCGCGACGCTGGATTCGGTGAAGCATGTCTATTCCCACCCGCAGGCGCTGCTGCAATGCCGCCAGAATCTATTAAACCTGAAATATCAGACCCACACTTATTCTAATACTGCCGCCGCCGCGGCCGATGTCGCCAAGTGGAATGACCCCAGCAAAGCCGCGCTCGCTTCACCGCTGGCGGCGGAGCTTTATGGCCTTTCGGTGCTGAAAGAGCACATGCAGGATTCAGATAGCAACACTACGGTGTTTGTCATCATCGCGCGCGAGCCGGTGGATCCCAAGCCTAAAGAAGGCGAGGTGATTCTCACCACGCTGCTCTTTACCATCCGCAACATTCCGGCGGCTTTGTATAAAGCGATGGGTGGCTTTGCGACCAACGGCGTGAATATGCTCAAGCTCGAAAGCTATATTCCGCCGGGTGCGAGGCGCGAGGCCGCACAGTTTTTCCTCACCGTCGAAGGCCACCCGAGTGAAACCGGCCTCAAAAACGCCCTTGAGGAGCTTGGCTTTTTTTGCAAAAAAGTGCAGGTGCTCGGCGTTTATCCGGCTGATCCGAATCGTTTTTCCTGATTTAAGTCACTTCGGTGACAGTGGCTACACCCTATCCAATTAATTAGGGTGTTTCTTCATTAATTGTTCACATTATGTTTAAGCAAATAGCGATATAATAATCAGGCTATCCATCAATATTAGCTTTATTGAAGAGTTGCTAAATTATGCCATCGACGGTTGATTCAAATGAGACCCGAACAAAGCGTCTAGTAACGGCCTATGATGTGCTTGGTGTTAAGCCTGATGCCAGCCAAGATGAAATAAAAACTGCCTATCGCAGTAGAGCGATGAAGTCTCACCCCGATCAAAATCCTGATGACCCCACCGCTGAGGCCAGGTTTAAGAAAATACAAAAAGCTTATGATATAATTGGTGATCCAGAAAGTCGTAGCCGATACGATGAGATGATTAAACAAGCAAAAGCGCAAGCCGTGCGCGATGAGGCCATTAGGGCGCGTAGGGAAGAAGTTAGGCAAGAAAAAGCACAAGCAGCCGAGAAAAAAGATCCTCCCTCAAAAGAATCCACTACTCGCACTAGTCCCGACGATCCTGTGCCAAACAAGGCATCGTCAAGCTCGGCTGATGAACCAACAGTAAAGCCGTCCAAGGCTGTGGTCGAGACCGATGGCGTTAAGCCATCCGTCAGAGGGAATGCCGCCGCTGGAGCCAGTGCCGGCGCAGTGGTGGTGGATACGGTTAATCTTGTTAATGCGATAGGAGAGGGTGATACCAGAGCGATTGTGACCTCCGGCGGATCGGTCGCCGTTAATGCGGCCGTTCTAGTTGATCAAGCAATGGTCAGCTCCGGAAAAAGCACCGGCGCAGTTTCGTCTAAGCTAGGAACGGCAGGTATCGTCATTGCGGCGGCCAATACCGCAGCCAATATTTATGAAGTGCAGGCAACCAATGCTTTGGATGCGAACAGCAAAACCACCGGCATGATTGCGGATACAAGCATTGGTATCGGTGCTGGTATTGGCGGCGCTATGGCGGCAGGCGCTGGCGCAACAGCGCTTGGTGCGACAGGGCTTGTCGCAGGTACCATTGCCACGGGTGGTGGGCTGATTGTCGCTATTGCAGCCACTGCAGCGACGGGCTATGTCACTAGTAAAATTGATAGCGCCAACTATGGTTGGCAAGACGAGATGTTCAAGGTTAATCTCGATAAAAAATTCAACATGAAGGGGTTGGCACTTACTACATTTCGCAATGAGCTGATTGACCCCAAAACAGGAAAAATTGATTGGAATGACGAAAAAACAGTCAACAAAATTGGCTATCTACTAAATACGGAGAAAGATAAACAAGAAGAAATCATTCGTGAGAATGATTCCTTTCTTCCACGCTCTTTGCGCTCTGGCGAGTCGGTTATTAAGCAGGAAACGGCAAGAACAAACATTAAGCAGATCGAGGCTGCGCGCGTTGAATACGAGGAATTCAAAAAAGAATTTGCTGTTACCAAAATGCGTAACGAAGCGACAGCGAAAATCAACAGCCTCAGTAAAACTGGCGGCGAACTGACCGTAGCTGATCTTGATCGTGATGGCGATGGTCGGCTCACAAATCAAGATAAAGCAAAAATCACCCAGCACCTTGGCGATGATAAACTAAGCCAGAGTTTCTTTGACAACCTAAAAAAGAGCAACATTGATTTTGATGGCCGCGCACTTGCTGCACCAATTGTCGTCGCCGCGCCATCGGCACCAACTTCTGAAACGCCTGCGCCCACACAGCCAGCGACCCCAGCAGCTGCTCAACCATCACCTCAAACGCCAGCAGCCGCCGAAACAACCGCGCCCGCACAACCAGCCACTCCAGCAGCTGCTCAATCATCGCCCCAAGTACCAACAATATCTTCGGCAAGTCCGTCTGCAACAGCGTCATCAACCGGACGCAGCACCACACAAGACAACGACAACCCAATCATGAGTCTTTTATCGGGATTGCTAGGGGGTATCGGCGGTTTCATTGCAGCGATATTTGCTTTTATTGGCAACCTTTTTTCAGGGCGCAGTCCTGACGATACTAATCATCAGGAAACGGCCAGAACCAATCAAGCTATCAAAGCAAGAACAGGGGTTGATCTTACGCGCCGACTATCGGCTAATGATATCAAAAAGCTGGATACGAATAAAGATGGCAGGCTGAACGAAACAGACAAAGCCGCCATTAAGAGCAGGCTTGGGGATAACGATAAGCTCGTAAGCCGGTTCTTTGAGGAAATGAAAGAGCGCGGTGTTACCTTTGAAGGCCAACCGGCTTATTCTGGTGTTGCCCAAAACACGCCGTCAGGGTCTCAGCATCAGGATAATGACAAAACAAGATAACTTCACTCCCGCCCGATCTGGCGGTTGATCATGGCTTTCAGCGGGGAGTCGTCCGGCAGCGAGCGGTAGAGGCTTTGCATGTCTTTCATGGCACTTTCGCCTTCGCCGTCCTGCACACGGCGCACAATCAGCCAGTAGCGCGCCTCCTGATGCTGCGGCTTTTGCAGCAGCACCATCTCCAGGCTTTTCCTGCTGTCATCGCTCACCTTGCCATCATCGCCTGCAATCATCGCCTTGGCATAGGCCATAATCACCTCCGGCGCGCCGTTTGTGAGCAGCACCGCCTGCTTGAAGCTATTCGCGGCGGCGCCAAACTGGCCGGTTTCCATGAACGCCGCGCCAAGGCGAATCCATGCGGCGACATTCTTTGCATCCGCTTTCACCAGCGCTGAATCTTCCTGAATCTGCGCGCGAAGCTCGGCAAGTCGTTGATTGCGCTGCTCCATCAGGGGCACCATGTCTGGGCGTCCAAGCGTTATGTAAAGCGCCGCACAGCTGGTAAGCACGCAGCCAGCGATCAGCACTATGCTGCGAGGCTCGCGGCGCAGCGGCCATAGCACCAGCAGCAGAAAAACCACAGCAATAACAATCAGAAAAAAATAGAGCATCATGCGGCGGGCTTTCTAAAAAATCGCAGCACAAACCAGCCCGCCGCAACAAATATCATCAGCGGGCCAAACCACAGCAGGTAGGTCGCGGGTTTCAGGGGTGGGTTCATCAGAATAAAATCGCCGTAACGCGCCACAAGGAAATCTTTCACCTCCTCATCATTCATGCCGCTGTCAATCTGCTCGCGGATGGCAAGACGCATGGCTTTGGCCATGTCGGAAGGGGAGTCCGCCAGCGGCTCGCTTTGGCAGACCACGCAGCGTATATCACGAAACAGTGCTTTGGCTCTGGCTTCCTGCGCGGCGTCTGCAAGCGGCGTATCCACGCTCAGCGCCAGCGCCGAGGCGGGTAGCCAGAACAATGCCGCAAACCACAAAATGATAGTCACCGTTCGGCCTGTAATTTTTGAACGGTGGGAATGATTTCGTTCTGGATGATATCCGCCGTCAGGTTCGAGCGGTAGACATAGCGCACACGCCCCTGCGAATCGATGATGTAGGTTTCCGGCACCCCCATAACGCCGAGTGCAATGCTGCTTTTGCCGGTCGCATCAAGACCGACCATCTGGTAGGGGCTGCCCCTTGTTTTCAGCCATTTCATTACATTTTCGCGGCTATCGCGCCACGCAATGCCATGAATTTCAACCTGCCCGCTTTCAGAAAGTTTC
>Ga0315900_10001849_pt1 | contig 33367 bp, 30 predicted proteins | sample LakEriMetagenome_FD_203521 | JGI IMG/M metagenome (GOLD analysis project Ga0315900, IMG submission 203521) | Freshwater fungal communities from buoy surface, Lake Erie, Ohio, United States - Buoy 12 MA114 | ecosystem: Environmental > Aquatic > Freshwater > Lake > Lake biofilm | place: USA: Lake...
CAGGGCGAGAGCGCCACGGGGGCGAGCGCGATGGTGTAGCCCAGGATCTGGTGGCGCGTCGCGCGCGGGCCCTTGGCGACGGGCAGCATCGGCACGCCGGCGCGCGCGTAATCGCCATGCGTCCACAAGCTCAGCGCCCAGAAATGCGGCGGCGTCCACATGAAGATGATGAGGAACATCAGCCAGGGGAACAGGCTGGTGTCGCCGGTGGCGGCGGCCCAGCCGATGATCGGCGGGAAGGCGCCGGCGGCGCCGCCGATGACGATGTTCTGGCTGGTCCGGCGCTTCAGCCACATCGTGTAGATGACGACGTAGAAGAAGATCGAGAAGGCGAGCCAGCCGGCCGCGTGCCAATTGGTGGCGAGGCCGAGCAGCAGCACCGAGGCGACGGCGAGAACGATGCCGAAGCCAAGCGCCGCCTCAGGCTGGATCCGCCCGGCCGGGATCGGCCGGCGCGCGGTGCGACGCATCCGCGCATCGATGTCGCGGTCGTACCACATATTGATGGCGCCGGCGGCGCCGGCCCCGATCATGATGCACAGGATCGCCGTCACCATCAGGGCCGGCGCGAGCGTGCCCGGGGCGACGATCAGCCCGACGAGGCCGGTGAAGACCACGAGGGTCATCACGCGCGGCTTCAGCAGGGCAAGCCAGTCGCTGACCTCGGAGAGGTCAGGCGCCGTGTCGCGGGCGGTGGCCAGCGCGGCCCCGCCTTCTCCCAGGACATTCGCCATGGACGATTACCGGATACGCGGGAGTTCGTCGAAGGTGTGGAAGGGCGGCGGGCTGCTGACCTGCCACTCCAGCGTCGTCGCACCCTCGCCCCAGGGATTGTCGGCCGCCTTGGCGCCGCGCGTGAAGGTCACCCAGATGACGTAGAAGAACATCACGAAGGCAGCGACCGAGATGTAGGAGCCGAGCGAGGCCACCAGGTTCCAGCCCGAAAAGGCATCCGGGTAGTCCGGGTAGCGGCGCGGCATGCCCTGGTTGCCCAGGAAGTGCATCGGGAAGAAGGTCAGGTTCACGCCGACGAAGGTCAGCCAGAAGTGGATCTTGCCCAGGTGCTCGGGGTATTGCCGACCCGACATCTTGCCGAGCCAGTAGTAGAAGCCGCAGTAGATGCCGAAGACGGCACCCAGCGAGAGCACGTAGTGGAAGTGCGCCACCACGTAGTAGGTGTTGTGCAGGATCTGCGTGATGCCCGCATTGGCCAGGACCACGCCGGTGACGCCGCCCATGGTGAACAGGAAGATGAAGCCGATGGCGAAGAGCATCGGCGTGTCGAACTTCAGCGAACCGCCCCACATGGTCGCGATCCAGGAGAAGATCTTGATGCCCGTGGGCACGGCGATGATCATCGTCGCCGCCATGAAGTAGGCGCGCGTGTCGACATCCATGCCCGAGGTGTACATGTGGTGCGCCCAGACCACGAAGCCCACCACGCCGATCGCGACCATGGCGTAAGCCATGCCGAGATAGCCGAAGACCGGCTTGCGGCTGAAGGTGGAGATGACGTGGCTGACGATGCCGAAGGCCGGCAGGATCATGATGTAGACTTCGGGGTGGCCGAAGAACCAGAACAGGTGCTGGAACAGCACCGGATCGCCGCCGCCGGCCGGGTCGAAGAAGGCCGTGCCGAAGTTGCGGTCGGTGATCAGCATGGTGATCGCACCCGCCAGCACCGGCACCGCGAGCAGCAGCAGGAAGGCGGTGACCAGCATCGACCAGACGAAGAGCGGCATCTTGTGCAGCGTCATGCCCGGGGCGCGCATGTTGAAAATGGTGGTGATGAAGTTGGCCGCGCCCAGGATCGAGCTCGCACCGGCGAGGTGCAGCGCGAACAGCGCGAGGTCCATCGCCATGCCGGACTGGTAGGTGTCATCCGACAGCGGCGGGTAGATGGTCCAGCCCGCGCCGGCGCCGCCGCCGACGAACAGGCTCGCCGTCAGCATCAGGAAGGCCGGCACCAGCAGCCAGAAGCTGATGTTGTTCATGCGCGGGAAGGCCATGTCCGGCGCGCCGATCATGATCGGCACGAACCAGTTGCCGAAGCCGCCGATCAGCGCGGGCATGATCACGAAGAACACCATGATCAGGCCATGCGCGGAGACGTAGGCGTTCCACATCTGCCCGTCGGAGAAGATCTGCATCCCCGGGGACTGGAGCTCGATGCGCATCAGCAGCGACAGGCCGATGCCCACGATCGCCGCCACCAGCGAGAAGCCGATGTAGAGCGTGCCGATGTCCTTGTGGTTGGTCGAGTACAGCCAGCGATTCACGAAACTCGGCTTGTGGTCGTGATCGTGGTCGGAATGGGCGGCGGTTGCCATTGATTTATGTCCGCTTCAGGAGATGGACGACTATCGACACTCAATGGCCCGGGGCAACGAGTGCAAGCTGCGCCGGCGTGGCCGCGCCAGGGGCGGCGGCGGGGGCAGCCTGCGCCTGCGCAACGGTCCCGAGCTGCGCCGGGGGCAGGCCCTGCGCGAAGCGGGTGCGCGACTGCGCGACCCAGGCCTCGAACTCGGCCTGCGGCACGGCGCGCACCACGATCGGCATGAACCAGTGGTTCACGCCGCAGATCTGGTTGCACTGACCGTAATAGACCCCGGGCCGATCGGCCTTCATCCAGGTCTCGAGCGTGCGGCCGGGAATGGTGTACTTCTGCACGCCGAGCGAGGGCACGAAGAAGCTGTGGATCACGTCCTGGCCGGTGGTCAGGATGCGCACGCTCGCGCCCACGGGGATGACCAGCGGGTTGTCGACGTCGAGGTTGCGGATCTGGCCGGGCTGGAGGTCCGCGGTCTGGATCGGGTAGCTGTCGAAGCTGAAATTGCCGTGCTCGGGATAGGCGTAGTGCCAGTACCACTGACGGCCCTGCACGTTGATCGTCATGTCCGCGTCCACCGCGCGATCCTGGTAGTAGATCAGGCGGAAGGAGGGGATGGCGATGACCACCAGGATCAGCACCGGGATGACCGTCCAGGCGATCTCCAGCGTCGTGTTATGGCTGGTGCGCGAGGGGTTCGGGTTGGCCTCGGCACGGAAGCGCCACATGACATAGGCCAGCAGCAGCGCCACGAAGATGGTGATCGCGACGATGATGATGAAGACCAGGCTATTAAAGGAGGAGATGGCGTCCTTGATCGGCCCGCCCGATTGCTGCAGCCCCATGCCCCAGGGCACCGGCGCGCCAACCTGGCCCGCACCTTGTGCCAGCGCCGAGCCGACACCCGCCATGAGAAGGCCGCAAGCCGAGCCGACGATGCCGATCAGGCGACGGAGACCGCCGCGCGCCGCCGTTTGGACCTGTGGCATTCCGCTTTCCTGTCGCCCACGACTCACCAGACAACCCCTCTCACGCTCGATATGATGTGACGGCACGATCTGCCTAGATCGCCCTGCCTAGACCGGCTGACCGGGCGCGAACGGCGCTTCTCGGCACCGGAACCGCCCGCTGATTCCCCATGCGCGGGAGCTTACCCATAGCCGCCCGGCCGCACAAGACGCCGCCCGGACAAAGCGGGGCGCGAAAAGACGCATCGGAACAAATCGGCGCAGCTACTGATTTTGTGAAAAACAGCTCGCCGCGGCTGCATGGCAAGTAACTTCACAAAAATTCATCCGCCGCATGCCAGAAGTGGCGGTCGCGGAACCAGGAATGCGGCGATGCACAATGCCGCTTCGTCCTGGCGGCTTCCTCGAAAGGGGAGACCAGGGCGCGACAGGCGCCCAGGTTACTTCCTCAGGCCGCGACAGCGAGGCTCGGCGCGCCCGAATTGACCACGCGCACGAGCGTGAAAAGTCCCGCCGGCTGGCAGGGCTCGATCGCATCGATCTGCGTCACCGACGCATCCAGCAGGTCCGAAAGGGCGAAATCCGGGTGCCAGCCGAGCAGGCGCGACAGCGGCGCCATCGCGCGCTCCACCCACCAGCGCGGGCCGCGCTCGGCCGCGAAGTGGTTCACGAACAGCAAATGCCCGCCCGGGCGCACCACCCGCGCCATCTCGGCGTAGAGTCGCTTGGCGTCGGGCACGACGCTGGCGGTGAACATCGCCACCGCGATGTCGAAGGAATCGTCGGCGAAGGCCATGTGCTCCGCGTCCATCTCGGCGAGGCCGATGACGTGGCGCAGGCCCTGCTCCTGCACGCGTTCGGCCGCCTTCACCAGCATCTCCCGCGACAGGTCGATGCCGATCACGCGCTTCTCGCTGCGATACCGCGGCAAGGCGAGGCCGGTGCCCACCCCCACCTCGAGCACGCGGGTGCCGGGCAGGCGGTTCACCTCGGCCACGGCGCGGCGGCGCCCATGGGCCGAAATGCCCCCGAACACGGCATCATAGACGCCCGCCCAGCGGCGGTAGGCGTCGCGCACGCCTTCCGCATCGAGCATGGCGCGCGGATGGTCACGGTCGGGGGTGTCGGTGCGAATGGTCATGCCAATCCAGATCTACGGACGCGGAGACGGGCTATCCCCGAACCGGGGAGCAACGCAAGCGCTCTGAGACGTACCACGGCGAAATACCGCTGCGTCCCGGCGGTACCGGGCGGGACGCGACGGGCCAGCGCACCCTTAGCGGCGCTGCGGCAGGGCCACAAGGATGCCCCCCAGCGCGATGATGCCCGCCCCGATCACGGTCCAGCCATCGGGCCAGTCGCCGAACACCAGCACCCCGGCCAGCCCCGCCCAGAGCAACTGGGTATAGGACATCGGCGCCAGCACCGAGGCCGGCGCGCGGGCGAAGGCCAGCACCAGCAGGCAATGGCCGAGTCCCCCGAACAACCCCAACGCCGCGAAAAGCGGCCAGTCCCACAGCGCTGGCGCCTCCCACACGAAGGGCTGGGCGAGGCTCGTGATCAGGGCGGCGGCGATCGAGGTGTGCACGAAGGTGGTGCGCGGGTCGTCCACGCTGGCCAGGCGCCGGGTCAGCAACTGGTAGGCGGTATTGGCCACCGCCGTCACCAGGGGCAGCAGCATCGCCCAGTGCAGCGGCTCGCCGGTCAGGAAGGGCGGGCGCAGCGCCACCATCACGCCCAGGAAGCCGATCGCCACCCCCACCCAGCGCCGCGGCGAGACGCGCTCGCCCAGCCACAGCGCCGCGCAGGCCACCGTCATCACCGGCGCGGCGAAGGCCACCGCCGTCGCATCCGCCAACGGGATGTGGATCAGCGCCACCGAGAGCGCGGCATTCGCCACCGCCAGCGTCAGGCTGCGCAGCGTCTGGAGCAGCGGCGCCTTGCTGCGGAAAGGGACCGAGCCCGTCAGCAGCCGCAGCGCCAGCATCACCAGCAAGGTGTGGAAGACGAAGCGCACGAACATCAGCTGCGGAATCGGGTGGCTCGCCACCAGCACCTTCAGCAGCGCATCCATGGCCACGAACAGCGCCAGGGCGCAGAGCTGCAACAGGACGCCTTGGAGCGATCGGGACATGCGATTGCGAGCATGGCACCGTCGCGGCCCCGGCGGAACTGCCGCCGCGGCTCAGGGCAGCATGATCGGGCTCAGCCCATGCCGCTGGGCAGCGCGCGCCAGGGTGCCATCGACCCGCATGCGCTCGAGGAAGGCATTCACCTCGGCCAGCCAGGCGGCGTCGTTGCGCGGCAGGGCATAGGCGTAGAGCGTCTCCCCGAAGCGGCCCGGCGGGTCGATCACCCGCGCCCAGTCATGCATCAGCACCATCCGCCGCGTGTAGGGATAGTCCGACATGAAGACATCGGCGCGGCCGGAGAGGATCTCCCCCTCCCGCGTGCGGGGCGGGCGGACGACCATGAGCTCGGCATTGCGTAGCGTCTCGCGCATCAGCGGCTCCATGACGGTGCCGGCCGCGACAGCCACCACATTCCCGGCCATGTCGATGTCCCGCCAGCCCGTGATGCGGATGTTGGTGCGGGTGGTGACGGCATAGACCGAGCTCGCCATGTAGGGCTTGCTGAAGGCCACGCGCTGCGCCCGCGCGGGCGTCACGCCCACCGCCATCATGGCGATGTCGCAGCTGCCATCCTCGATCCGGTCCATGAATTCGGCGAAATTGGTCTCGAAGAAGGTCAGCCGCACCGAAAGCCGCGTGGCCAGCGCGCGGGCGAGGTCCACGTCCAGCCCCTCAAGCTCGCCATTGCGCGGGTTGCGGAAGGAGATGGCGAAGTATTCCGGCCAGATGCAGACCAGCAACTCGCCCCGCCCGCGAATCGCGGCCAGCCGGTCGGGTGCCTCGACCCGGGTGGGGCGGGACGGGGTAGCCTGGAGCGGCGGCAGCGCAGGCGCCGGCTGCACCTGGACGGGCTGCGGGCGCGGCGCCTGTTGCGCCTGCACGGCGCCTGGGGCAAGACCGGCGCCGAGCACGCCCAAAATTAGGGCAAGACCTGAAAGCACCGCCTGTGCGACAGATCGTCGGCAGTTCCCATCGACCTGACGCCCGGAAACCGGCTTACACGCTTTTATGCCCAGCATTGCTCATCTCCGCCGCGCACTGAGGCGCTCCTTGGGCCTTGGCAGTCCAAGGCCGGCCGAACCGCGGCCGTGGCTGCTGTTCTCGGCCGCCGTGGCTCTGGTCGCCCTGTGCCTAGTGGGCATCTACAGCATCCTGATGCATCGCGGCCAGACGGATGCCATCGCGGAAGCCGAACGCCTGACCCAGGGGGTGGCCTCCGGCCTCGCCGATCAGCTCTCCCGCGCCATGCAGACGGTCGATCTGGTGATGATCGACGCGGTGGAGCGCCTGGCGGATACCGATGTGCAGGCCGTGGCCCGCCAGACCACAACGCGCATCCGCGACGTGCCGCAGATGCGCGCCCTGCTGTTCACCGATGCCCAGGGCTTCATCGTCGCCAGCTCAGTCGAGGGGCTGCGCGAGGCCTCGGTGGCCGACCGCGAATGGTTCCGCCTGCTGCGCTTCGGCTCGCTGAATGTGCGGCTCGGCGCGCCGGAGGCCGGCCGCTTCGTCGGCCCGCCCGGGCGCAGCGTGAGCCAAGCCGGGGGGATCTACGCCATCCCGCTGGCGCGCTCCATCCGCGGCCCGCGCGGAGAATTCCTCGGCACCGTCGTCGCCATCCTCAACCCCGACTACCTCGTCGGCGTCGCACGGCGCCATTCCGAGAGCTTCGGCGCGGTCATCCGCATCCACTCCTTCCAGGGCCTGCTGTTGGCGCGCAGCGATGGCCGGACCGAGGGCGTGGGCGAGTTGAACGCGCTCGCCTGGCCGTTCCGCGACTTCCTGCCGCGGCGCGAGAGCGGCACCTGGGCCGGGGTGGACCAGGATGGGGCGGAGGTCGTGGCCTCCTTCGCCACCACGCGCCAGGGCACCTTCGTGGTCGAGACGGCGCGCTACCGCGCCGACGCGCTGGACACCGCCAATCGCCTGGGCGCGCTGCTCGCCGCCGGCGTCGCCGCCGCCGCGGTGGTCACGCTGGTGGCGCTGTGGTTGCTGGTGCGCCAGGCGCAGGCGCTCAAGATGCAGGGCCAGAAGCTGGCCGAGAGCGAACGCCACGCGGTGGCCGCCAGCCGGGCGAAGGAGGAATTCCTCGCCTCGATGAGCCATGAGATCCGCACGCCCATGAACGGCGTGATCGGCATGACCGGCCTGCTGATGGACACCAGCCTCGACCCGCTGCAGCGCCGCTATGCCGAGACCATCCAGAGCTCGGCCGAGCACCTGATGATGGTGCTGAACGACATCCTTGATTTCTCGAAGCTGGAAGCCGGCGCCCTGCAGCTCGAGCAGGTGCCCTTCAACATCGAGGCCGAGATCGCGATCATCGTCGAGCTCTTCGCCCCGCGCGCCGCGGCCAAGGGGGTGGAGCTGGTCTGCGCCCTGGCGCCGGACCTGCCCAACCGGGTCAGCGGCGACCCCGGGCGCATCCGCCAGATGCTGTTCAACCTGGTCGGCAATGCGGTGAAGTTCACCGAGACAGGCTGGATCCAGGTCGCCATCTCGATCGATGCCGAGCTCGACTATTGGCGCCTGCGCGTCTCGGTCTCCGACACCGGGATCGGGCTCGAGCGCGACAAGATCCCGATGCTGTTCGAGCGATTCACCCAAGCCGATGCCTCGATCCGCCGGCGCTATGGCGGCACGGGGCTGGGCCTCGCCATCTGCCGGCGCCTGGCCGAGGAGATGGGCGGCGGGATCGAGGCCGTGCCGCGCCTGGCCGGCGTGCGCAACGGCAATGGCAGCATCTTCCGCTTCACCGTGAAGGTCGGGCGGGTGGAGGGCGACCAAAGCACGGCGCCGAGCCTGACCGGCCGGCGCATCCTGGTGGTGGACGACCTGCCCCTGAACCGGGAGATCCTGGTCCGCCAACTCGCCGGCATGGGCGCCGAGGCGGCGGCCGTGGCCGATGGCGGCAACGCGCTCGCGGCGCTCAGGGCGGCGGCGCGCAACGGCAAGCCCTTCGAGGCCGCGGTGCTGGACGGGCAATTGCCCGATGGCGACGGCCTCGCGCTCGCGCGGCGCATCCGCCAGGAATGGGACGCCTTCGGCCGGCCGCGCCTGCTGCTCTGCGCCTCCGGCTCGGCCGACCCGCGGGAGGCAGCCAGCGGCAATGTGCTGGATGGGCTGCTGCTGAAGCCGGCCCTGCCGACCCGGCTGCGCGATTCGCTGCTGCAGGCGCTGCGCGTGGCGCAGGCGACGCCCACCGCCCCGCCGCCGCAACCCACCACCCCCGTGCCCGCCGGGCCGCAGCTGCGCGTGCTGCTGGTGGAGGACAACGCCACCAACCAGCTGGTGATGAAGACCATCCTGACCCGCGCGGGTGCCGCCGTGGATGTGGCGGGCGATGGCGTGCAGGGCGTGGAGGCGGCGCGGCTGACCGCCTATGACGTGATCCTGATGGACCTGCAGATGCCGCTGATGGACGGGCTGGAGGCCACGCGCGCCATCCGCGGCAGCGCGAGCCCGAACCGGATCACGCGCATCATCGGCCTGACCGCCGCGGTGGGCCCGGAATTCGAACGCCAATGCCGCGAGGCCGGCATGGACGACTACCTCGGAAAGCCGGTGCAGCGGGACACGCTGCTCAAGCGGCTCGGCCTGGGTGCGACCGGCAGCCAGGCCGCCTAGAGCACGATCGATCCTTTCGGATCGATCTCGTGCTCTATAACATATTGAATCTACAGCACGAAATCGACAGACACTGATTCAGTGTTTGTCGATAGTGCTGTAGAGCACGATCGATCCGCTTGGATCGATCTCGTGCTCTAGAAGCCATTGAATCTAGAGCAAGAAATGCGTTCAGCGTCGCGGCAGCGCCGCGACCCATCTGAACGCATATTGCTCTAATCACCCCAGGCCGAGCAGGATCAGCAAGCCCACGCCTGCCAGCCAGACCAGCATCGCGTCGCGCTGCGCGAGGCCCAGGCGCTCGCTGATCGCGGCCGGCACGGCGGCAATCAGCAGCGTGGTGGTGGAGACGATCAGGCTCGCCCCGTAGAACACCACCTCATTGCTCGCGCGCACCATCTCGGGCAGCCAGACCGGATGCAGGCTCCACACGATGGGCAGCATCGGGCTGATCAGGCCATTCACCAGGCACAGCCCCATGATGGCGACGAACAGGTTCTGGGATGTCATCGCTTCAGCCCCCCCCGGCCGGCACCAGCCGCGGCGCGAGGCCGGCGGCGATCATGAAGATGCCCAAGACCATGCGCAGGCCGAACAGCCAGCAGGCGGCGACCAGCGGCAGGAAGATGGGCGCGACATAGGACGGCACGGCGCGCGCGGCCAGCCAGACGGCCCAGTCGGTCAGCAGGCGGAAGCCGCGCCAGATGTAGTTCGGGCTGTCATGCGGCACGAATGCCTGCATCAGGAAGCGCCCGAGGCAGGCCCAGGCTGTCAGCGCCAGGACGTAGGTGACGCCCCAGAACAGCAGGTGATCGGCGACGAAGGATTGCACCAGCCAGACTCCGGCAGAAAGCGGAAGGGCGGCCGCGTTGCCGCGACCGCCCCCCTGTATAGCGCCCGAAAGGGTCGCTTGATCAGTCCACGGCCTCCCGACGATCCGCCAGGCGCACGCCGCCCTTCGGGATCCGGATGTCGTCGATGAAGTCCTGCATGGCCTGGGAGGGCGCCGTCGTGAACTTCGACACCAGCCAGATCGTGAGGAAGGACAGCGGCACGCCGATGATGCCGCCGGAGATGTTGTTCAGCGTCCACAGCCGCGCCACCGTACGACCGCGCAGCACCACGCTGTCGGTCGTCAGGATAAGCTGGCCGAACCAGGACATCGCGCCGTCCTGGATCGCAGCGGCGTTGGCGACCAGGCCCGCGGCATAGGCCTTCAGCTCGGCCGAGGCCATCGGCAGGGCGGCGGTCTGGCGCGCGGCGGCCAGGATGGCCTCCTTCGTGCCGAACAGCTCGACGAAGGAGAGGCCGTAGAACTCCGTCCAGATCAGGTAGATGAAGGTGAACAGGAAGCCCACCGCCATGCCCCAGCAAGCCGCGGCATTGGTGGTCTTCTTGTACCACACGCCCATCACCAGCGCGCCGAACAGGCCGGCCGCCGCGATGGAGAAGGCCCAGGCGACGAGGAACAGGATGTCGGCACCCATGCTGCCCGCCGTCCAGGCCGCCAACAGGGCGACGATGAGCAGAAGCACGCGGGAGATGATCAGGCGCTTCGCGGTCGGCGCGTTGCGATCGATCATCTTGTAGTACACGTCATGCGACAGCGCGTTCGCCAGCGCCAGCAGCAGGCCGTCCGCGGTGGAGAGCGCGGCGGCAAGGCCGCCCGCGGCCACCAGGCCCGCGATCACGTAAGGCAGCCCCGCGATTTCCGGCGTGGCGAGCACGACCACGTCCGGATGGATGCGGAAGTCACCCCACTGGACGATGCCGTCGCGGTTCACGTCGACGATGTTGATCCAGGGCGTGCCATAGGGCGAGATGATCTGCCAGTTCTTGATCCACTCCGGCAGCGCGTTGATCGGCTGGCCAATGACGGTCTGGTAGATCTCCAGCTTGCCGAAGGCGGCATAGGCCGGCGCCGTGAAGTACAGCAGGAAGATGAAGAACAGCGACCAGGCGACCGAGGCGCGGGCCTCGCGCACGGACGGCGTGGTGAAGTAGCGCATCAGCACGTGCGGCAGGGCCGCGGTGCCGACCATGAGGCAGAACACCAGGGCGAAGAAGTTGAACGCCGCCGACCAGGAGAACACGCCATTCGGCCCGATGAAGGGCGCGGTGTGCCAGCCGGTCACCCCCGGCGGCGGCGTCATGCCCGCCGCGCGGAAGCCCTGCTCGAGCACCTCGATCCGCTCCAGCGCCACGCCATACATCAGCTGCGGGATGGGCACCCCGGTGATCTTGGTGGACATCAGGATGGCGGGGATCAGGTAGGCGATGATCAGGATGATGTACTGCGCCACTTGGGTCCAGGTCACGGCGCGCATGCCGCCCAGCATCGAGCAGACCAGGATGCCGGCAAGGCCGAGGAACACCGCGACCGCGAAGGACACGTCAAGGAAGCGCTGGGTGATGATGCCCACGCCCACGATCTGCGCCACGACATAGACGAAGCTGGCGGTCAGCAGCACGATCACGCCGATGCCGCGTGCCCAGTTGCCGCCGAAGCGTGCGCCCAGGAAGTCGGGCACCGTGTACTGGCCGAACTTGCGCAGGTAGGGGGCCAGCAGGATCGCGACCAGCATGTAGCCGCCGGTCCAGCCCAGGATGAAGGCGAGACCGCCATAGCCCAGCGCGTAGAGGCTGCCGGCCATGCCGATGAAGCTCGCGGCACTCATCCAGTCGGAGCCCGTGGCCATGCCGTTGTAGATGGCTGGCACGCGCCGGCCCGCGACATAGTATTCGGAGACCACCTGGGTGCGGCTGATGATGCCGATATAGGCATAGACGCCGATGGTGAGGAACACGAAGAGGTAGCCGATCACGCGATCGGGCACGCCCATCTGCTCGAGAATGGCGAGAATGACGACGAAGGCGGCAAAGCCGCCGGTATAGCCGGCGTAGATCTTGCCGAGCTGGCCGATGAAGGGGTCCTTTTCCCCCGCGGAGCTGGACATGGGATCAGTCCTCCTGCACGCCGAATTCCTCGTCGATCTCGTTCTGGCGCTTGGCGAACCAGAAGAGACCGACGACGAAGACGATCAGGCTGCCCTGCGCGGCCATGTAGAAGCCCATCGGGAAGCCAAAGATATGGATCGGGTTGAGCACGGTGGCGAACATGTGGACGCCGAAGCTGAACACGAACCAGATGGCCAGCATGGTCCACATCAGGCCCGTGGTCTTTTTCCAATAGGCCTCGCCATTTGCGCGATCGGTGGCGGCAACGCTCGCCCCCTTCGCTTCAACGACATTCTCGACTAACGGCATCAGGCTCCCCCCTGTTCATTTCCGCCGGATTGTCCGGCGCAACCGACGCCCCCGCCTTTCGGGGCATCGATTAAATCCCGGTAGGGTCGGCGGTTATCATGTATCCCGCGCGTCATGCAATAACGTGTCTTAAGCATGTGGAGACTTTTATGTTCGGACGGATCATCAGAGCGTTGCGGCCGCCAAAATCGGCCGATCCGGCCGCCTTCGGTGCGTTTCTCGAGCGCCAGACCAGCTTCGTGGTGCGCAAGACCATCGAGGATTATTGCCGAGTGAAGGCCGGCCGGAGCGAAACCAAGATGTTCGCCGATCCCGACTTCCAGTCCGCCCTGTCGCACGCCCGCTGGCAGACCTATGCGGCCGCCGCCCAGGACATGGCCGCCCTCGCCGAGGCCTGGCTGCGCCCCGAAGTGCCAGGCCGGGAGGCGCTTCTGGCCGAGTCGCTGGCCGGCCTGCTGGGCAACATGCTGCGTCACGCCGAAGCCCCGGCGGAGGAGCGCGCCACGCTCGACGACGCCACGGAGGCCCTGCCCCGCCTGCTCGCCGGTCTCCAGGAACGACCACCCCAGTCCGCGGATCGCCGGACCCTGCTGGCCGAACTGCCGCTGCTCGCGACGATTCCCGTCCATGCCGACCAGCGGGTGGGCGAGACGCCGGCCATCCGCGGCGCGCTGCGCTTCCACATGGTCTCGACCCAGCAGGAGATGGAACGCGCCTTCCTGCCCGGCCCCCTCGCCGCGCGCCTCCTCCAGGATCTCGACCCGGCGCGGCGGAACATGAGCTGAGCGCAATGCGTTACAGTAGAACCTGGATTCCACCCATTTCTTGACACGAATTAACCGTCCCGCGCGTTGATCGGTCATCCGTCCCCCGTCCAGAACAGCGCCACGCAGACATGCGCATGGTGGCGATCAGCCATGCGCAGGCGCGGCTAAGCACAAGTCAAACGCCGGCAATGCCGGGAAAAAGGGGTTGGGGATGGCAGTTTCTGGAACACCGGACGCAGGCGCCACGCGCCCAATGTCCGCCGAGGAGCGGAAGGTTATTCTGGCCTCTTCGCTCGGTACCGTTTTCGAATGGTACGATTTCTACCTCTACGGGTCGCTCGCCGCCGTCATCGGCGCGAACTTCTTCTCGATGTATGATGAGACGACGCGCAACGTCTTCGCCCTGCTGGCCTTCGCCGCGGGCTTCCTCGTGCGGCCCTTCGGCGCGCTGGTGTTCGGCCGCCTGGGCGACCTGGTCGGGCGCAAATACACCTTCCTCGTCACCATCCTCATCATGGGCGTGTCGACCTTCGTGGTCGGCGTGCTGCCCACCTCCGACCAGATCGGCATCATCGCCCCCATCGTGCTGATCATCCTGCGCATGCTCCAGGGCCTGGCGCTGGGCGGCGAGTATGGCGGGGCGGCGACATATGTGGCCGAGCACGCGCCCAACGGCAGGCGCGGCTTCTACACCAGCTTCATCCAGATCACGGCGACGGCGGGGCTGTTCCTGTCGCTGCTGGTCATTCTCTCCACCCGCTCCATCCTGGGTGAGGCCGCCTTCGCCGCCTGGGGCTGGCGCGTGCCCTTCCTGCTCTCCATCGTGCTGCTCGGCGTGTCCGTCTGGATCCGGCTTCAGATGAATGAGAGCCCGGCCTTCAAGAAGATGAAGGAAGAGGGCACCGGCTCGAAGGCGCCGATCGGCGAGGCCTTCGGCCAGTGGAAGAACGCCAAGATCGCGCTCTTCGCCCTGCTCGGCCTCGTCATGGGCCAGGCAGTGGTCTGGTACACGGGGCAGTTCTACGCGCTGTTCTTCCTGGGCCAGGTGCTGAAGGTGGATGGCTTCACCACCAACATGCTGATCGCCTGGTCGCTGGTGCTGGGCTCGGGCGGCTTCGTGTTCTTCGGCTGGCTGTCGGACAAGGTCGGCCGCAAGCCGATCATCCTGGGCGGCTGCCTGATCGCCGCCCTCACCTACTTCCCGCTGTTCCACATGATCTCGGCCCAGGCGAACCCGGCGCTGACCCAGGCCCACAACACCATCACCACGGTGGTGGAAGTGGATACCTCGACCTGCTCCTTCCAGTTCAACCCGACCGGGACGGCGCGCTTCACCAAGCCCTGCGACATCACCAAGGCCGCGCTCGCGCGGTTGTCGGTGAACTACTCGGTGCGCAACGTGCCCGGCCAGGCCGATGCCGTGGTGAAGATCGGCAACCAGACCGTGACCTCCAGCCAGCCCAATTTCGCCGCAGCCCTTTCGGCGGCGGTGACGGCGGCGGGCTACCCGGCGGCGTCGAACCCAACCGTCGTGAAGATGAGCGGGCCCTTCGACATCTTCTCGAGCCAGGCCTTCATCCTGGTGCTGCTGCTGACCGTGCTCGTGATCTACGTCACCATGGTCTATGGCCCGATCGCGGCGGCGCTGGTGGAATTGTTCCCCACCCGCATCCGCTACACCTCCATGTCGCTGCCCTACCACATCGGCAATGGCTGGTTCGGCGGGCTGATGCCGGCGACGGCCTTCGCGATGATCGCGCAGACCGGCGACGTGTATTACGGCCTCTGGTATCCGGTGGTGATCGCACTCGCGACCGTGGTGATCGGCATCTTCATGGTGCCCGAGACCAAGGATCGCGACATCTTCGCCACCAACGCCGATGGCTCCGCCAGCGCGGCGGATTACCGCAAGGGCTGAACGACCCAGCCGGGTTGTTCGTCAGGGCGCCGGGGAGCAATCCCCGGCGCTTTTTTTGGGCTTATCGCTTCACCAGCCCATCGCGTTCGCCGATCAGGCGCCGGCGGATGCGCGACGAGATCAGGTCGATCACTGCCACGGTCGCGATCATCAGCAGGATGATGAAGGCGACCTCGTCCCAATGGCGCACCTTGATGCGCTCGGCGATCTGCAGCCCGATGCCGCCCGCGCCCACCACGCCCAGGATGGAGGCCGAACGCGTGTTGCTCTCGAAGAAGTAGAGCGCCTGCGCGACCATGATCGGCAGCACCTGCGGCAGCAGGCCGAAGCGCGTGCGCAGCACGGGGCTGCCGCCGACCGCATCGATGCCCTCGGCCTGCTTCTTCTCAGCGTTCTCGATGGCTTCGGCGTAGAGCTTGGCCAGCACCGCGATGTCGGCGGTGGCGATGGCGAGCACGCCGGCCAGCGGGCCAAGCCCCACGGCGCGCACATAGGCCAGCGCCCAGATCAACTGGTCCACGCCGCGGAAGCCGTCGAACAGCCGGCGGATGGAGAAATGCGCCAGCGTGTTGGTCACCACATTCCCCGCGCCGAGGAAACCCAACGGCACGGCGATCAGCGCCGCGACGAAGGTGCCGAGGAAGGCCATGGCCACGCTCTCGGCAATGCCCTTCAGGATCTCCACCCACAACTCGCCCGGTGAGGGCGGGACCATCAGCACCACGATGGTGCCCAAGCCCGACAGCCCGTTCCATAGCCGCGCGGGCGAGAAGCCGAACCACCAGAGCAGGAAGCCGATCCAGCCGAGGATAGCCGCGCCCAGCAGCGCGCGGCCGGCACGCACCGCGGCGGGGGGGCCGAAGGCGCGCGGCATGCGCAGGCGCAGCGCGTCAACCTGCGCGGAGGTGGGGCGTGCCAGGGCCATGCTGCTCAGCCTGCTGAGGCCCGCGCGTCGGCGGCTGACAGCCCCTTGCGCAGGCGTTCCGAAATCAGATCGATCGAGGCGACGGTCAGAATGATCAGCACGACGATGGCGCTGATTTCCTCGTAATAGTTGAAGGCGATCACGTGGTAGAGTTCCTCGCCGATGCCGCCCGCGCCGACGAAGCCCAGCACGGAGGCCCCGCGCACATTCACCTCGAAGCGCAGCAGGGTGTAGCTCAGGAAATTGGGCAGCACCTGTGGCAGCACGCCATAGCGCATGCGCTGGAACCAATTGCCGCCGGCGGCGCGCACGCCCTCCATCGGCCCGGTATCGGCATTCTCCGCCACCTCGGCGAAGAGCTTTCCGTTGGCACCGGCGGTGTGGATGATGATGGCGAGGATCCCCGCCAGCGGCCCGATGCCGAAGGCCCAGACGAAGATCAGCGCGAAGACGATCTCCGGCACCGTGCGGCAGAATTCCAGGAAGCGCCGCGCGAGCTGATAGGCCCATGGCGTAGGCGAAAGGTTGCGCGCCGCGACGAAGCACAGCGAGAGGCTGATCGCCGTGCCGAACAGCGTGCCGAGCAGCGCCATCTGGCTGGTCTCGAAGATCAGCCAGAGCCATTTATCGGCGCGATACATCCAGGAGGCGAAGCTGCCCTCGGTCTCCCAATCAGCGAAGAAGGCTTCCGCGCTGAAGCTCGGCAGCACGCGCCACAGATACTCGCCGATGCGCGGCAGCCCCTCGGCGAGGCGCTGGGGCGAGGCCTCGCTGATCCAGGCGGCGACCACCACGCAAGCCAACAGCAGCGCGCCGTAGAAAAGGCTGGCGCGGCGGCGGATCCGCCGTGCCTCCTGGAAAGCGGCCTCGCCCCGCGCAACCGCCGGGCTGGGCAGGGCGAGCACCGCTGCCGACATCAGGACCGGCGGCGCCGCTCGGCCGCTTCCTCGCGGCGCAGCTGCACGATCGGCTCGAACATCGCATGGTTCACCGGCGCATAGCCCTGCCCGCCGCCGCGCTCGATCTGCGCGTAGATCTGCGGATGCGCGGTGGCCAGCGCCAGGTGGAAGGCGAGCAGATCGTCCTTGAAGCCCTGCGGCAGGTCGCGGCGCACGGTGAAGGGGCCGTTCAGGATCGGGCGCGAGGTCCAGATGATGCGCAAATCGCGCATGTTGAGCATGCCCTTCTGCACCATCGCGCGGAGGTTGCCGCGGGTGAAGCCCTCGCTCACCTCGCCCTGGCCACTCGCCCAGGTCACGGCCGCGTCGTACTGGCGCTGCAACACCGCCACCACCGCCTGCTCATGCCCGCCGCCGAAGCCGGTGCGCGAGAAGAAGCTGTTGATGTCGAGTCCGCTGCCCCGCAGTTCGCTGCGCGGCACGAGATAGCCGGAGGTGGAGTTCGCATCCGCCCAGGCGAGCGACTTGCCGCGCATCTGCTCCAGGCTGGTGATGCCGCTATCGGCGCGCACCACCATCACCGCGACATAGGAGATGCCGCCATCGCTCTCGCGCGCCACCCAGAGCGGCTCGACGCCGCCATTGGTGTCGAGCCAGGCGCCGGCATAGGCCGAGGCGCCCATGGCCGCGCCCTCGATCTGCCGCGCGCCGAAGGCCTGCATGACGCCGGCATAATCGGCCGCGGGGAACAGGCGCACGGGCACGCCGAAGGTGGTCTCCAGCAGCGCGCGATAGGCGTCGAAGCGGCCCAGGCGGTCCGATTCATTCTCGCCGCCGAGCAGGCCGATGCGGATCTGCGGCACCTGCGCCGCCCAGGCGCGGCGGCCCGGGGCGGGCATGGCGGGGGTGGGGGCAGCACCCTGGGCAAGGGCAGCAAAAGGCGCCAGCGCGGCGCCGGCCGTGAGAAGGCGACGGGTGATCATGGTCTGCTCCATCGTTTGGTGGAAAAGCCTCAGGCGAGGGCGAGGCCGCCCGTGGGGAGGCCGGCGCCGGCCTTAGGGTTCACGGCCTCCTGCGCCTGTTCCTCGAACTCGTCCTCGGAGACGCCGTAGATCTCGCGCACCCGCGCGCCGGTCAGTTCGCCGGGCGGGCCGTCGAACATCACGCGCCCGGCCTGCATGGCGACGATGCGGTCGCAATACTGCCGCGCGGTATCGAGGTGATGCAGGTTGGTGAGCACGGTGATGCCGTCCTCGCGATTCACCTGGCGCAGCGCGTCCATCACGGTGCGGGCGTTGCGCGGATCGAGGCTCGCGATCGGCTCGTCGGCCAGGATCAGCTTGGGTTCCTGCAACAAGGCGCGGCAGATCGCGACCCGCTGCTGCTGCCCGCCCGAGAGCGTGTCGGCGCGTTGCAGCGCGGTCTCGGCGAGGTCGAAACGATCCAGCGCCTGGATCGCCATGGCGCGTTCCTCGGCGGTGAACATCTTGAGCAGGCTGGTCATGGTGCCCATCAGCCCGGGGCGGTGATTGAGGCGCCCGACCAGCACATTGGTCAGCACATCCAGCCGCTGCACCAGGTTGAATTGCTGGAAGATCATGGCGCAATCGGTGCGCCAGCGGCGAAGTGCGGCGCCCTTCAGCGCCGTCACATCCTGCCCGGCATGGATCACGCGCCCGGCGGAGGGCTCGGTCAGGCGGTTGATCATGCGCAGCATGGTGGACTTGCCCGCGCCGGAGCGGCCGATCACGCCCACCATCTGCCCGTCGGGCACCAGCAGGCGGACCTCGTTCACGGCGGTCACGGTGCCGAAGCGCCGCGTCAGTCCCTGCAATTCCAGCATATCCGCGCCCCTGCTTCGGGCCGCGCTCTTACAGCGGGCAGGTGACCGGCCGATGATGGTTGCGTTGCAATCGGGTTGCCGCTGCGCCCCGCCACCCGGGGTTCCCAAGCGCCCGCCGGCCTGTGATCCTGGCCCCCCTGACATCGGGAGGAACCACCATGATCGTCGACCTGCGCATCTACACGACGCTGCCCGGCCGCCTGCCGGAATTCGTTGCGCTCTACGAATCCAAGGCCTGGCCCCTGCAGCTCAAATACCTCGAGAATTGCATGGGCTGGTACACGACCGTGGAGGGCGAGCTGAACACGGTGGTGCACATGTGGGGCTATGCCGACCAGGGCGACCGCGAGCGCCGGCGCAACGCCATGGCCGCCGATCCCGCCTGGGGCGGCTACCTGGCGGATCTCGCGACGCGCGGCGTGCTGCTGAAGATGGAGAATCGCATCATCAAGGCGACCGGCTTCTTCGCCGCCCACCAGGCCGCGAAGAAGGGCTGAGGCACCGCCTCAGCGGGTCATCGCGACCAGCCCGTGCTGCTCGCGCACCGGGGCGAAGCGGATGGCAGGGTATTCCTCCTCCGCCCGCTTGCGCCGCCAGTCGGAGCCGAACAGGGCCACCTGCTCGCCATCATGGTCCTCGGCGGTGTCGGAGCGGTTGCCCGCGGCCCAGCGGGCGATCTCGGCCGCCTCGCCCGCCAGCCAGCGCAGCTGCGACCAGCGCGTGGCGTCGAAGCCCGCCGGCACGCCGTATTCCACGGCGAGCCGCGACTTCAGCACATCCAGCTGCAGTTCCCCGACCACGCCCACGATCGGCGCCGAGCCATCGAGGGGGCGGAAGATCTGCACTACGCCCTCTTCCGCCAGCTGATCGAGCGCGGTGCGCAGCTTCTTCGCCAGCATCGGATCCTCGAGCCGTACATGGCGGAGGATTTCCGGGGCGAAGCTCGGTACGCCCCGGAAATTGATGTCCTCGCCCTCGGTCAGCGTGTCGCCGATGCGCAGCGTGCCGTGGTTGGCGATGCCCACCACATCGCCGGGCCACGCTTCCTCGGCCACCTGGCGTTCCTTGGCGAAGAAGAACAGCGGCGCATTCACCGGCACCTGCTTGCCGGTGCGCACCTGGCGCAGGCGCATGCCTTTGGTGAGCCGGCCCGAGCACAGCCGCACGAAGGCCACGCGGTCGCGGTGGTTCGGGTCCATATTCGCCTGCACCTTGAAGACGAAGCCGGTGAGGCGCCCTTCCTGCGGCTGGATCGGCCGCGGATCCGCCGCGCGCGCGCCCGGCGGCGGGGCGTAGTCCGCGAGCCCGTCCAGCAAATGCCCCACGCCGAAATCGCGCAGCGCCGAGCCGAAATAGACCGGCGTCAGATGCCCCGCGCGGAAGGCGTCGAGGTCGAAGGCGTTGAGCCCGGCCTCGGCCAGCAGGATGTCCTCCGCCAGCTGGGTGGCGCGTTCCTCGCCCACGAGTTCCGCGATCTTCGGATCATCGGCGCCGGTCACGGCGATGCTGTCGGCCTCCGAGGCATCGACCGGCATCAGCCGCTTCGCCAGGATGTCGTAGGTGCCCCAGAAGGTGTTGGCGCGCCCCACCGGCCAGGCGACGGGCGCGGCATCCAGCGCCAGGGTCTGCTGGATCTCGTCGATCAACTCGAAGGGGTCGCGCGCCTCGCGGTCCATCTTGTTGACGAAGGTGACGATGGGGATGTCGCGCAGCCGGCAGACCTCGAACAGCTTGCGGGTCTGGCTCTCGATGCCCTTGGCGGCGTCGAGCACCATGATGGCGGCGTCCACGGCGGTGAGCGTGCGGTAGGTGTCTTCCGAGAAATCCTCGTGGCCCGGCGTGTCGAGCAGGTTGAACACCACGCCCGCGCGCTCGAAGGTCATGACCGAGGTGGCGACCGAGATGCCGCGATCCTGCTCGATCTTCATCCAGTCCGAGCGCGTGCGCCGCGCATTGCCCTTGGCGCGCACCGCGCCGGCGAGCTGGATGGCCCCGCCCTTGAGCAGCAGCTTCTCCGTCAGCGTGGTCTTGCCGGCGTCGGGGTGCGCGATGATGGCGAAGGTGCGTCGCCGCGCGGCTTCGCGCGCCACGGTGTCGAGGAGTTGGGTGTCGCTCATGGCGCGCCCTATAGCGCCTTGCGCGCGGCCGCGCATCCTGCGCCAGCGTCTTCCCCGTTGACCCCGCGCCCGGCGGACGCGATACGCCCTGCATGGCCATCACCGGCCGGGTCGCGATCCTCCATATCGGGGGCGAGAAGACCGGCAGCACCACTCTGCAATCGACCCTCGCCCTCAACAGGGCGGAGCTGGCGAAGCACGGCATCCTCTACAGCCGCGCCGCCGGGGGGTCGAACCACATCCTGCTGCCGCTGCACGCCACGGGCGGCGAGGGCACGCAGGACCTCCGCGCCGCGTCCGGCCTGACCCGCCCCTCGACCTTCGCCAATTTCATGGCCCGCTTCCCCGAGGTGCTGCGCGCCGAGGCCGAGGCCTCCGACGCCCACACCCTGGTCTATTCCAGTGAACATCTCTCCTCGCGCATCCGCGACGCTGAGGGCGTGCGCCGGCTCTGGGCCGTGCTGGGCGACATCGCGGATGAGATCCGGCTGGTCTATTACGCAAGGCCGCAGGAGGAGGTCGTGGTCTCCGCCTGGTCCACCATGCTCAAATCCGGCTCGGCCGAGCCCTTCGACCCGGCCCAGATCCTGACCTTCGACACGCTGCTGGACCACGCCGCGCTGGTCGAGCGTTGGTCGCCCTTCTTCGCCGATCGCTACTGGATCTTCCGCCCCTTCCAGCGCGCGCAGCTGGTCGGCGGGGACATCGTGTCGGATTTCTGCGACCAGGCGCGCCTGCCCATGGCGGCCCTGCTCAAGCGCGTGCCGCCGCTCAACCCCTCGCTGGACGCGCCCCGGGCGGAGTTCCTGCGGCTCTACAACAAGACCATCGGCATCCAGCCCGGCACGCCGCAGCAGGGCGGGCGGGGCGAGGTGGTGCGGCTGCTCGAGCGGCTGTCCAAGGGACCGCCCATCCACCTGCCCGCCGCGGTGCTGGAGGCAATCGCCACGCGCTTCGGCCCGGGCAATGCCGCCCTGGCCCAGCGCTTCCTCGGCCGGCCAGACTTGTTTGTCGCGCGCCGGCAGAGCAGCGCGCCGGGCGAGGCAAATCTCACGGTCGAGGGCGCGGTGGAGATCGCCGCGGCCCTCTGGCAACTGGCGCGCGGACGCAGAACGCCGCCATGATGGCGTGTCCTTCCTGCCGGAGCTGACGCCGATGCGCCGCCGCCCCTTCCTGCTTGCCCCCTTGGCGGCCGCCCTGGCCAGCCCCGCCCAGGCCCAGGCCTTCCCCAGCCGCAGCCTGCGCCTGATCGTCCCCTTCCCGCCCGGCGGCACCACCGATGTGCTGGCCCGCGCCATCGCCGCGAAATGGCAGGAGGCCTGGGGCCAGCAGGTGGTGGTGGATAATCGCGGCGGCGGCGGCGGGGTGATCGGCACCGAGGCCGTGTTCCGAGCACCCCCCGATGGCTACACCCTCGTGCTCGGCAACAACCAGACCCATGCGACGAATGGCGCGCTGATCCCGGGCCTGCCCTATGACCCAGCCGGCTTCGCCGCCATCACGCTGGTGGCGCGCGCGCCGCATGCGCTGGTGGTCCCGGCTTCCTCGCCGGCGCGCAGCGTGGCGGATCTGGTGGCACTCGGCCGCCAGCCGGGGCGCGGGCTGTCCTACGCCTCTTCCTCGGCCGGCTCCTCCTCGCACCTGATGAGCGAGACCTTCGCGCGGCGGAATGGCATGAACGCCACCCATGTGCCCTATCGCGGCGCGGCGCCGGCGACGCAGGACCTCGTCGCCGGGGTGGTGGATTTCATGATGGCGACCTGGGCCAGCGTCTCCGCCCTGGCGGCCGATGGCCGAATCCGCGCGCTCGGCGTGGGCGGCGAGTCGCGCTTCCCCGACGTGCCCGAGGTGCCGACGCTGCGCGAGCTTGGCTATGACTACATCTCCGGCGATGCCTGGTTCGGCCTCTTCGCGCCGCTCGGCACGCCTGAGGCGGTGCTGGCACGGGTCCATGCCGCGACGGAAGCGGCGCTTGCCGACCCGGTTGTGCGCGCGCGGCTGGAGGCAGCGGGCTTTCGCATCGCCACCATGCCGCCGGCCGAATTCGGGCGTTTCCACCAGGCGGAGGTGCAGCGCTGGGCCGTGCTGGTGCGCGAAAGTGGCGTGACCGTCACCAATTGATGCCTGGGTTGCGCCAGACGCGCGGCCTTGCCCCTTGGCCAAACGGCCCGGTGCGGCTAAACGCCCTTTTATGCAGTCAAAGAAGCTGTTCGATTTCAATGAGCGCCGCACCGCGGCGGAAGAAGCGCGCAAGGCGGCCGCGGAGAAATTCCAGGCGCTGAAGTCGCGGCTTGAAGACCCTGCCGTGCAGCAGAAGCTCGCCGAGCAGAAGGCGATCGCCGAAGCGCGTGAGGCCCGCCAGGCCGAGCGTGCCGCCGCGAAGGCGGCCGAGGCCGCACGCATCGCCGCCGAGAAGGCCGCCGCCGAGGCCGCCGCCGCCGCCGCGCGGCGCGAGGCCGAGAAGCGCGCCGCCGAGGAGGCCCTGGCCGCGCGCATCGCCGAGATCGACGCGCAGAACCGCGCGCTGATCCTCGATGCCGAGAAGAAGGCCCGCGCTTTGGCCCTCGCTGCCGAGCAGAAGGCCAAGCGCGACGCCCGCTACGCCGCCCGCAAGCAGCGGACGAAGTAAGGCCTAGCCCGGTAGCTGCTCAGCCAAGGCCGGGCAGCATTCGGCCATGGCGGCACTTGCCGGCAGGCCCAGCGCTCGGGAGACCGCGAAGGCGCAGGCCAGGTTTGAGGATAGCAGCGGCACGCCGATCCGCCCCTGCATCCAGGCCATGGCGTCCAGCGTGGGCATGCCCGTGCCCGACATCAGCACCACGCAATCCGCCGGCGGCGCAAGCTTCGCCAGGCCATCCGCGACCTCTTCCGGCGACAGTTCATAGGCGCGGAAGGTGTCGGAGACCTTGAAGCTCTCCACCAGGTCGAGCCCCGCCGCGCGCCAATAGCGTTCCGCGCGCTCGGTCAGCCAGCCCGGATAGGGCGAGAACAGCAGCAGCTTCGGCCGGCCAAGGGCCGCCACCGCCGCCGCGATGGCCCGCGCGGCGAGCAGCACGGGCCGCCCGCCCATCGCCCCGAGTCGCGCCTGCAACGCCTCATCCTCGGGGGGCGGCAGGGCGTAGCTCGGTCCGGTGATGCCCACGATCGCCGCATCCAGGGGCAGCGCGCCGAAGGCGCCCAGCGCCGTCTCCGCTGCCGCCAGATAGACCGCGTTGCGCTGTTCCAGCGTGGTGTCCGGCATCACCGGCAGGCGTGTGACATGCAGCGCCGCCTGAGGGGCGAGCAACTGCCGCAGTTCGGGCTCGACGGCCGGATTCGCGGAAGGGGCGAGCAGCGCGATGCGATGCGTCGGATGGTAGCGGCGGGCCGGATAGCTCATGTCGGCATCCCCTGGGTCGCGAGATCGAGCATGCTGGCCTCCCGCGCCCATTGGCGCGCGGCCTCGGGGCCGAGGGCGGCCATGCGCGCCACCTCCTCGCCCGGATCGGCGGCGACGCGCGAATCGGTGCGCGGCAGCAGCGCCTCCCGCACCACGCGCAGGCGGATCGCGGCCCAGGTGTCCAGCGCCGCGTCGCTCCCCGTGGCGAAGGTCGCGGCGAGGGTCATGGCGTCATGGATGCCGGCATTCATGTTCATCCCGCCCCGCGTATTGGTCAGATGCGCCGCATCGCCCGCGAGCAGCACCCGCCCGGCGCGATAGGACAGCGCCATGGCGCGCTTCACGCCATAGACATCCCGCCCGCTGATCGGCAGGTCCGCACAGGCGGGCAGGAATCGGGCGATGCGCGCGCGCGCATGATCTTCCGCCATGGCCTCGGCATCGCTCATCTCGGGCGGGATGCGGAAGATCAGGCGCCAGACCTGCGGCATGCGCAGCAGGGAACATGACCCGCTGACATCGTAGAGATAGCCGAGCCCATCCAGCCCCGGCAGGTCGCCGCGCAGATCGCGCGGGGTCAGCAGCCGCAGCACGCGATGCGCGTAGTCGTTGGTCTCGGCGGCGATGCCCGACAGGCCGCGCAGCGCGCCGGAGGATCCGTCGCAGCCCACGGCGTAGGGAGCCTGGAACCGTGCGCCGGTCGCGGTGGTGAGCGTCACGCCGGCGCTGTCCTGGTCGCAGCCCACGACCCCCTCATTGAACCGCACCGTGCCCGGCGGCAAAGCGGCGAGCAGCGCCTCGGTCAGCGCGTGCTGCTCACGGTGCCAGCGGAAAGGAAAGCCCGTCTCGCCCGCGATGATGCCGAGGTCGATGATCGCCGCCGCGCCGGTATCCACGCGCCGCCAGAGGATGCGGTCCACCCGCACACCACTCGGCAGCAGCCCCGCCAGCACGCCGAGCGACTCCAGCGCATCGAGCGTCGGCGGGTGGAAGGTCGAGGCGCGGGAGGCGATGGAAAGCCCCTCGCGCTTCTCCAGCACGATGGCCTTGATGCCGCGGCGATGCAGCGCCAGCGCCAGCGTCAGCCCGACGGGGCCGGCGCCGGCGATGAGGATATCGGCCGTCTCGGTCATGCCAGAAGTCCTTCGGCCGGTGCGTCCTGCAGCAGGGCGGCGATGGCGCGGGCGACACCCGCCTCCCCAAGGGCTGGCCCAGCAAATCGGGTAAACTTCGCGACCGCCTGCGCGGCCGACATGGGCCGGTCGGCATCGCCCACCACCGAGTCCACGAAGGCGCTCGCCGCGCCGATGGAGACCCGCGCGCCGCGCTTCCCGGCGGCGGTCAGCACCGGGTCCTCGACAAGCTCCACCGCCGCTTCCAGCGCGCGCAGGCGCGGATCCGCCAGCGCGGCCTCGGTATAGGCGGCGGGGCCGAGATCACCCTGCGCCAGCGCGGCGGCGACGGCCCAACTCAGGCTGAACTGCGCGCTGATCGCCGCGACCGGCGCGCGATTGCCGGCATAGCGCAGTGCCTCGGCATAGGTCGCGACCGTGATTCGCGCGGGCAATTCGGTGAGCGGCGACAGCGCCAGCGCGGCGGCGGCGGCGTAATGCGCGTGGCGCACCCCGGCGAAGGGTTTGAGATAGGCTTCCTCGATCAGCCAAATGCCCGGCGGGGTCATGCTGGCCGGCGCTTCGTGGCCGAGCGCGATGCGCCGCGCCTCCGCGAATCCGGCCTCCGGCGCATCCATCCCGGCGGCAGCGGCGGCGGCGGCGAGGCTGCCCAGCAGCGCGGCATGGCTCGCAAAACTGTTCCGCCCATCCATCCCCGCCGCGATGGGCGCGTAGAGGGCGAAGGGGATCTGGCAGGCCGCAAGCCGCACCGCGCGCGCGATGCCCGCCGCATCGAGTCCCATCAGCCGCGCCGCGCAGGCCGCCGCCCCAAGGCTGTGCCAGGAGCCATCGACATGCATCCCCGGCTTGATCCGCCAGGCCTCGCCGGCCCGCGCCGCGACCTCATAGCCGAGCGCGAAGGCGGCCAGGACGTCACCCGGATCCGCCCCCTGGTCGCGTGCCACCAACGCCAGCGCCGCCACCGGCAGCGCCGGGCGGCCATGCGCGCGGGCCAGGCCCTCATTCGCCTCATCCCAGCAGGTGGCGGCGGCGAGCACGGCAGAAGCGGCCCCCGGCGCCAACCGCGCCCCGGCCAGCGTCACCGGCCCGGCGAAGCCCGCCTGCATCGCCTGCGCGAAGGACGCGACGCGTGGATGCGCGAGCCCGGCCAGCGCGCAGCCGAGGCTGTCCAGCAGCACCAGCCGCGCCTTCTTGGCCGCCGCGCTGCCCGCGGGTGGGCCCTGCGCGGCCCAGGCGATGACGCTGGAAAAGCTCACTCCGCGCGCGCGCCGGAACGCTGCACGGCCTCACGCCAGACACGGCGTTCACGCACCATGAGCTCGCTCAGCACGGCGCGGCCCTGCGGCATGGCATCGGCCTCGCGCCGGGCCAGGATCTCGGCCCAGGCGGGGCTTTCCAGCACCTCGCGGAAGGCGGCTTCGAGCGCTGCGAGGATGGCGGGCGGCAGGCTCGCCTGGGCGAAGACGCCATACCAGGGGCTGGCCGAAAAACCCGCCAGCGTCTCGCCGATCGCCGGCACTTCGGGGAAGGCGCGGAAGCGCTGCGCGCTGGTCACGCCGATGGCCCGCAGCGTGCCCGCGCGCACCAGCGGCGCGGAGGTGGCGAGACCATCGAAGGCGACGGGGATGGTGCCCGCGACCATGTCGGTCAGCAGCGGCGCGCTGCCGCGATAGGGCACATGCGTCATCGGCACGCCGGCCTGGGCGCGCAGCAATTCCATGGTGAGATGCGTGAAGGAACCCACACCGTTCGAGCCATAGGAAAGCCCGCCCGGCGCGCGCCGCGCGGCCTCGACCAGTTGCGCCACGTTCAGCACATCGGGCAGGGCGCGGGGCGAGACGACCAGCAAATTGGGCTGCTGCGCCAACATGCCGATGGGCGTGAAATCGGCGTCCGGATCATAGGTCAGGCGCGGGAAAAGCACGCTGTTGATGGCGATGATGCCCTGCGTCGCGACCAGCAGGGTATGGCCATCGGGGGCCGCGCGCGCCACCGCCTCGGCGGCGAGGTTGCCGCCCGCGCCGGCACGATTCTCGACCACCACCGGCTGGCCGAATTTCGGCGTGAGCAGTTCGGCCACCGCGCGGGCGAGGATGTCGGTCAGCCCGCCCGGGGCGAAGGGCAGCACCAGGCGAATCGGGCGGGTGGGCGCCCAGGCGGTCTGGGCCTGCGCCAGCGCCGGGGCGGCGAGCGCCGCGCCCAGAAGGCTGCGTCGGTTGATCATGGCGGATACTCCTTCGGCGCGCAGCCTCGCGCCGAAGCTCCCCCAGATCAACGCCCCCCGGGTCAGCGCCCCTTGAATTGCGGCGGGCGCTTCTCGAGGAAGGCCTTGCGGCCCTCATTGTAGTCATCCGAGGCGAAGCAGGCCTTTACCATCGCATCGCAGGCGGCCTCGTTCGCAGCACCACGATCCTTCAGCGCCTCGCCGACGATGAACTTCACGCTCGCCACCGTCAGCGGCGCATTGCCGGCGATGGTCTGCGCGTAGTCGATCACATAGGCCTCGAGCTGGTCATTCGGCACGACGCGGTTGACGAGGCCCATGATGCGCGCCTCCTCCGTCGTCCACTTCTTCGCGGTGTAGAAGATCTCCTTGGCGAAAGACGGCCCGACCAGGTCCACCAGGCGGCGCAGGCCCGAGAGCGGATAGCCCAGGCCGAGCTTCGCCGCCGGCACGCCGAAGCTGGCCGTCTCGCCGCAGATGCGCATGTCGCAGCACACGGCGAGCGCGGTGCCGCCGCCGATGCAATGGCCCTGGATCATGGCGATGGTAGGCTTGGGGAAGTCCGCCAGCGCGTCATAGACCTTGGCGGTCTGCGCCTGATAGGCGGCGACCGCGGCCTCGCCGCTGCGCTCGCTCTCGAACTTCGAGATGTCGGCGCCGGAGACGAAGGCGCGCCCGCCCGCGCCATGCACGACGACGACGCGCACCGACTCATCGGCCTTGAAATCGGCCAGGATGCGCTCGGCCGCCTGCCACATCTCCATCGAGACGGCGTTGTGCCGCTCGGGGTTGTTGAAGGTCATCCAGCCGATGCCGCCCGCCTTGCGGGCCAGCATCTTCTCAGACCCCGTCACGATCATGCCGTCCATGATTTTCTCCCTCAGGCGCCAGGCGCCCGCTCCGCGGGCTTGGCTTGCGCGCCTACGCGCTGATGCGCGTGTTGCGATGTTGGTCTGTGCGCGGGCCGCCTTTCGGCGGCCGTGCAAGATCGGTGGTCAGATCACCTGCCGCGCGCGCAGGTCGGCAATGGCGGCGGCGTCGAGGCCGAGGCCTGCGAGCACCTCATCCGTGTGCTCGCCGATCGCCGGCGGGTGCTGCACGATGGCGGAGGGCGTGCGCGAGAGGTCGATGGGCTGGCCGACATAGGCGACCTCGCCGCGATTGCCGCCGTTCAACGACTTCGCGATGCCCAGATGCTGCACCTGACGATCGGCGAAGACCTCGTCGATCTTGTAGATGGGGCCGCAGGGCACGCCATTCTCGTTCAGCGTCTCGACCCAATAGGCGGTGGTGTTGGTGCGCGTCACGGCCTCGATCTCGGCGTTCAGCGCATCGCGGTTCTGGCTGCGCGCCTCGCCATTGATGTAGCGCGCATCGGTGAGCCATTCCGGCCGGCCGAAGGACTGGCAGCAACGCTCCCAGATCCGCTGGCCGGTCGCGGCGATGTTGATGTGCCCGTCGGTGGTGGTGAACACGCCCGTGGGGATCGAGGTCGGGTGGTTGTTACCGGCCTGCTTGGGCACCTCGCCCGACATCAGCCAGCGGCTCGCCTGGAAGTCGAGCATGAAGATCTGCGCCTGCAGCAGCGACGTCTGCACCCACTGCCCCTTGCCCGAGACCTCGCGCTCGAGCAGCGCCACCATGATGCCCTGCGCGGCGAACAGCCCCGCGGTGAGGTCGGCGATGGGAATGCCCACGCGCACCGGGCCCTGGCCCGGCAGGCCGGTGATGGACATCAGCCCGCCCATGCCCTGCGCGATCTGGTCGAAGCCCGGACGGTCCGCATAGGGGCCATCCTGCCCGAAGCCGGAGATGGAAGCGTAGACCAGGCGCGGATTCACCGCCGACAGCGCCTCATAGTCGATGCCCAGGCGGTGCTTCACGTCGGGGCGGAAATTCTCCACCACCACATCGGCGGTCTCGCAGAGCTTCTTGAGAAGGGCTACGCCCTCCTTGCTCTTGAGGTTCAGCGTCATGCCGCGCTTGTTGCGGTGCAGGTTCTGGAAATCGCTGCCCAGGCGCGGGCCGCCCATCGGGTCGCCCTGGTCGAGGCCCTCGGGCATCTCGATCTTGATGACATTTGCCCCCCAATCGGCGAGCTGGCGCACGCAGGTCGGGCCCGAGCGTACGCGGGTCAGGTCCAGCACGGTGAAGCGCGACAGCGCGGTCGAAGCCTGGGGCATCAATCTTTCCTCCTCGGACGGCGCAGGCATAGCACCCTGCGCGCAGCGCGCAAACTGTTGACAGCTTGCAGTTGATGCGCCCAATTTCGGGCCGATGGAGGAAAACGTATCGGGAGCAGGGCGCAAGGGCGCCACCATTGCGTTGGCCGGGCCCAAGGCAGCCTCGCCTACGGCGCTTGAGATCGTGCGCACGCGCTCCCTCTCCTCCCTCGTCGCGCAGGAGATCGAGCGCCTGATCCTCAGCGGCGCCCTGCCGGCCGGCGAGCGGCTGAACGAGCAGCACCTCGCCGCACGCCTGGGCGTCTCCCGCGGGCCGGTGCGCGAGGCGGTGCGCGGGCTGGAACGCTCGGGCCTCGTGGTCGCGGTGCGCAACCAGGGCTCCTATGTCCGCACCATCAGCGCGGAAGAGGCGCTTGAGATTTACGATCTGCGCGCCGCCATCACCGGCATGGCCTGCGCACGGCTCGCCACCAGCGCCACGGCCGCGCAACTCGCCGCGCTGAAGGCCATCGTCAAGCGCATGGACGCCGCGCGCCGCGCCGATGACGCGCCCAGCTACTACGCCGCCAACCTCGATTTCCACGCAGCCCTGTTCATCCATGGCGGCGGGCCGCGCGCGCAGCGACTCTACGAGGATCTCGGCAACGAACTGCACCTGTTCCGCCGCCGCGCGCTGGTGGAGCCCGAGAACATGCGCCAGAGCAATGCCGAGCACGCCGCCATCCTGCGCGCCATCGCCGCCGGCGATGTCGAGACCGCGCGCGCGGCGGGCGAAGCGCATATCGCCGGCGGCAAGCGCCGCTTCCGCGCGACCGATATCACCCAACCGCCGCAGGCGGTATCCACGACAAGGCCGCCGCAAGCGGCATCCAAGGGAGAGAAGAATGATCAAGCAAGCGACGACCCGCCTCAACCGCCGCGGCCTGCTCGGCGCGGCCTCGGCGCTGGGCGCGACCCTGGCCGCCCCCGCCAGCCTGCGCGCCCAGGGAACCTTCCCTGACCGCACCGTCGAGGTCGTGACCCATGCCGGCGTGGGCGGGGGCACGGACATCACCGCGCGCATGATGATGGTGCAGGCGCCGGGCGAGTTCCGCGTCGAGTTCACCGTGGTGAACCGCACCGCGGGCAGCGGCGCGCAGGCGCTGCAATACCTCGCCTCGCGCCCGGCCGATGGGCACACCATCGCGCTGATCACGCAGACCCACCTGCTGACCATGCTGCGCAATCCGAACCTGCCGCAATTCGCCGACCTCATCCCGCTGGCACGCGCCACCGATGACCCGCAACTGCTGCTGGTGCGCCGCGACAGCCCCTTCCGCACCCCGGCCGACCTGATCAATGCCGGCAAGGCGCGCTCGCTGCGCTTCGGCGGCACGCATGTCGGCGGTGTGGACCATGTGGCGATCTTCGCCTTCGGCCGTGCCGCGGGCCTGACGCGCCCCACCCTGGTGCCCTTCCGCGGCGGCGGTGAGATCGTGATCAACCTGGTCGGCGGCAACATCGACACCGCGGTGATCAACCCCAGCGAGGCCGAGGCGCAGCTGCGCGCCGGTGAACTCCGCCCGCTGATCGCGCTGACCAATGCGCGCCTCGCCGCCTTCCCGGACACGCCCACGGGCAAGGAGCTGGGCATCGACACCACGGCGTCCACCGTGCGCGGCTTCGTCTGCTACAAGGGCACGCCCGAGGATCGCGTGGCACGGCTGGAGCAGGGGCTGATCCGCGCCATGTCGGGCCCGATCTTCCGCGGCTATCTGGAGAATTCCGGCCAGGCGATGGACAGCGTGACCGGGCGCGAGGCCTGGGGCGCGCAGCTCGCAGGATTCAACGCCGAAAGCCGGGAGGCACTGCTCGCCCTCGGCCTGCTGCGCGGATGACCCGCACGCGCAACCCGAACCACGCGATCGCCGCCACGGTGGCGGCGGTCGCGTTGCTCGCCTTCGCCGGCACTTGGAGCTTCGAGGAGGTGCCGCTCGGCCTGCCAGGGCTCGGTGCGGTGGAGTTTCCTCGGCTGATCTGCCTGGTGCTGCTCGGCCTGGCGGGGCTGCTGGCGATGGTGCAGGCCGAGCCCTACAGCGCCGAGGACGTACCGCCCATCGGGCGCGGCGCCTGGGCGATCTTTGGCGCCTGCGCGCTGTTCCTGCCTGTGATGGAGCTGGTGGGCATTTTCGGCGCCATCCCGCTGTTTCTCATCGTGGCCGGGCGGCTCTGGGGCGATACCGACATGAAGCCGCTGGTGCTCAGCGCGCTCGGCCTCACGCTGGGGATCTGGCTCGTCTTCGTGGGCATCTTCAAGCTGAAACTGCCGAGCGGGTTGCTCGGCGCCGCCCTGGGTTTCTGACACATGGATGCTTTCCTCGGTGGCATGGCGATCCTGGTCGATCCCTATGTCATGCTCATGGTGGTGCTGGGCACGGTGCTTGGCATCTTCGTCGGCGCCCTGCCCGGCATTTCGGGCAGCACGACCATCGCTTTGCTCCTGCCCATGACCATCACCATGGGGCCGATTCCCGCCATCTGCTTCCTCGGCGCGATCTATTGCGCGGCGAATTTCGGCGGCTCCATCACCGCCATCCTGGTGAATGCGCCGGGGGATCCTTCGGCCAGCGCCACCGCGCTCGAAGGCTACAAGATGGCCGAGAAGGGCCAGGCGGGCCTCGCACTCGGCATGTCCGCCATCGCCTCGGCGATCGGCGGCATCTTCTCGGTTGTCGTGCTGATCTTCGCCGCCCCCATGCTGGCCAAGGCGGCCTATTCCTTCGGCCCGCCGGAGTATTTCGCGCTCGCCCTCTTCGGGCTGTCCATGTGCGCGGCGATCGGCGGCGACAGCGCGCTGAAGAACCTGATGGCCGCCGCGCTCGGCGTGCTGATCGCCACCGTCGGCATGGACCTGACCACGGGCGTCGAGCGCTTCGCCTTCGGCATCTCGGAACTCTCGGACGGAATCGGCTTCGTGCCCGTGCTGATCGGGCTCTTCGCGATGGGCGAGATGCTGGACCAGGCGGTGCGCCGGGCCGAGAAGGCGAAGATCATCTCCATGGATGCCGCCCGCGTGCCGGGCTGGGCCGAGATGAAGAAGTGCAACCGCTCCATCTGGATCGGCAGCGGCATCGGCACTTTCATCGGCGCCCTGCCGGCGCTGGGCGCCACCACCGCCGCGCTGATCGGCTACAACGAGACGCGGCGCTGGTCCAAGCACAAGCATGAATTTGGCCATGGCAGCATCGAGGGCGTGGCCGGACCGGAGGCTGCGAACAACGCCGCCGTGGGCGGTTCCATGGTGCCCACCCTGGCACTCGGCATCCCAGGAAGTGCCACCACGGCGATCATCCTCGCAGGGCTGATCGTGCAGGGCGTGCGCCCGGGCCCGCATCTGTTCACCGAGCAGCCCACGTTGCTCTACGCCGTCTTCGCCTCGATGCTCGCCGCCAACATCTTCTACCTAGTGATGGGGCTGAGCATGGCGCGGCTGTTTGCGCGCATCTCGCTGATCCCGCCGGCGATCCTCTGGCCTGCGGTCTTCGTACTATCGATCATCGGCGCCTATGGGCCGAACCAGTCGATGGGCGATGTGCTGGTGATGCTGGTGGCCGGCGTGGTCGGGCTGATCTTCCGCCGCACCGGCTTCTCGCCCGCGCCGCTCATCATGGGCCTGG